>Ga0180438_10006935_pt1 | contig 15075 bp, 9 predicted proteins | sample SS_ome_12_FD_132455 | JGI IMG/M metagenome (GOLD analysis project Ga0180438, IMG submission 132455) | Hypersaline lake sediment archaeal communities from the Salton Sea, California, USA - SS_3_D_2 metaG | ecosystem: Environmental > Aquatic > Non-marine Saline and Alkaline > Hypersaline >...
CGCCGACGGTAACAGGGCTAACTGAGGCGCCTGCGATCTCTTTGAGCCCTGAGCAAGCTCGGCGGGTGATCCGAGACGCCGCCAGGCGGGCCATGGCAAGAATCGGCGAGGTACGGCCTCTCCATTTCAATCCACCGTACACCTTGTGGTGGCCTTTCACCGAAGCCCGGTTCGCTGATCAGATGCAAGCATCACATCCAGAGGCAATCCGCATTGACCCGCTGACCGTGGAGTTCAGAAGCGACGACTTTTCAACGTTGCCCAAATAATCACACGGCGGGTGTGACAAAGGACCACACCGCCTAGCCTCACCGATAACACGCGCAGGAATGTGAACCATGGAAAGATCGTACAACCGCCCCAGCGGCATGATGGGTTTCACCGTCGTCTGGATCGGCCAGGTCGTCTCGCTTCTGGGCACGGCGATGAGCAACTTTGCACTGACCCTATGGGCCTACAAGGTCACCGGCAAGGCCACGCCCCTGGCGCTGATCGGCTTCTTCTTCCTGGTGCCGATAGTCGTGCTGGGACCCTTTGTCGGCGTGCTGGTAGACCGCGGCAGCCGCAAGTTGATGATGATGCTCAGCGACCTTGCTGCCGCACTGGTTACCCTGATCGTCTTGCTGCTCTACGCGACAGGCAACCTGCACATCTGGCACCTCTACATCACGGCCACCATCTCTGGAATCTTTCAGGGCTTCCAGTGGCCGGCCTACTCTGCCGCTATCACGCTCATGCTGCCCAAGGAGCACTATGCCCGCGCCAACGGGATGCTGGCCATGGCTGGCAACGCCTCGGCGGTCTTTGCGCCGCTCCTAGCCGGGGCTTTGATGGGACCCGTGGGGCTCGCCGGCGTGCTGATCATAGACCTGGTATCCGCTACCGTCGCGATCGGCGCGCTGCTCCTCGTGCACGTCCCTCAGCCACCCAGAACCGAGGCCGGCCGCGAGGGAGAGGGCAGCTTTCTGAAGGAAGCGGCCTACGGCTTCCGCTACATCTTTGCCCGGCCCAGCCTGCTCGGCCTGCAGACGGTCTTTCTGGTGGGAAACTTTTTCAGTGGATTCTCTTATGTAGTCCTTGCGCCCATGATTCTGGGCCGCACCGGGAACGACGAGTTGATCTTTGGGAGCGTGCAGTCCGCCGGGGCCATCGGCGGTGTGATCGGCGGGCTGGCGATGAGCGCCTGGGGCGGCCCCAAGCGCCGCGTCCACGGGGTGCTGCTGGGCTGGTTCTGCGCAGGGTTGCTACAAACGGTGCTGGGTTTCGGACAAGCATTGCCCATCTGGGCAGCGGGCAGCTTCCTGCTATCACTCTTTGGCCCCATCATCGACGGGTCCAACCAGGCCATCTGGCAGACCAAGGTCGCACCCGACGTGCAGGGCCGGGTCTTTACCGCACGGCAGTTGATCGCCTGGTTGGTGTTGCCCCTCTCCCAGTTGTTGGCGGGCCCCCTGTCCGACCAGGTCCTCGAGCCCGCAATGGCGAAAGGAGGCAGCCTCGCACCGGCTTTCGGCTGGCTGGTGGGCACCGGCACCGGTGCAGGGATAGCGCTGCTGTTCGTCGTCACCGGTTTGCTCGCAGCGCTGGCCGGCCTGGGCGGCTACCTCTTTCACGTCGTGCGCAGTGCTGAGGACATCCTGCCGGATCACGATATCGCCTCCGCAGAGGCATAGGGTCACGTCACGCGTCCCCTTATGGGCATTTCTGCCCGAGAGACCTCTGCCCCCGAGCTGTCATTTGCCCTCCCCTATGCCAATAGCGCGGGCCATCTCCACTGGCGATATTGCAAGGATGGACAATACGTGGTAAGATTGTGGTGTGTGCTCAACAGGAGGGCAGTCATGCTGCTAGGAATCCGGTGGGGAAACCTGCGAGCCAAAATCATAGCCTGGTCCTTCGTTCCCACGATGATCATCTTGGTCACGGTGGCCGTCGTTATTCTTTACGCCTACCAGGACGTGACACAGGACCTGGTGATTGAGCGGAACCAAGAGTTGACCCGTCTCGCAGCCGGCCAGTTCATGGTGGAACTGAAGGAACACACCGACCTGCTCGATGCTGAGGCGCGCACCTTGAACATCTATGGCGATGACCCGATCGCCAAACGTGACGCGCTCAAGGAAGCAGGTAACCGCCTGGCGGTCTTTGACGCTGGCGTGCTGATCCTCGATACCTTTGGGACGGTTGTGGCCGCCGAACCAGAGCGGCCGGAAATCCTGGCGCAGGACTGGTCAGACCGCCCCTACTACCGTCAGATACTTCGCTCCCAGATATGGGGCTCGCCCCAGCCAGTCTTCTCAGACATCGTGGCCGACGGGCCGGGTGGCACGGCAGTCATCGTCGTCGCCGTGCCCATCACCGGCCCTGAAGGCGAATTCGTGGGCGCAATAGCCGGCATGTTTCGTATGAGGACCACGACTGTCAGCACTTTCTATGGCCATATCTTAAAGCTTCGCCTTGGGGAGGGCGGCAGTGCCTATGTAGTGGATAGCCACGGCCAGGTGATCTACCATTCTGATCCCGACCGTACTGGAGACGATTTTTCCGCGCAAGCAGTCGTACAGCAGGTGTTGAGTGGGCAGGCGGACGCCATCCGCACCCACGACCTTGAGGGCCTGGACATCGTCGCCAGTTTCGCCCCGTTGCCGGGCACACCATGGGGCCTCGTCATCGAGGAAAGCTGGGCCTCATTGGTCAGCGCTAGTCAAGACTACCAGCGATCCCTGCTCTTGCTGCTGGGACTGGGTATCGTGGTGCCGACCCTGGTCGTCGCTGTCGGAGTCAGGCGGATCACGAGGCCTATCTCGGAACTCATCGGCGCTGCCCGGGAGGTGGCCAGGGGCAATTTCGGCCACACGATCACCGCGCCAACGGGCGACGAAATAGAAGAGTTGTCAGAGCAATTCAACCTTATGTCAGCCCAACTTCAGGAATCGTACGCTCATCTGGAGCGGAGGGTGGCCGACCGGACGAAAGAACTGGCAGCCCTTAACGCCATCGCCGCCGTGGTGAGCCAGTCCCTCGACCTGGATGAGATCCTGAACGACGCCCTGGACAAGACGCTGCAGGTGTTGGACGTTGAATCAGGGGGAATCTATCTCCTGGACAAAGACGCCGGGCTGCTGACCATTGCCACCCAGCGGGGGTTCAGCCCCCAGTTCGTGGCAGAGATTGACGGGCTAAAGGTAGGCGAGGGCTTTTCCGGGCGCGTGGCCCAATCCGGCCAGACCCTGGTCGTCAGGAACGTGTCCACCGACCCTCGGCTCACCCGCACGGTGGTCCGGGAGGAAGGGCTTCGCTCCCTGGCAACTGCCCCTCTGAGTTCGAAGGGAAGGGTGCTCGGCACCCTGTTCGCCGTGACCCGGGGCTACCGGGAGTTCACCGACCAGGACATCCAGTTGCTCATCTCTATCGGCCGCCAGATTGGGGTGGTCGTCGAGAACGCACAGCTCTTTGAGGCGGAAAGCAAGCGGCGGCAAGAGGCCACCCTCCTGGCAGAGATGGCCAAGCTCATCAGCGGTACCCTGAACCTGGACGAGGTGTTGCGGCTAACGGCCGAATACGCCGTCGATGTTTTCGATGTCGACTGCTGCTGTATCTTCCTATACAATGAGGAAAAGGGAACTCTGAAACCGGCGGCCAAGATCGGGTTCGACAACCAGGTGGCCGCTGCCATCGCTGAAGTAGAGTTCTCACCCAGCGAGGGGATGCTCCGGACGGTGTTCGAGTCCCTTCAGCCGTTGATCGTCGAGGATGTGCCCTCGGATCCGCACCTCACCCCCTCTGATCTCCTGGGCCTCCAATCAGCCTTGATAGTGCCCATCGAAGTGGGCGGGCGGCGGCTGGGGGCCATGCAGCTAGGCACCCAATGGTCAAGGCAGCGCCGCTTTACCGCCGATGAGGGAGAGCTGGCGCTGGCTATGGCCAACCAGGCGGCCATGGCTATCGAGAATGCGCGACTCTTCAAGGCCGAGCAGCGGCGGGCAGAGCAGTTCCGTGTCATCAGCAAGGTTGGCCACCGGATCACCTCAATACTGGACATTGACGAGGTGCTGGTGCAGGTTGTCCGGCTAATCAACCAGTCTTTCGGTTACGATCACGTCGCGATTGCGCTGATTGAGGGAGACGAAGCGGTTTACAAGGTCGGCGTAGGCGCTTCGTGGAATGATCCTCACTTCAAATTTCGGCCTGCACGGCTCAAGGTAGGCCAGGAGGGTATCACGGGCTGGGTGGCTGCCATGGGGCAGCCCCTTCTGGTGCCGGATGTAAGCCAGGAACCGCGTTACGTCTGGATGCGAGGCAGTAACACCCGCTCAGAGCTCATGGTGCCCATCAAGGTCAAGGGAAACGTCGTCGGCGTACTAGATGCCCAGAGCGATCAATTGAACGCCTTTGACGAAAGCGACCTGGCAGTGCTTCAATCCCTGGCCTACCAGGCAGCCGTTGTCATCGAGAACGCACGGCTCTTCAAGGCCGAGCAGCGGCGGGCGGAGCAATTCCGCGTCATCAGCGAGGTAGGGCGCAATATCACCTCCATATTGGATGTTGATGAGTTGCTGGGCGAGATCGCGCGCTTGATCAGAGAAACCTTCGAATATTACCTGGTCGGTATTAGCCTCATCGAGGGTGATGAGCTGGTCGTCAGGGCGGGGGCCGGCCTCCCCTTTGACGATCCCCACTCCCAACCCCTGCGCATCAAGGTGGGAGGGAAAGGCATCACCGGCTGGGTGGCCGGCACGGGTGAATCTTTCCTGTCGCCCGACGTAAGCCAGGAACCGAAATATCTCCCCCTGTCCGACACTGTCCAAACCCGGTCGGAGCTGTGCGTGCCTCTCAAGTCAAAGGATGCGGTCATCGGTGTGTTAAACGTCGAAAGTGACCAGTTGAATGCCTTCGACGAAAGCGACCTGGCCACGCTCCAATCGCTGGCCCACCAGGCAGCCATCGCCATCGAAAACGCTCGATTGTTCCGCGATACCGCCCGCCAGGTGCGGGAGTTGCGCGCTCTGGCCGACGCCAGCCGCATCATCTCCTCTATGCTGGATCAGGATCATCTGCTGCAAGCGCTCTATGAGCAGATCACCCGCATTGCGCCGACCGATTTTTACCTGATTGCGCTGTACGACGAAGCGACCAACGTCGTCAGTATTGAGATCAACGTGGACGAGGGTGTGCACTACCCCAAGGCGCAATACGTGCTGGACCAGGGGCTGCTCAAGCTGGTCATCCACAACCGGCAACCGTTGCGTTTCGCTAGCCTGACAGAGGAAAAACACAAACTGGACGTCGACATCTTGCCCACCGGCTCATCAAAGGTCAACCATGGCTGGCTTGGTGTACCGATGCTCTATGGTGATAGAGTGGTAGGCGCCATTGTGGTCGGCAGCTATCAGCGGGGAGCATTCGACGAGGGGCATCAGCAAACCCTGACCAGCATTGCCAACCAGGCCGCCGTAGCGCTTGAGAACGCGCGGCTCTACGACCAGGCGCAGCAGTTGGCCGTGTTGGAAGAACGCCAGCGCCTGGCTCGCGAATTGCACGACGCGGTGACTCAGACACTCTTTTCGTCCAGCCTCATTGCCGAAGCCCTGCCCTCGCTCTGGGAGAGCGACCGGGTGGAAGGGCAAAAACTCTTGAAGGAACTGCGGCAGTTGAGCCGGGGCGCGCTGGCTGAAATGCGAACCCTGCTGCTGGAACTGCGCCCCGCGGTACTGGCGGAGGCGAGCCTAGACGACTTGCTGCGCCAACTGGGCGAAGCCGTCACCGGGCGGAAGGGGGTGCCGGTGACGATCGTCGTGGAAGGAGGCTGTGCGCTGCCTTCTGACGTTCACGTTGCTCTGTATCGCATCGCCCAAGAGGCATTGAACAACGTCGTCAAGCACGCCGAGGCCAGGCAAGTAGCGGTTAGCCTGCGTTGTTCCCCCCCCGATAGCAAAGGCGACACACAAACAACTGTCGAGTTGTGCATCCGCGACGACGGGCGTGGCTTTGATCCGCGCCATGTCCAGCCGGATCGTCTAGGCCTGGGCATTATCCGCGAACGTGCCCAGGCCATCGGAGCCTCGCTAAAGATCGATAGCCAACCTGGTCATGGCACACTCATCATGGCTGTATGGAAAGGATAAAACTCAATGGCGGATTCAAGCCCTATTCGCGTCATGATCGTCGACGACCATGACATGGTTCGCCGGGGGTTGGCGGCTTTCCTCAAAGTCAAAGCGGACCTCGAACTGGTCGGCGAGGCTGGCAACGGCCAACAAGCCATTGTTCTGTGTGAGCAAGTCCAACCGGACGTGATCCTGATGGATCTGGTCATGCCCAAGATGGGCGGGACGGCCGCCACGCAGGTCATCCGTGAGCGATGGCCCCACGTGCAGGTCATCGCCTTGACCAGCTTTCAGGAAAAAGAGTTGGTGCGGGATGTGTTGCACGCCGGCGCCATTAGCTACCTGCTGAAGAACGTCTCGGTCGATGACCTGACTGAGGCGATCCGGGCTGCCCACGTTGGGCGATCCACCTTGGCTCCAGAGGCAACCCAGGCGCTGATCCAGACGGCCGATCAGGAACCTGGGCCGGGGGACAATCTGACCCCTCGCGAGCACGAGGTGCTGGCCCTCATCGTCGAGGGGTTGAACAACCCGGACATTGCCGAGCGGTTGAGTGTCAGTCGTTCAACGGCCAGGGCACACGTGAGCAACATTCTGTCCAAGTTGGGTGTTTCGAATCGCGCGGAGGCGATAGTCCTGGCGTTGCGACAGAAATTGGTCACCTGACCAGGGAAAAGACTAGACACCTGTCCAATGCCAAAATCCCCCACATGACCGATGCGTGTGGGGGATTTTTGTTATATACTGGGCCCACAGAGATCAGATAGACATGGGTTAGTAGGTGATAGGCGAGCAAGCAAAGGAGGAATGACATGTACTTGTATCAGCAGGACATTGTCATGCGCCGAGAGCAGTACCAGGACTTGTTGCGGCAAGCAAAGCTCGAGCGGCTGATACGAGTCGCCCGGCCTCGGCCGGCTGCCAGCGTGCGACTGCACCGGAAAGCCGCCAGATGGCTTGGCGCTCGGCTGGTGAGTTGGGGCCAGAATCTGCTCCAAACACAGGAGACACCAGCGCACAGCGAGCAACTGGCAGGATAACGCCGCGTGCTCTGTAACTCCCCGGCTGGCTGACGCACCGGGGAGCTTTTGTCTGCGCCCAGCAAAGCTTTGTCTCAAACGACGGGTCTGACCAGAGATATACGGGGCGCGGAGGTTTTCAAGGAATCCAATTGTTCTCAGCGTTCTCTGTTCTCATCATTGCCAGGATGGGCAAGATATGGTAAGATAGGATCACGCCGGGCCCAAAGCGGAAAGGAGGTCACTACAGACAAGACTTTAGGCCATCTAACCGGTCAATCGCGAGTCAATACGAGCTTGTCAGGAGGAGTAAGAATGACAACAAGAGATAAAGAACACGGCTATCGTCGTCGGTATCCCAGTTTGGCGTGGCCCATTCTCCTCATCACAGCTGGCGTGCTTTTCTTGCTAAGCAACATGGGCGTTCTAGACGTGAACTTTTGGGAGCTGTGGCGCTTATGGCCGCTGCTTCTCATCCTGGGTGGTCTCGACATCATTCTCGGTCGTCGCTCCTTTCTGGGAAACATTGTCGTCCTGCTTATCACCATTGCGGTCGTCGCCGGCGTGGTCATCTTTCTCGTCGCTGCCCCCGGTGCGCTGGGACCCACGCCTGGCATCGTTGAACGTATTACGGAACCACTGGACGGCGTCGAGCGGGCCAACCTGAAAGTTCACTTTGCAGCCGGCCAGCTTGACATCAGCCAACTGATCGATTCATCCTCTCTGGTAGAGGAAGACCTGGATCTGGCAACCAGGCGCAAGCCTACGTGGACAATAGACACAGGCGCTGACCGGGCCGACATGACCCTGGAGTACACACGGGGCGGCCAGCCCGAAGACTGGAATTGGCGCGGTGGCGACGAGTGGGACCTGCGCTTATCCCCACAGGTGCGCTTTTCCCTCGATGTGGACGTGGGTGCCGGCGAAGCAACGATAGATCTGACTGGCCTCGACATCCAGGATCTGAAGGTAACGGCTGGCGCGGGCCAGACCACCGTCATCTTTCCACAAGAAGGCGATTTCTCCGCCACAGTCAGCGGCGGTGTGGGAAGACTGGTGATAGAGATTCCTGCAGAGCTGGCAGCACGGATACAGGTCGACCGCGGGCTCAGCGCGCTGGACATCTCCCGCCGATTTGAGCAAGACGGCGACGTTTACCGGACCGGTGACTGGGAAGCCAACGAGAATCGGGTTGACCTGGAGATCGACGTTGGCGTCGGACTTGTGACCGTGCGGGAACCGTAGCCAAGTACTTGTCCATTATTAACTTCGCACTTTGGGTCTGAAATCAAGCGTAAAACGCACTCATACATGCGGGGTTATTTCTGGACAAGTGCCAAGTTGCAGCCGTGCAAGGGAGAGAGAAAATGCCCGGAGAGACAGATCGAGTCAAGATCGCGTGGTATGCCTGGCCCTTTTATGCCCTGTGGCGGCTCCTGGGTTTCATCCTCGAACTGACGGGACGAGTCTTGGGCGTCGTCCTGGGCCTGGTTCTGGTGATCGCTGGCGTCATTGTTAGTCTGACAGTGGTGGGCGCTATCGTCGGCGTTCCGTTGGCTGTCTTGGGTCTGTTGCTGATGGTACGAGGACTTTTCTGAGAGGACCTCACCGGCTCGGGGAATCTGGACATCGCTGCCGGCGAGGTCGAGGCACAAGACATCACCCTCAGCAGTTCTGGCGAGTACCCGGCCAGGAACCTGGAAAGTTCTGAGGCCGGGGTGCGCCTCACGAGCAGCGGCGACGCAACCGCCCGGTGCGCGACCACCTGAAGGTCAGTGTCGCCGGCAGTGGTGATGTCCGCCACATCGGCAGTCCTACCGTGGGCAAGACAGTCAGCGAATCGGGCGATGTCGAGCAGATCGATGAGTAAAATTGGCGGCGAGATGCTGCCAGAGAGAATGACATGACTGCGCCTCTCCTGACGACCAAGCTTTATATCCCCCCACTCCACCCCAACTTGGTGCTGCGTCCCCACCTGATCGACCGCCTGGATGAAGGGCTGCGCCAGGGCCATCGCCTGACCCTCATCTCGGCACCGGCTGGTTTTGGCAAGACCACACTGCTGAGTGAATGGGTCGGTAGCCAGGACCGGCCCATCGCCTGGGTCTCGCTGGACGAAGGTGAAAACGATCGAGCGCGCTTCCTGTCTTATCTCGTTGCCGCGCTGCAAACGATTGAGGCGAACATTGGGCAGGACGCATTGGACATGCTTCTGGTGCCCCAGCCTCCCCCGATGGAGGCGCTCCTCACTGCGCTGTTGAACCAGATCAACGCCATGTCCAGCGACTTTGTGTTGGTTCTCGATGACTACCATCTCATCACTGCCCAACCGATTCACGACGCCCTTACATTCCTGCTCGATCACCTGCCCAGCAACATGCATCTGGCGATCGCCACCCGTGCCGATCCTCCCCTACCCATCGCGCGCCTACGCGGCCGAGGGCAGGCAACCGAGCTGCGCCAAACCGACCTGCGCTTCACCCGCGACGAAGCCGCCAAGTTTCTGAACCAGATCGTAGGTGTGGAGCTATTGGCAGACGATGTCACTGCACTGGCCTCCCGCACGGAGGGATGGATCGCCGGATTGCAGATGGCCGCCGTCTCTATGCAAGGACGGGAGGATATCGGCAGTTTTATCCAGGCTTTCACGGGTAGCCACCGATACATACTGGATTACCTCGTCGAAGAAGTTCTGCAGCGGCAACCCGAAAGCATCCAGACTTTCTTGCTCCAGACGGCCATCTTGGATCGCCTGACCGGTCCCCTGTGCGACGCCGTCGCCACGGACATTGGAGACTGGAGAGTGGAGATTGGCCATCATACCCCATCTCTGACCCCCAATCTCCAGTCGCAGGCTATTCTGGAGTATCTCGAGTCCTCCAACCTGTTCGTCGTTCCGCTCGACAATGAGCGTCAATGGTATCGCTACCACCGGCTCTTTGCCGACCTGTTGCGTAAGCGGCTGCACCAGATGCAGCCCCATATGGTGCGCACATTGCATCGCCGGGCAAGCGCATGGCATGAGCAGCACGGCTTTATGACTGCCGCGATCGATCATGCTCTATTTGCGGAGGATTTTGAGCGCGCGGCGCACCTGATCGAACGGATTGCCGAGGCGACCCTGATGCGCAGCGAGGTGGTCACGCTCCTGAGTTGGCTGGACGCGCTACCCGACGACTTGGTGCGCGCCCACCCCTCCTTGTGCCTCTTCCATGCCTGGGTACTCCTGTTGGCCGGTCGCCCGCTGGAGGCCATCGAATCGCGTCTCCAGGACGCAGACGGAGAAGTCGATCTCGCTCCCGGCAAAGCGGCTCCCCTGCTCGCCTACCTCGCTATATTTCAAGGCCAGGTGCCCAGTGCAGCCAGGCTGGCGCGTCATGCCTTGGAGCAGTTGCCGGAGGATGATCTGTTTCTACGCAGCGTTGCTGCCTGGACTTTGACCATCTCACAACTGGCCAATGGCGATCTCGAGGCCGGCATCCAGGCCCTCGACGAGGTTGCCAGGATGAGCCAGGAGACGGGCAATGTCATGATCGCCGTGGCGGCTCTCAGCCATCTCGCCAAACTGCGTATGCGACAGGGGTTGCTTCACGAAGCGAAGGCCATCTACGAACAGGCGTTGGCACTGGCTGTCGACAAGCAGGGGCAGCGGTTACCCATCGCCGGTGAGCCTTTGATGGGCTTGGGCGAACTGTGGCGTGAGTGGAACGATCTCGAGACCGCAACGCACTATCTCGCCCAAGGTATCGAACTGACTAAGGAATGGAGCGAGATAGGTCCCTTTGATGGTTATATTGTTCTGGCGCGCGTCAAGCAAGCACAAGGGGATGTGGAGAGCGCTCGCGACGCGATCCAGGAGGCTCAGCTGCTCGCGATGAAATCCGATACTACCGAATGGGACGACCTTGCCGTGGCCCTGCAACAGGCGCGACTTTGGGTCGCGCAGGGCAACCTGGAAGCCACGACGCGCTGGGTCGAGGAGCGCAGGTTAGAGGCAAGGAGAAGGAATGAGTCCATTGAGTTGGACGACAGCGAGGCCTTTATCAACAGCCACTTTCGCAAGTATGAGCATCTCGTGCTGGCGCGGCTGCGGATTGCGCAGGATCGGCCGGACGAGGCCCTGGCGTTGCTGGAGCCGCTGCTGCCGAGGATGGAGCAGCGGAAGCGAAATGACCTGGTGATCGAAATCCAGATGCTCAAAGCGTTGGCTTTCCAGGCACAGGGCGATATCGAGCCAGCGATGAACTCTCTTGAGCGTGCTCTGTCCCTCGCCGAATCGGGGGGCCGTGTGCGCACTTTTGTTGACGAAGGTCCGCCGATGGCACGACTGCTCTACGAAGCCACCACGCGCGGGATTGCCCCGGACTATGCCGGTAGGTTGCTGGCAGCGTTCGATCTGGAGACAAAGGACGAGAGACGGATGACCGGATCGACACTTCCTTCCGTCGTTCGTCCTGCGCCGTTGGTCGAACCATTGAGCGAGCGCGAGCTGGAGGTACTACAACGCATCGCCGAGGGTCTTTCAAATCGTGAAATTGCCGGGCGACTGGTCATTTCGCTCAGCACGGTCAAAGGGCATACGAGCAACATCTATGGCAAGCTTGCCGTCAACAGCCGGACGCAGGCCGTTGCCAAGGCGAGGGCGTTAGGTATCCTGCCCGATCTCTAGCAGACCCCCATTGGCGCAGGCCCGGGCTGCGCATCTTCGCGTCTTGTATCTGGAGCCGATCGCATCTCATTCCAGATAGTCCCCGAAAACAGTACCACAACCATACTTTTGGCTCATCACACCCCTACCGCCTTGCGGTTATAATGGGCATATGTGAAGCAGGCAGCGTGACCTGCTATGCCTGACTCCATAGACACAGATAGACCACTAACAACGTGCGCAAAAGGCTTACCATGTGGACTACCCCACGGCACCTCGACCGGCGGACAGCATACCAGATCAAGGTATTGGGCAGGATCGACGCGAGTTGGTCGGACTGGTTCAGCGGCCTGGCGATCACATGCGACAGCGGGGGCGACGGCTGTCCTATCACCACGTTAACCGGCGCTATGCCCGACCAGTCTGCCCTGCGCGGCATCTTGACCAGGATCTGGGATCTGAACCTGACGCTGATTTCCGTGACCCAAATCGAGACGCATTCGACAGGTGAGGATTGAGCCAGGACAGGTGGTTGAAGTCGACGGGGTAAACGGGATCGTCCGGTTTGTATAGGAGGTGATCAAATGTCAGACTTGATTCGATCGTTCGATGAATTGACGGCGGAAGGGCAGCCGCTCGCTGGCGGCAAAGGCGGAACACTCGCCCGGCTCTATCAAGCGGGCTACCCGGTGCCGGATGGCTTTGTCGTCCTACCAGGGGCCTTTGCTGGTGACGAGCTGACGACAGAAGCGTGGGCACAGGTGCGGGCGCATCTGGCACGTATGCGCAAAGTGGATAGCGGCATCGCCTTCGCCGTCCGCTCTTCTGCCATGAGCGAGGACGCTGCCCTGGCATCGTTTGCCGGCGAGTTCGAGACAGTGCTGGACGTGCATACCGACGAGATGGTTCGGGAAGCGATCCACACCGTGCGCCGGTCGCGGCACTCTGAGCGCGTGCGCGCCTACAGCGAGGCGCAGGGCATAGACGCGGCACACGACATGGCCGTCGTCGTGCAGCGTCTGGTCCGGGCGGACGTTTCGGGAGTTCTGTTCACGGCGAACCCGGTCACCGGCAGCCACATGGAAATGACGGCCAACTTTGTCTACGGCTTTGGCGAGAAGCTGGTGTCCGGTGAGGCGGAGCCCTACACCTTTACATTGCAACGGCCGAAAGGCCAATACGATGGAGCGCCCGAACTCGAGCGCTTTGCCGGCAAGCTCTACAAGCTGGCCAGTCGCCTGGAGAAGGAGCTAGGTTGCCCGCAGGACATCGAGTGGGCCATCGCCGAGGACAAGCTTTTCGTGCTTCAGTCCCGGCCTATCACGACCCTGATCGGGACCAATCCTGCCACCGGCGAATGGAACGACAGCCGGACGGGCGATTTTCTCTGGTCAAGAAACAACTATGGCGAGGCGCGGCCTGACGTGATGACGCCCCTCACCTGGTCTTTGGCAAATGCCGTCTGGAGAGAAATCAGTTTTCTACCCGGATACTCGATGGCAGGCAACATCTGCGGTCGCTACTATGCGAACATCAGCGTAGCGGTTTCCATGCTGTGTGCCATGGGCAAGAGCGTTGAGGCGGCGATAGAGCAGCTTGAGGACCTCTTGGGTCATGTTCCGGCAGGGCTAGATGTTCCGCTCATCCCCTTGAAAAGATCGACATTCCTTTCCGGGTTGCCCAAGATGATCAAACTGGCCATGAAGGAAAAACAAGGCGCGAAAAAGATACCTGACTTCCTGGCGACGAATCTGGACTGGTGCCGCCGCATGGGGCACAGGTTCCAGGAAGTGGGCACTCGTAGCGTTTTGGTTTCCCTGTGGCATAAAGAATTAGAGCCCCGCGTCTTTGAGTCCATGTGGATCGTGGGAGGCAGTGCGCAACCGCTTGAATCCTCCAGAAAGCTGCATCGTGAGCTGACAAAGCTGGTCGGTGAAGCCGATGCCAACGCGCTGCTGTCGAACTTTAGCGATGACACGGCACTTTTGGCGAGTCTTGGCCCGCTGGTGGGCATATCAAAGGTGGCACGCGGCGAGATGAGCCGCGAGGCGTACCTGGAGCAGTATGGCCACCGTGGACCGTACGAGGCGGAGCTGTCGATCTCACGTCCGTCAGAAGACCCGGACTGGCTCGACCAGCAGTTAGAGGAATTCCAAAAGTCACCCGTGGACGTAGACGCGATGCTGGACAAACGGCGCGCCGCGTTCGACGCAGCCCGGCAGCGATTCGAGGAACGCTATCCGCGAAAGGCCAGGTCGATGCGTCGTCGCATTGACCAGGTCGGGCCGGCGGGCCGCCTGCGCGAAGATGTCCGCTCAGAGATCACACGTTTCTACGGCCTCATTCGTGCCTGGGCCCTCCGTGCTGGCGAGTTGACCGGTCTGGGAGACGACGTCTTTTTCCTGTACATCGAAGAGCTACTCGACATCCTGTCCGGCGACGAGACAGCGACCAGGCACATCCCTGCCCGCAAAGAAACCCACGCCCGCTACAGCGAATTGCCGGCCTATCCGATGATCATTCGCGGTCGCTTCGACCCCTTCCAGTGGGCAGCCGGCCCCAATCGGCGCAACGACATCTATGACATGACTGCTCCTACCCCCACTGTGCCGGATTCCAACACCATCACTGGCTTTGCCGGTGCCGCCGGTCGCGTCGAGGGTGTGGTGCGCGTGTTGGAAGGGCCGGAAGAGGGCGAGCAACTCCAGCCGGGCGAGATCCTGGTGGCTGTCACGACCAACGTCGGTTGGACGCCGCTCTTTCCACGCGCGGCGGCCATCGTCACCGACGTGGGCGCGCCGCTCTCGCACGCCGCCATCGTCGCTCGCGAGCTGGGCATCCCTGCCGTCGTCGGTTGCGTAGGCGCAACGACGCGTCTCCGCACCGGCGACCGGGTACGCGTCGACGGCGGGCAAGGGGTTGTAGAGATCTTGGAAGCTGCCTGATGCCAACGGGGAGGAAGGCTGCTGCGGTTGGGATGGTCCGCTTCAGCCTTCCCCAACCTTGTGTGCCGATGCACTCTCACCTCACGAACAGGTAGGGATGGTGCATGGCAAGTACAGCCGTATTGCGCGTCGTGGACGAGGAACGAATACAAGGAGAGAGAACAAATGAACAAGTCAACTCAGCAACCGGAATCCGTCCGATCGTTCGACGAATTGACGGCAGGACAACAGGCATCCGCCGGCGGCAAAGGAGGGATGTTGGCCCGGCTCCACCAGAAGGGCTACCCCGTGCCGGATGGGTTTGTCATTCTGCCGACGGCTTTTGAGGGTGACGATCTCAAGTCGGAAGCATGGGC
>Ga0180438_10006936_pt1 | contig 15072 bp, 12 predicted proteins | sample SS_ome_12_FD_132455 | JGI IMG/M metagenome (GOLD analysis project Ga0180438, IMG submission 132455) | Hypersaline lake sediment archaeal communities from the Salton Sea, California, USA - SS_3_D_2 metaG | ecosystem: Environmental > Aquatic > Non-marine Saline and Alkaline > Hypersaline >...
CTCCAGGTCATGGACTGCAATGCTCACTTGGTTGAGTTCCGAGACCTTGATTTTGGCACGGCTTGCTTTTGTCATTTTCCCCTCCTTCATGGTGACCTGCCCCCAGTAATTGTACCACTTGTTAAGTTAGAGTTGAAGGTATTAGAGCGGGCTGTATAGCCTCAGGAGCCGAATCGACGGCGGTCCACACGTAATATACCATGCGTACGTGTAAAAGGGGCTCGTTTTGGGTCGATTTGGCGGGTGTAGGGCAATATTCTTTAGAAGGCTTGACATAAATAGTAAAGGGCGGTTTTCTATAGGAATTTCGCGGCGGGGCTGTGTGATACACACCCCCACACGGGGGGATAATCTATTGACAAATTGCCGTGACAGCAATTAACCGAGTTGCTTATGCGGCGAAATTATATCTGGTCCGATTTATGGGAGGGACAGCCCAGCCTCGATGAATTATCAAAGACATCCCCTTTTTCGTCAGCATTTGTAGGATAGACCGCCTACCTATATACTAGCAATCCTTCTCGGAGCCTGCCAACATTCCCTTTATCCATCCTATCAGTTGGATCATAGTGCGCTCTTCGATATCAGCGATGTCTAGGATGCGGGGTGACCTCCTGGGTCCTTGTACTTGAGGGAGAACCCCTCCAGGTCAAGCTCTCTCAGCTTCTCTGCGGTGGGAGCGCTGGTCTTCTTGTCCCAGCCCCTCTCCTCATAGAAGTCATCGAGGAGCCTTTCCACATCTTCTCTAGTCAGAATATTCGTCCGATAGTAGTCCATCAGCGGGATCTCGCGGCCATCTACCTTGAGCGGGGTGAACCATACATCCGGGGGCCTATCATGCCTGCGGTCGAAGCCAGCCCTATAATTAAGGATCTTGAGCAGATTCCAACACCGCTCGCCAGCTTTCATCAATTCAGCAGGGCTCATCTCTATGCCGGTGACCGCTGAATAGAACTCGGCGAGGCCTGCTATGCTGTGGAACCTTCCCATGTAGAGCCGGTTGCAAATACCTAAGCAGTTGCACACCGAGGTGTAGTCCTCAGCGTATCTAGTGAGACGCCCGACATTAAAGGAGTTAGCAGTAAAGATTCGCTGCATCGCTTCATCAGGAACCCCACACCTCTGAGCCTGTTTCAGCCACTGCTCAATAGGCCGCCCCCGGTTGTAGGAGGGGGCGCCTAGCGAACCTTGTTGATTGGCACAGCGACCGGGTTGCACCATCCCCTCAAATTCCATCGTGCCCATGCCGTTTAGCCTGGGCTCAGCGACCAGGATAGTATTAAAGCCCTTGATGTGGACTGCATGCTCCTCAGTGCCCCTGCCGATGCGCCGGCAAGCCTCCACGATGCCATCGGCCATAACGTCGCCGAATCCTTGGCGGTGAGCAGTCATCCTCAGCATCTTCAGGGTGGTATCCAAGTCTTTCCTCAGCTCGATGCCGCCAGTGTCCTCTTTGGTGATGGTTCCCTGCTCATAGAGGTAGACCATGTAGTCCCATACCGCGCCCCACTGGAGGCGGCAAATCCCCAATCTGTTTGTCAGATCCATTTCCTGGAGGGCGTCGCCATAGGCGTCCACAGTGCTCCCCTGGAACGGCAGCGCCATTATTGCGGTGTCATATGTGGTGAAACCGGCGTATTTGCCCTCTTTGATATCAACGCGATCCTTGTCACACATTAAGCAAGTGGGACAGGAGATGTTCTTCCGGCTCCGCTTATGTATCTCATAGATAGCGTCGGCGTAATCCCCTGCCTTGGGGTCAAGCGCAATCTCTCTCCAGTTGTTCTTAAGGTATCCCACTCCCGACAGCCATCCCCTGGTCATGGCCATAGAGCCACCTACCATCATCTCCTCCCTCATATGATAGCTCATGACGCGTCCGCTCACTTCATCTACCAGCCTGTGGAGGCGGAGCCGGTCTGCGACCTTTGTTGGTTTAGTACCCATCTCGGCCACTATGGCCTTGAGCTTCTTGGAGCCCATCACTGCTGGAAACCCTCCCGACCCCAGGGTGCCCCCCTTGTCCATCGCTGTTACCGAGATTCTGACCAGATTCTCTCCTGCCGGCCCTATGGGCATGATGCTGCAAGGCTCGTGCCTTCCTCGCAACTCATCGGTTGTTTCGTGAACATCCTTGCCCCAAAGGTCCCTGGCATCGCATATCTCCACATCGTCATCAGCGATCTTGAGATACACTGGCTTTTCGGCTCGCCCGGTAATGACCACAGCGTCATAGCCCGATGTTTTGAGCATAAGGGCGAGATGCCCTCCCCCAGTGTGCTCAGGGTAGCCCCCATTGAGGGGGCATTTAGTAGTGAGGCAGATCTCCGAAGACCCGGGAACCGTGGTCCCACTAAGGGGGCCGACCCCAAGGATGACCGCGTTCTCCGCGGAGAGAGGATCTACATCAGGGGGTATGAGGTCATAGGCCAGTCTCAGGGTGAAACCCCAACCGCCGATATAGTCCCTCACCAGCTCGGGATCAAGCGGCTCGCACCATGTCTTGCCTGTGGTCAGGTCGACGTAAAGGATATTGCCACCATATCCATAGTAATCCATTAAGTTTCTCCTTGCCGCCACTATATAGACCGCTCGCAATTATAGGATGCAACGAAGGCAAAATCAAGGAGAGGGTACGGGTGACCTGCCCCCAGTAATGACACCACTTGTATAATTGGAGTTCCCATCATTATAGGCATCTGAGCGGTGTTAGGACTTGGCAGTGTGTGCCAAATAGAGCTATGCAGTCAGACACTGTACACATCTTCCAAATGAAGGAGGAGTATGTCCTTTAGTTCCTTCAGGTTTACAACGTCTTCTCTATTGTATCGAGTCAGAGTTTCAAGAGCGGCTGCATCATCGTCATGCGCGTACCTCCACCATAATCTGACCGCATCATAGCCGCTTATGTCTGGCAACTCTCTTTCTATCCCTAGCTGTTTTTCGACCTTCTTCAATCCACCATAAAGGTTGTTTTTCCAGCAGTCATACATCAAATCACGGTGCGGAAAGAGTTCTACTAGATTAATCCCCAAACAATAGTGGATAAACGGGAGGTCAAATCGGCTGCCATTATACGTATAGATGACACCCACTCCATCCAGAGCTTCAAGTATGCAATCAGCAGTTATGCCGTCGCCCACCAGTTGAACAAACCGAGTTTCAGTCCCGCTGCAAATATGAATACCGACCACAGTAATTTCACTATATCTGGGAGAAAGTCCTGTAGTCTCTATGTCAAGATACGCTTCAACAAAAGGATGCAATTGATACTCCTCAGAGGCTTCGCCTCAGTATCCTCTGCTCACCTAGTATCCAACAAATAGGAGACCGGAGAAATGGTCTGCCTTGTCTTGGCCCTATAGCAAAGAATGTTCAAGTCCGGATGCCGCCCCGCTCGCCTAGATGACCTTCTAGCCTCATCCTTCTTGAAGTGAACCGAAACGGTGCGATTGTGTACGCCTTGTCAAAGCTAGGTGGATTCATCCAGCCCGCTTTCCCTGGTTAGAGAGTCGACGCGTTTTGAACTCTCGAACGATGTCATCGCTCCTTATAAGTGCATTACCTATACCGTAGTCCTTCTTTAGCCTCATCGGGACGCAACAACAGGAGCAGCAATTGCATATAGCATAGAAACCCTGACGGCACTTGATGATGGTATGTATAAGGCCATTCTGGTGGCATTGCCTTAATATGTCCTTTGCCTCCTGCTTTGTTATCTCCCGATAATCATTGGGTCTCTCTTCAATGAATATATTTCGGCTGAATCCGACCATTATCTCCGTATTCTTAGAATTATCGCAATTGCCAAATACAACCCGGCAGGTGCATGGGCCGAGAGCTAGGCCCTCTGAATTGTCAACTATCTCATTTGCCTCGTTGAAGGTGCACAGATAAGCGCAGCTCCCCTTCTTGCCATAGGTATTGGCCACCTTTCTGACAACCCTTCCCAGAAGGGGTATCCTTGTCCACTTGGCCTGGAAGACGTAATACCTAAGAAACAGCTCCCGATATCTGCTGTATAGCCTCAATGAATGGTGCATCTCAAAATCCTTGCCAGACCGGATAACACTTCATACCCTCCAATGTCAGTGAAACGTGTCTGTAGTATAAGCGTTTCGTGTCGTCAAGGCTAGCTGTATTTCGATCGAAACCAATCGATGCTCTTTGAGACTAAGCATTTCCCCCTGTTGTGGATGGCAAAGGTCACTGACTGACTGCGCAACATTACGGAGTGTAGGCCAACAAAACGCACTTTTGTTGGCTTCTGACTGTCATAGTCTGCTAGAGGGCCAAGACAAGGCAGACCATTTCTCAGGTCTCTTATTTGGTGCATACCAGATGAGACTATTCATGGTCGCCTCTTTGTCGTATAAGGAGAAAGAGTTTATGGCTCATCTTTCCTGTGCACCTGAAGACTGCAAAGAGAGCAGCTCTCTGTCAGCTAAGAGAATCCGGAGAGCATCTCTTTCCCGCAATTGGAGATCCGGATTGATCAGCTCCTGATCAGCTATGATTCCCCGCTGAGAGATCTGCTCCGCATCACCTATGATACCCCGGAGCGAGAGGAGAGTCAGGCCTTTTTCCTATCTGTTTTTCGGTCTTTTCTCTTTTTCTCCTACCCGATAACTAGGAGATGTGTTAGAATAGACACACAAGTGAATAGTCCTATCGAGAGCGGCGGTGAGGGAACTGGCCCCGTGACCCGCCCGGCAACCTTGAGCCATCCTGAAGGTGCCAAAGCCAGCCCTATGAGGGATCGATAGGTCGCGGGAGACCGCGAAAAGGAAGGCAGAGAGCCTCTGCCCGAGGCTTTTTTATTACCACGAGGAGTTATGGGTGGATGATGAGGATCATGATGAAAAACCTGAGGGGGCCCTCTCATATCCGAGGAGGTCCTGATCATCAATGATGCAGCAAAGGAGGAGGAAAATGAGAAGACGTAGGAAGCGAGTGACAAGTCCAAATATATGCCACCGCTGCGGCAAGTATTACCGAATTGCGGTTTCCCCCTACCAGAGAGGGAACTGGCCCATCTGCGAGTGCGACCAGACCATGGAGGCAGGGTCCCCTCGTCCACGGGGAGGATCTGGGTCTAGAGGATCTCCTCCGTGATGGGACGGCGGTTCAGGTACTCCAGCAGATCCAACATCCGCGGGCCCGCCACTAAACGAGTGAATAGGAAAGGCTGAGGCCACTCATTTGTGAGCATTGAACATACCGCTATTCTGTTCAACCAGCCTTTCCCCGCTCCAAAACGGAGTCCAGTTTCCTAGATAGGAAGACAAGCTTGGGATGGACAGCTCCAAAAGGACTTCTTTTTGGAACACGTGTGGCGGAAAGAATATGATCAGGTCAGACCGGATAGTACACTCGGGTACCAACCTCCAGCTACTGAGGCTATACAACTGGCTCCAATACCATCAACTCTAACTTAACAAGTGGTACAATTACTGGGGGGCAGATCATCAAAAGGCATCATAAACGGACGCTGGGGGCTGCAAGCGGGACACCTGAGCCTGCTTGACAACCATGTGCAAGTGGCATATCCTCCATGCCAAGAGCAACGATAGATGAGGATTGCCTTATCGCGGATTGAATTGGGAAATCCCAAACCATCAACAAAGCAAGGAGGTTCAAAATGGCAGAGAGTGAAAGTGTCAAGGAAAGAGCCTATAACTACGAACGGCAGTACCATGGCTGTAGTCAATGTACCCTGCTTGCACTTCAAGAGCTGCTAGGATTTGAAGATGAGTTAACTTTCAAGGCAGCTAGCTCCCTATGTGGCGGACTCGCCTTTAGCGGTAACACGTGTGGAGCGCTGACAGCTGGAGTAATGGTTCTGGGCATGAAATACGGTCGTGCCAATATTGAGGAGGGGCTTGCTGGCTTAGTGAAGGGGATGCTGCCAGCGTATAGATTGGTTAAATGGTTTGAAGGTGAGTTTGGAACCACCGTTTGCCATGAAATCTCAGGCTTCCAAATAGATGAAGAGACGCTCAAGGGGATACTAGCAGTCCCAGAGGCGATGGAAGCGGGCCTGCCGCCAGAACTGATCGAGAAGTGCTCTCAGCTCGTGGGCAAGACGGCAGAGAAGGTAGCCCAGATTGTAAGCGAAGAGGGTTGAACCGCAGGCTAAAGCCAACGTGGAGCCAGTTTGAAGCAGTTACTAAGATTGCTCAAAACATCAACTCGCTGGAGGAGAGAACTCCAGTGTATACGGGCGGACTGAGGGGAGGTTGGGGAGCAAGAAATGGCTGACTGAGTATGGTCACTGTTTAGACACTTGAGATTCCGTTGGGCTACCATTCTCAGGCATGGGCGGTTGAACATCGTGCGGGCAACAAGTCTACACTTCGGCCTAGATGTCGGCCGTTTATGAGGCTATGTATGCCACGATGGCCGGAGAACAACAGATTTCAGTTAGTATTGTCTCAATAGTCGATGGAGAGCGCATAAGCGCTCTCCATATCGAGGATGCGACTAAGCATGTCAACAAGGATTTAACATTGCCCTAAGTGAATGCCGAATAAAGGAGGTAAAGCAGCTAATGAAAGCCGAAAGTATAGGTCATGGTTTAGATCATGTGAACGTTCTGGTGAAAGACCTGGAGGCGGCTATGAGCTTCTTCTCCGATGTTTTTGGCTCCAAATTTATCGGACCGATTGACCATAGACCTTATGGATTCCCACTAAGGGTGGCGTTCGATAATGTGGGGTTTGCATTGCAGTCCCCAACATCACCGGATAGCACGCTTGCCAGACAGATAGACGAGCATGGAGAGGGAGTGGGTTGTATTGGGGTCAGGGTGTCGAATATTGAAGAGGGAGTCGCAGAACTCAAAGCCAAGGGGCTTAGACCAGTGCCGATTGCACCTGGGAAGCCTGACATAGCAGAGTTGCCTGGTCTGAAGTCAGCTTCGTTTACCGGGGAGAATGCCTTTGGAGTTCAGCTCGAGCTGGTTGAGTATGACACCTTCGTGCCGGTAGTCATCGGCAATATGGTCTGGCTTCCTGATTTACCTTGGTTTAAAAGGAGCCCCAATCCACTAATGAGGGTTGAAGGTATTGATCATATCCACGTTCTGGTGAAAGACGAAAACCTAGAAGCAGCTTGTAGCTTCTTCTCCAGTGTTTTTGGCTCCAAATTCATCCTGATTGACCACCGAACTCATGGATTTCCGTTCAGGGTAGCGTTCGACAATGCGGGACTTGAATTGCAGGCTCCGTTACTGGAAATGCCATTATTTGCCCAAGAGCTCGATGAGCGTGGAGAGGGGGTGGGACGTATCGGGTTCAATGTGTCGAACATTGAGGAAATGGCCGGACGCCTCGCAGCCAAGGGAGTTAAACCATCAATGCCGCTGCCTCCACTTGGGGAGCCTTTAGTAGGGTTGCCCGGTCTCAAGGCAGGCTTATTCTCTGGGGAGGGTGCCTTTGGAGTTCCGCTTGAGCTGGTTGAGTATGATGCCCTCCGGCCGATAGCCATTGCTCATCTGGGTCGGATACCTGAGCTGCCTTGGTTTAAAGGTTAGTACCACTATAAGTCAAGGCTGCCACTGCCACCCCTCTCCCTTCTGGACGACACGTCCCAGACCTGGGAACGGGAAGTGAAAGGCAAGCATCAGGGCCTTCTCAGTCGCAGCCCTGTTCAAAAGTCGGCGCCTAGTGGCCACGGCTTGCTCGGGAGCAAAATCGAAAACTGCACACCATTCCGGGTGCTCCAGATGTATGGGATGGAGTACCGTGTCGGCAACGCACAGTAGCTGTTCGCCTGCCGAGGAAATGGCCAGCGCCATGTGCCCCGGCGTGTGACCGGGAGCCTGGAGTGTTCGTATGCCAGGTACAATCTCCGTTTCGTGGTCAACGAGCTCGAATTGGCCCTGAATCGGTGGGAGGTTCTTGCGTGCGAATCCCAGGAGGATTTCTTTGCCGTGTTCGTCAAGTTTCTCTTCCGCCTGTTCTGAGGTCCAAAAATTCCACTCATCTTTCCACATGACGTAGCGGGCGTTGGGGAAAGCTGGCTTGCCCTGGGCATCGGTGTTGCCGCCGATGTGGTCTGGATGTCCGTGGGTGAGGATCACTTTCGTAATGTCCCCGGACGCAATCCCCTCAGCCCGGAGGTTCTGGATGAGTCTTCCTGTGGTTGGGGCAAGACCAGCCCCACCCGTATCCACCAGTATCCACTGCTCACCCGTGTTGACCACCAGACAGATGTACGGACTTACCCATTCTGCCCATTCTTCAAGCTGCAGATTGTGTTCTCGAAGCGCCTGTTCAAGGTGTTTACTAGGTGCGTTGGCGAAAAGAAGGGTAGCAGGGGATGGGAAGGCAGGGGGTGCGTATGTGTGAGTGCCATCGCTGACGGCCATGCATTCGAAAGTACCTACCTTAAACCGATGGATTTCAGTGTTCATAGTTCTCCTGCCCTATAGTCTACAAACTCGGCTCAAGTATAACATACGATGGAACCAGAAAGAAAATGACCTAACAAAACCGAGTTTTGTTACCCCAAATCCTGAGGTATTTAGCTTCAGCCCGGAGCGAGCTGACAACTAAGAAAACAACTTAGTGTAGCATGTGCCACTGAGGGATGACCAGGGAAAAGCCTGTACTATGTTGGCACGGCCGACGCTTTCACAGACAGACAATAGCTGCTGCGTGCCGGTCAGGGCCGGCAGTATTGGCTTCTCCCCGAAGTTTGGTAGCCGGACCAATGGTACACACTATCTCCGTTCGCCTTCCGAACAGCTTGGAGCGTTTCATGTGCAATGCCCCATAGTGAGCCGTGCTGAACCCAGGGCAAAAAGCGTCTCTCACCCCATTTTCCCCCGTACCGTCAGGATCGGAGTGCTTGCAGCTTGCAACACCTTCTCCGTGACACTGCCGAATACCCAATGGCGGATGCCGGAGCGTTCGTGCGTTGACATGGCTATGAGGTCAATAGCATTGCCCGCAGCATAGTTGACAATCTCTACTGCTGGAGACCCTGAGCTCGTCTCACTCGAGGCGTTTACCCCTTTCTCCGTCAACGCCTTTTCCACCCCCTCTAGATAGGCTAGGATGGATACCGCTGCCCGGGCCCCTTGTTCAGGGGTCACAAGGGGGTAGGGGATTTGGATGCCTGGCGCTACCATGACGGGAACCGGGGCCAGTTCCAGGACATGGAACAGAATCACTCGTGCGTCGAACGCTCGGGCCAGCGCTTCGACGTGCGGGACTGCTGCCTCTCCTGCCTCGGAACCGTCTAACGGCACCAGAATCTTCTTGAGCAATCTTCTCTGCCGAAGAGCTGTGCTGGGAGCGGGAGCCCGGATTAGCAGCACTGGCTTCTGCGCAGCCTGAAGAAGCTTCGAGGCGACATTGCCCATTAGCCATGGCCCCCCGCTTGCACTGCCATGTGAAGCGCCACGGCTCGCCATAACTACAAGGCCCACATTGTTTTTCTCAATGTACTGCAGTATCTCGGTGGCGGGATTACCCATAAGCACTTCGACCGAGGTTCGTGCTTCTTGCTTAGCTCGCTGGTGACCGGACTGTCGCTGCACTTGTTCTGTGAGGTGCTCGAGATAAGACCGGTAGACATTGTTCATCTCAGGAAGCTCGGGCTCGTACACGCTCGTCAGAACAAGCTCTGCTCCGAATTTGGCGGCGAGCTCCTCAGCGTATGGAAGAACGGCTTCGGCCACACTGGAACCATCCAGTGGTACTAATATTCTCTCATACATGTGACGCTTACCTCCTCATCTCAATTCGTGCTAGTCGGTGGCACGGATGCTTCACTAATGACCAGCCTCAACCCGACCTTTATCTCCCCTAATGCTCCTGTATCTGGTCAGGGCTCGTAACGTTGATTTGAACCTGTATGGCTCTCCAAACTTCAGAAAAAGTTAGCTCTGTCAATGCGCAGGACTCGAACTTCTTGCCCTGACCTGTATTTTACACTGACGCTCCTTTAGCAGCAAGGGGAAAACCGGACAGATCTACGATTGAACTTTCCGCTACTTTGTTCAGCCAGCCTTTCCACGCTCCAAAACGGGGTCCAGTTTCATAGATAGGTAGACAAGCTCGAAATGGACGGCTCCAAAAGGACCTCCTTTTGGAACGCATGTTAGCCCGAGATGTTGCTCAGCTTGATGCGGGGAAGCCAGACTTATTCTCCAACTCGAATACCCGTTTGCTCGGAGTCTCTGACATTCATGCCCAACGGCCGATCAAGGGCTTCTCCTCGGCTAGATCACCTCTTCCTCCCTGAGCAGGGCTATCTCCTCCCATGAGAGCCCACCCACCTCCATGAGCACCTCCTCGGTGTGCTGTCCCCACTCAGGAGCAGGCAGCTTTATCCCTCCGGGGGTCTCGCCTAGAGTTATGGGGAGGCCCAGGGTCTTTGTGGAACCAAAGGCAGGGTGCTCATACTCAACGATATACCCGTTGGCCAAAACCTGAGGATCATCCGCGAGGTCGAGGTGGGTGTTAACGGGAGCGAGGGCAAAATCGCCCCTCTCTCTAAGTAGCTTCATCCATTCGTCTCTGGGTCTTGTAGCGAAGATCTCATCTAGTGCGGCGATCAATTCCCTGCTTATGCTCGCCCTCTTGAACATGTCGGAGCATCTCTCATCAGTAGCCAGATCTTCCCTCCCCACGGCGCGGCAGAAATTAGCCCAGTGGCGATCGGACTGCACCATGCCAAGGCAGATCCATTTGCCATCTTGGCATCGATAGTAATTATAGAGAGGGTTCCCAATGGTCTCTCTGGTAGCCCTCGGGAATTGTATCCCTTGCACCAGTGCTCCCGATATGAAGACAGTTTGCAGGGCCATCATGCTTCCCAGAAGGGAAACGTCCACCTCTTGGCCCATGCCATGTCGCTCGCGAGACAGGAGAGCCACCATTATGCCATAGGCCAGCATTATTGCCCCCATCTGGTCTGCTATGCCTGGCTGAGACTGAGTGGGGATAAGCTCAGGGTCTTCGATGGGCTTCATTATGCCGCTCCGTGCCTGGCCCACTATGTCGAAGGCTGTGGTATCAGCCTCGGGGCCCTGGGGCCCGAAGCTGGAGGCAACGGCGTAGATGATGCGTCGGTTACACTGGCAAAGGCTATCGTAGTCCATTCCCAGCCTCTTGGCTACAGATTTGCGGTAGTTATGGACAAAAACATCCGAACTCTCCACCAGTCTATAGGCAATCTGTCTCCCTCTTTCCTTGGCCAAGTCCAGGGTTATGCTCTTCTTGTTACGATTGAGAGTCTCGAAATAGTAGTTGCGACCATATACGCCCGTAGCCGCGCCCATGATGGTGGTGAAGCCACGTCCCCCGTCACCCCGGACCCGATCCTCTATCTTTATAACGTCGGCACCCAGGTCACCAAGCATCTGGGTTGCCCCTGGGCCCTGCTGGAACTGCGTCCAATCGAGAACCCTGATCCCCTCAAGAGGCATAGTCATATTTGTACCTCCTTAGCCCCGGGCCGTCTCCTCCAGCTTGGGAGGACTCAGGGCACTTGATAGCGGGAGTGACCCATCCTTTCATGTTCAACGCCTCGGTCAGCTTCTCATAGACTGGCTCGTTCATCCTTTCTTACTTTCACCCGACAGCTATGTCCTCGATGCCATGCTCTGTTCTTCCTATGTGTGCGTCGTCAGCAACATGGGCTCCCATAACTCCTAGTAGCTACTTCCCGAAGATCTCGTTGACTAATGCCTCTGCCTCCTCTGTCGACAGCTCAAATACTCGGTGATACTCTTCACCTCTAATTTCTCCGATCCAGCAAGACATTATAAATAGATGTCCAGTGCCATCTAGCTCCCCAAGCCCGAATCTGACTGGCCCCACGGGGCTGTCAAGCGTTTCTGTTTCAAGCGTAGCTATGATCTGGTCCACATCATCCACGGTTCCAGCCTTCTTTAAGGCATCAGTCAGGAAATAGAGCTGGACAACATAGTTGAATGCCATTTGCGGGAATTCGGCACCGAACCGCTGCTGATACTCAGCAGCTATCTCCATCAGAGATTGGGGCAACCCTCCTCCGTAGGGCACCGGATAGTAAACAAGATGCCCCTGGACGTTATCCCAGCCTACGCTATCGCCGAAGGCCATGGTCCACATACCAAAGAACGAGGTGCCTTCCCAGCCCATTTCCCGCATGGCTCCGATCATCCTTGTATCCATGTAACAGATGTCCGGATTCTTACTCATCATCTTGGTTGCCAGGGGATAAAACTCCACCGTCTCAGGAGGGAAGTACTCTGTGTCCAACCACTCGATACCATAGTACTCAGCGGCCATGGCAGCTGCCTCAGCCAACATGTGCCCGGTTGTAGTATCTTCGGAGGCAGCGGAAGCAGTTTTCACCTCAGGGTGAGCTTCACTTACGTACTTGAAGAGGGCCGCGGCGTTGGTGTGAGGGGGCGCTGGTGTTAGGAAGGTATGGGGCTTATCCGGCCCGAACGCATCTAGCGGGATAGCCGTTGCGAAGAGTATCACCCCTGATTCTTCACATATGGTCTGGGCCGCCAGTGCTGAGTCGCCACCGACCTGGGTCATCATGTTCACGCCATCCTCAAAGATAAGCTTAGTGGCTGATGCCACTCCCCCTTCGCTACTCCAGTGGTTATCTTCAAAGATAAGATTCCATTTGTACCTCTCTCCGGCTACGGTAAACTCGCCGATGTAATCAGCGGCCAATTCATACCCTTCTGTAACCGGAGTGCCGACAACGGCTCCATAAAGGCCGGTCAGTGGCAGCCCAACGCCAAACTTCACCTCTTTTACCTCCTCCTCTTCCTCCCCCTCTCCCCCACAGGCGACACCGACGACTAGAGACACACACAAGACCACAACCGCCGCTATAGACAACCATTTGTTCATTTTATATCCCCTCACTTTCCCAGAATTGAAACCAGTATAGGCTTTCAGAAATCAATCGAGACAGATCAAAGACCCGGCATGAGGGTCCCTCTTTGAGGGAACAGTCTAGGAAGATTGGTTGGAGACTATCCCAAGTCGTTATCGAGTATCCGGTGGACGTAACATACACCCCGCTTTGCTGCTTGTCAAGGTTGAAGGTTGGTGCCCTTGGTGACGAGCGGTGGTTAGCTTCTCTGATTGGCCTAAGAGGGCGCTGAACAAAACCGAGAATTGTGCAGGCAAGGGCAGTCTTAGTGCTCTATGCAGTTGGGAATAGTCGGTCTAAGGCAAAAAGTTAATGACCACTCCTGAAAAGTAGAAAATTCACCTTACCGGTCATTAACTTGAAAATGGTAACCATGTATCCAGATATCAACCTAACTCTGCCCACTGCGCCAGCGTGCTCGATGAGGGCAGTTCAACCTTTCGAGTCTCCGTAACCCAGATATACTCATTGACAAGAGCTAGTACCGTCGAATCTGGTCGCCCTAGTTCTCTGGGAAGGTCTTCAATTTGAAAGCCCTTGTTCCTGCATAGGACCCCAATGTGGGAGGTCAGGTTTCTGATTGCTTTCAGATACCTTGAATACGATTTAGGACTACCATCACATTTGAAACTGATCCGCATTGCTTCATCCCAAGGCATCAATGCTTTCGGTCTGATGGCGAAGAGGATCTTAGAGGCTGCTGTTGCACCAATACGAACCTCTAATTTCCTCCCACCGCGGACACGCCAAGCCCCTGTGCTGTCCTTAAGAGAACCGTAAGCATTAGCGGCAGTCTCAATTTCTTGATCTTCAAGTTGCCAAAGAGGCGTCTTATCGCTAAACAAAGTATGGCAGTTCGTTTGGTACCAATCCAAAATACTTTGGGACGCAACTTGATGTTGGTCCTTCGAAAGGTGTCTGCACCCCCAGTCGTTTAACCAGTTCATCAGGGCATCGCGATGTTCTTGAATGGTGAGGTCTATTCTATCGCTGGTAGCAGATCTGAAATTCATGAGCGAAGTATTATAAGGAGTGAGAGAGTTGAATAACAAACCCGCTACCGCTAGCTTACCGAGTGTAACGTCTTTAATATTCATTGGTGAGAACCTCCAAAATTAAAATGCCTCACTTGATGCATAATTATGTTCAGAATACACCGGAAGTTCTTTTCGGTCAAAATTGGTCTTGGCTTGGCGATTGCACGATTGTCAGTTTTGTTGGGTCACAATCCGATGTTGTTTACCGGCGCGGTTGACGCATGTGTATTCATCTGCTACCCTCGGTTGCAGAAGTGACGGAGGAGGGAGAAGCTTAGGCGGCAACGGCGAGTATCAGCCTCGGATTAGGCAGCTTCCCAGTTCCAGCTGCCTCCATTTAGTCTTGAACGGCAGGAGAACAGGTCTATAGTCATGACTGAGTTAATCGAGGAAAGATTCAGGGAATGGACTCAAGGGAGGGATGCCACGGATGCGAGGATAAGCATTTATGAGAGGATAAGAGACATACCTTACGCCGTGATTCCCGAACTCATCGATGCCCAAAGATATTTAGAGATACTCAAGCTTGGCAAGGGCTCGTGCACGCCTAAGCACTTCCTTCTCTGTAATATGTATCAAAGGCTTGAAATGGTAGTGTTATACGTCGTTTATCCCTTCAGATGGGATGAGTTTGAAATCGATTATCCACCTCGGCTTAAGAAGCTAGCTGAAGCGGTGCCCACAAGCTATCATCTTGCTTGCAAGGTGGAAATAGGTGGGGAATTCGTTCTCGTCGACGCCACGCTGGATCCGATGTTGAAAAGATTAGGCCTCCCTGTGAACGAGAAATGGGATGGCATCAGCAACACTTTGCTTCCTATGAATCCTTGCGAAGAAGGACAGCTATACCATCCGAGTGAAGCATATCTTCAGCGCGCCTTGCCTGACGAAAAATCACTGGCGTTCTATGATGAGCTCAACTCGTGGTTGGAACAGATAAGAGAGCTTCGATAATGGTGCGGGCCGCGTGTCTATGTCGTGGTTGTCGCACTTTATGGCGGAGCGTCACCCAACAATTCGCCCTTCTGTGCAATGGCAGCTATCTGCCTGTGCTCGTATTTCGCTGAGGATCAACAAACAAGCAATTGTCTAATCAAACTGGCTCGTATAAAATAATTGTATAAGGCTAACCAAGTTTCCC
>Ga0180438_10006937_pt1 | contig 15072 bp, 20 predicted proteins | sample SS_ome_12_FD_132455 | JGI IMG/M metagenome (GOLD analysis project Ga0180438, IMG submission 132455) | Hypersaline lake sediment archaeal communities from the Salton Sea, California, USA - SS_3_D_2 metaG | ecosystem: Environmental > Aquatic > Non-marine Saline and Alkaline > Hypersaline >...
CACGGACACGAAACCCTCAGCGAAGGGATAATGAGGTATGGATCGAAATAAAAAAAAGCACTGGATGACCCCCATCATCCAGTGCTTAACATAGAGGAGGTCAGGGTTCCGATTGCCAGGGTTATCGTGAACCCCCTTAGCTAGAGGGGAACAAATCCTTGAGGTGAAATTGGCGAGCGAGCTGGCCTACAAGGCCCACAAAATCCGAAAAAAAACGCCGCTCCAATTCAACCAACCGTAATCCATACCGATATCTTCCCCAAAAGGCATGCCGTGCGACCTTACACCAGACAACCACGGCATTTGCCCTGACGATCTTGAGCTGGAAACCCTTGGTGAAGATCAAATTTATCCTCAAGGGGGACCCGAGCTCGATCCGGTCATGAAGGCGGACCAACATCCCACTGTGACTGATATTAGCGGCGATCCCCACATGGATCTCGCTATCGGTCGTGATACAGTCGATGGGAAGCTCGCAGTCATACCTGGGGTACTTTCGGCGCTCTGCGAAACCCGTCCTGATGCCAGGTGGTCTCGGATGTGAAAATTCCTCCTTTTCCATAGCTGATCGCCTCAACAGTAATCGAATTTGAGCGATTTTAATCCCAACGATGCCCCGATGTACCGGATTTTACCTGAACATGCTTCCATTTTTCTGCATTTTTTATGCCAATAAGTGTTTATTTGGCGAAATTATAAATAATATCAGTATGTTATACTAGCCCCCCCGATTTTCCACGAGCGCCATTTTTTGTCAATCTTATGAATTTTTTGCATAATTGTTCCCATTTTATGACAGTTTATAGGAATTGATACTATGTTACCACTGGCTCGTTCTGACTAGGAAAAGATCAAAAGGGTCCGAAGCGAACGTTATTCAGTGTTGCAGTGCTGCAGTCAAATAAGGAAAAAATCCTAAATTCGAAACACTAAATACTAAACAATATCTAAATCCAAATATCTAAATCATAAACGTTTTGGTCATTTGATCATTGGTGATTTGGATTTATTTAGAGTTTAGAAATTAGGATTTGGGAATTGCTCGGTGAGGGGCACTTTGGAATGGTCGAAAAAAGATTTTTGAGCGGCGAAGAACGAGTTTTTCGAGAGCTCAAGCGGGAGGGTGGGGACGGAAGGCTGATGATGGGATGTATTGGGGTATTCGACTCCCCATTATGACGGAGGAAGCGTACCGAGTATTTGACCGCCCAGTTTCCTCAGTTTCAGGACATCATCTTGGCTGATATCCGTGAATTGAAGTCCATACTGATACCGGGATCCTCCACTTGCTGCTTCAAGGTCCCTCCAAACAACCCTACACCCAGCTTTGATCCCCGTGGTCTCCGAATCCAGCATGAAGGGAACGAAAACAATCATTCTCGTCCCCAGTTCCATCATCTCGTTCAGCAAGACCATCAAGCCGCCTTCGCTGGCGTTGGCAACACTTCCCACGTCGGCCTTGCCATCCTCTAAGAGGGTATAATCCACGGGAAGATCGACGGGAAACCGAGGATATCTTCGCCTCTCAAGTATGAACTTCTCCCCTCTAAGGAACCTGTCCAACTCAGATTTGAGGACCTTCCATCCCTTCCCGACTTTTTTCGCTCGGATTTTCCCCTCATAGATATACTTGAGGTAGGTTGGCCTGGAAATCCTCAAGTATTGGCAGGCTTCACGGGTTGTGAGCACCGTATGGGATTCCGGTTCAATCATTTCTTCAGGCTCTTCTCCCGCCCGCTGTAACAGTTCACAAAGAGCATTTTCCATGCCAGCTCACATAAAAAGGGAAATAAGTGATAATTAACTGAAATAAAAGGATATTTTGTTCTGTTCCTTCCGAGCAGTAAGGAGGGATGTTGAAATTTTTTCCTAATCTTCGGCCAAAAAGTATGAAATTATTTCAAATCGCAGGATTTACCCCTGCGGGAATCTCCGATGTCACCTTCCCCAGCTACGAAATTGAGCGGGTGGCCGTGCTTTCTCCTGGTCCCCAAACCCTTAATCCAGATATTTTCGCATGAACGTCCCCCATGAGAAAGGACCTGGCCTTTTCCAGGATGCCTTGCAAACCGAGGCCGCATTTTTCCCTCAGAACTCCTTGGGGGCCATGGGCCAAGAATTGATCTGATATTCCGATGCGAAGAACCTTTATCTGGGAAAGCCCCCTCTCTTGAAACAGCTCAATTACAGCACTTCCAAATCCCCCTGCCAAGATATTCTCCTCGATAGTAACGACTCTCCCTATCCCTTGGGCCATGCTGCATAATAATGCGCTGTCCAGCGGCTTGATGAAACGGGGGTTGACAACCGCGACCTGGATGCCCTCCTCCCGCAGCTCTCGGGCCGCCTCACAAGCCCGATAGACCATGGAGCCTACCGGGAGCAAGAGGAGATCACGTCCATCTACCAAAACCTCTCCCTTGCCTACCTCCAAAGCGTTCAACATTCCATCCATAGCTACCCCTTCTCCCGTTCCCCTCGGATAACGAATGGCAACGGGTTGGGACAGGAGGGTTGCGGTATTGAGCATATGTTGAAATTCGTTCTCGTCCTTCGGGGCCATGAGAATCAGATTGGGGATATGGCGCAAATAGGAAATATCGAAAAGGCCGTGATGGGTGGGGCCATCTTCTCCAACGATTCCGCTTCGGTCCAGTGCGAAAACCACCGGCAACCCCGGGAGACAAACATCATGGACAATCTGGTCATAAGCCCGTTGCAAAAAGGTTGAATAGATGGCAACAACCGGCTTAAACCCCTCAGAGGCCAAACCTGCGGCAAAGGTAACGGCGTGCTGCTCAGCGATTCCTACATCGTATATTCGATTGGGAAATTCCGCCGCGTAAGGACCGAGGCCAGTCCCATTTTTCATGGCAGCAGTGATGGCGATAATCCTACCGTCAGTTCGTGCGAGCTTCACCATGGTCTGGCCGAAGACGCTACTGTAACTTATCCGGGTGGATCCCGCTTTGTTCTGTCTTCCCGTTTTTATGTCAAAAGGGGCCACTCCGTGGAAGGAAGGCGGATCGAGTTCTGCCGGTCCATACCCCTTTCCCTTCTTGGTGATTACATGGATCAATACGGGACGGTGCCATTCCCTCACGTTCTTGAAGGTCTCGATGAGGTGGTCAACGTGATGGCCATCGATAGGACCCACATATTTGAACCCAAGTTCCTCGAACAACATCCCGGGCGTCAAGAACCCCTTAAATGACTCCTCCGCTTGCTTTATAATCCTGATCATGGAGTTACCGACTCCCGGAATGGTCTGAAGCAGGGACTTTAATTGCCGTCGGAATCGGTTTACCAACTGCCCGGTCATGACTCGGTTCAAATAAGCGGAAAGCGCTCCTACATTGGGGGAGATGGACATCTCATTATCGTTGAGCACCACAATGAGATCCTTTTCAAGATGCCCTGCCTGATTCAAGCCCTCAAAGGCCAAGCCCGCGGTCATAGAACCATCTCCGATGACGGCGATGACCCTGTTGCCATCGTCCTTCAGGGATTTAGCCACGGACATTCCCAGGGCTGCTGAAATGGATGTACTGCTATGGCCAGTGTTGAATGCGTCATGGAGGCTCTCTTCCCTCTTGGGGAACCCGCTCAGCCCATTATACTGCCTCAACGTATTGAAACTCCCTCTCCTGCCTGTCAAGAGCTTATGAGGATAGCTCTGGTGGCCTACATCCCAAATGATCCTATCTCGAGGGGAATCAAAAACGTGGTGAAGGGCAATGGTCAGTTCCACAACGCCTAAGCTCGAGGCCAGATGCCCTCCGGTAATGGAAACCGTATGAATGATTTCCTCCCTTATCTCCTCGGCCAACTGGTATAGTTCGCCCCTGCTTAAATCCCGCAAATCTTGGGGACTGTGGATCCTTTGCAGAAGATTTTGTTTTCCCTTCCGCCCCGTCATCAGTCTCCTCCTCCCTTCAGGCCATCTGGTTCACCGTATGCTTCCTTAGTAGCTTCAATTTCGATATGTCGTATTCCTCGATTTCAAGGAATTTGACCCCGTATTGATAACCCGAGAAATCCGATACTAGTCCCACATCCTTCCAAATGACTTGGCATCGCGCCTTAATCTCAGTGAGCTCGTAGCCCAGATTGAACAGCATGGACACAACGAGCCGAGCCCCGATGTTCATACTCTCCGTGAAACAGACCATCAGCCCCCCTTCGCTGGCATTGATGGCCTTGCCCACGAAGGTCTTACCTCCGCCCTCGCGATGGCAGTCTATGGGGAAATCCACGGGGAACCTGGGATACCTCCTTCGCTCGTGGAGTCGAATTTGGCCTTCCATGAACCCCCCTCACGTATAACCGATTTCGGTCAATCTTGTATGGTCAAGGACCACGATCAAAAAGCTCTCTGTGATGGAAACCGATGATGGATCGGTAAGGTCTTCTTCCGCCGATGCATAATTTTTAGCATTTTTTATGCCAAAAATTGGCCAAAGGAACCCATCTCTCAATCTCAGGCGAAAAGATCCGGGGAAATGAGCCACGAGCTCTTGCCCGGACAGATTAACAGACGGAGACAAAGCGGGAGTATAGGGAGATTTTGATAGATTTCTGCCTAATTATGAACGCGTCCAAAGGAGAATGGATTGAGGGAGTGAATCAAAAGAACCAGAGATTACGATCTTGGGTACTGGAGCAACCCTGAATGAAAGCTTAGGAGAACACATAATGACGCAATTCCCTCGGATGGAATTAGGCTTGGATCGCCAAATCTGTTTGGAGCTGCTTCAATTTGGCAAGGTCTCCGTCGGCTACCTCTAAGAATTTCAACCCATACCTGTATCGACCCCAGCCCTCTCCCCATCCCGTATCTTTCCATACAACTTCGGATAAAGCTTTAACCCCGGTAAGCTCAAACCCCATGGAGAAAAGGAGAGCAACATAGAGCTTCGTCCCGATTTTCATCCGCTCATGCAAATATACCATCAACCCTCCTTCACTTGCATTGCTGGCTATGCCGGCCTTAAGGCGCTTCGTCTCAAACTTGGCATAGTCCACCGGTAGGTCAACCTTAAACCGCTGAAACCTCCTCCGGTCAGTGTCCATAATATCGGTCCGTCCTTCCATTATCACCCTCCCTCGGTGAATTCGTGCTCACTGATAGCGAACAATAAGGCCTCTGAGCAGAATCCCTTCATCCTTTGCTTCTGGACTGGAAATCTCCAATGGCTCATGTCTGGCTTTCTTTTTGAGAGGTCCGGGGAACACTCCCGAAATCGGTATTTCGACCGCTTCCCTCTTAAGCCCGACGATGGCATCTGCACCTATTCCTCGGGAAACCTCCTTCATCTGATTTACCATCTCCTCATCGCTAAGCTCGGCGGGGAAAGTCATCTTGAGCTCCCCTATAATCGTGTAAGCCCTATCCGCATCCTGGGAAAAGACCTCCACCTCCTGTGTCGGAGGAAAGGTTTCCTTAGTATGTCTCGTAAAGACGGCGCCTTCATACGGGCTCTCCGAAGCACAACCCACCATGAGGAGCAGGGATAAAGTGAGCAATGACTTCATTATAGCATGGGAGGAAAAATGGAACAAAACGTCTACCCGTGGGGACATAGAGCCCTTCTACCTACCAAATCTCCTTAGAATGGGATTCCCCCTTGATTTTCCGCTTGCAGAATGGACAGGGCCGTCCCTCTTGAATCAGAATTTCCCTCATGATGTTCAATAAGTCCTCATCTTCGAGCACCTGGAGCACAATGTTGGGGTGGGGTTTTCGATCATATACCCGATAAGGAAAGCTGCTCTTGCGCACGGATTACTCCTCTTTGGGAATTGAACCCCCACTCTACAAAAAAAGAATCCTTAAGTCAAGGATTTTTATCCCCTTTCATGCGGGATTGAACGATTTCCCTGAGCACCTTTCGGGCATTTGGGGAGATCTTCTTGTACTGAATTCCCATTCCCGAATGGCTTCCTTCAACAACCCAAACGACCTCCCCTATGATCTCCAACGGTTTGGGGTGATTCGGAAAGGAAAATTCCAGCGGAACTTGCGTCCTGGGTGGTAACACCTCATCGGTTTCGACAAAACATCCTCCTTCGCTTATGTTCTCCGTGAACCGATGAAGATAGGAATCCATCTTCTGGTAACTCACCTCTATCCGGAGCTTAACCCTCGGATGTCGCCTCCTCTCATCACCCTTAAAGCTCTTCATAACATCCCCCTTATCCAAGTGCCTGTTCATTGGGCGACGGCTATTTTGCTTGCCGTACGAAATGGTTCCATCTGTCCTGTTCTGTCGGAGCCATCTCCTCAAGGAAAACCCCAATCTTCAAGTGGTAGGCTTTATGGGTTGCCTTCAATTCGCTCCAAACCACCCTTCCCACGGCGATTACCTTTCCCCGGTCCATCGGTAAATCGATTTCCATCTCCAACTGCTGTTCCTCCATCACTAAAAAGGGCAATACCTTCACCCTCTTCTCACCCATCGATTCTGAAAAGGTCATCACCCCTTCCTGAAATTTCGCATCCGTTTCGATGCATAAACCATCATACGAGACGTTCCACGTTTTCCCCTCTATGAGCATGGAACTCTGTTCCGTGCTCCAAAGGTCCACGATCCTAAAGTGGACTTTCAGGGGAATATAAAGCCGGTCAAACAAGCGCCGTTCAACAACGCCAACCTTTCTCGACCTCATCCCTTTACTGCCCCCACTGTTTTTTCCCCTGCCCTTTCCCGTTAAAAAAAACCAGCTCTACAGAGTAACCGTTGCATAATCTCAGGCTTCCGTTCAACCTCAGGATAAGCCCCAATAGAGCTGGCGCCAAATTCTCTCCGTCTAGGTGGAAAGGCTATCGAGCAACCATTGCAGTTTCGAAAGGTCCTCCTTCCCGATGTTGACGAATTTCAATCCGTACTTATACTCACCCCAGTCCTCGGGACCTCTGATATCCGCCCAAACGATTTCCGCTTGAGCCCTGATGGGCGTCAGACGGAAGCCATGGGAAAAGAACACCTCGATCTTGAGCTTGGTACCAATGGGGAGCTTGTCCTGCAAATAGACGAGAAGACCCCCCTCGCTGGCATCGTGGGCAATCCCTCCCTGCTTTTTGCGAACTTTCAGCTCGGAATATTTCATGGGGAGATCGACGTTGAACCTTGGATATCTCCGCTTCTCAATGGAAACAACCCCTGATTTCTGCCCTAAATCTCCCCCCCTTTTTCCCCCACTCATTGAAATCTCCCCCTGAAACCCTTCATTGCCCTTCCTCCAGTTTCTGCTCTACCCACTGAATCATCTCGTCGAGACACATGCCCTCGAACATGCCTTCTCGAATATCTTCGAACATTTTTTGATTCCAGTCAACCCAATCTTTCTCTTCCCTGCCTTTATTCGGCACTGTTATCTTCCCCATCTTACTTCCCCCTCCCCTTCTTTTTTTACGCCCGTCCCTAACCACCAATAAGTAAGGCCGGGAATGAAATGGCCGAGATGTTGGTATTTGACAGGCGAAAGCAGGCTTCGGGAATGATTCACCAATCTCCCCTGAGGAAGCGGTCCAGCTCTGATTTGAGCACCTTCCAACCTTTGCCAGCTTTTATGGCCCTAATCCTGCCTTCCCTAATATATTTGAAAAACGTGGGTTTGGTAATACGGAGGTAAAAACAGGACTCATTGGTCGTCAGCACTTGATCTTCCATGCTGTTTTTCCTCGTTTTTGCCATACCAATCCCCTAGTGAATCATGCATTTTTTATGCCAAAGAAGGCCAGGAGATTTCGGATGATTCGCAAAGGGGCGAGCTGTTGTCCTTTGTTCCTTTTTCCGACCAACCCCTAAGCGGCCGGAAGCTGCTCATCACGTTGAGTTTTTTTCATGGCAGGGTGAATAGCCTATGGAGGGAAAATGGAATGGCCGATACGGTATCTACGGCTGGAGCCATGAGGGATCGGCTCCCGCCATCCTTGCCTCGTCCAAAAGGACCTCATTGAGCATGTGCCGGGCTTCTTCTATCTGCGCCTTATATTTTTCGTCCTCCTCCTGGAGGCCTTTGATCTTCCTCCGATACCTTCTCCTCTTTCCATCGTTGCGGGCCTCGTTCAAGACATTCCTTGATTCTTCAATCTCCTTGGTGATCCTTTCATGCTGGGAAGTGGCATTTTCCAGCTGAGCCCACCACTTGGAGGCCCTATCCCTCCACCAGGATTTCCTTCGCCCGAAACGATCTGTGGGCTCACGTTGAACGCGCCGCTTCGACGATGTCCCCTCGTCGGAAGGCTGTCGGCCTTCCTCTTTGATGGTTTTCCTCTTTTCAATTCGATCCCAGTATTCCTCCGGTACTTTTGCCGGATCGTCGGCAAAATGGACCGTTCCCGAATCGTCCACCCACTTATAAACCTGGGCATAGGAGAAAGAGACGACAAATAGGCAGGAGAGTCCCAGGAGAATCTTGAGGCATCTCATTTTCCGCCCCGTTGCATGGGCTAAGGAGGGTGTTTGTCCCATGGTTATGTATTGGGTTGAATCAGCTAAGGTATTCCTTTTGCTTCCCTCCACTCTATCCTTTCAATCACCTCCCGTCAAGGACCCTCCATGTCTCCAGTAGTGGGCATTTTCATAAGAATCCCTTAAATGGCAGAACCTCCCGGGCCAAGGCTCTCCTTTTCATCCGTGAGGAGAAGGAATCGTGGAATGTATCTGGGAGGACATTGATGAGGTTAAAAATAAGATAAAGAAGAAGAGGAAAGGAGGAATCGATGAGATCGATAGTTATTAAGGTTATTGGGGCGGGGGGTTTTTTACCTTTCTAACTCGATCTCACCGGTCCTCCATCCCTCGTTTCTGACGAGAATTAACTCATTGGGAGGCTGCGCGCAGGATATCCCATTTCACAATCCTCATGGCCTTTTCCCCCCGAATAAAATGAGGCTCGGTCAGGGTCAAATCCCGCTGTTACAGCGTAGCCCCTGGTTTCCTCCCCCATGGGAGATGTTCCGATACAGCCGTTGAGGCAAGGGGCAACCCGGGAAAATCCCGGAGACATCACCGCCTCTTCTCTCCCTTCCCTTGCAGGGAGCCTCTGCGCCTCCTCCTTGATGCCTTGGGCTGAATGAGCATGAGAATCAAGGGTTAATTTTAGACAATACAGCAGGATCCTTACGAGCATCCTAAAGATCATTCTGGCTTCTCCCTTACCGTTTCCGACTAAAACCTCGTTCCGTTCGCGTTGTGACCTTACGATTATCGGTCATATCATAATGAGCCCTCTTGACACCCTCTCTCGTGAACCAGGCCCCCCAAGGCAAATGCGGTGACCATATTTCCAGGGTTCTTTTTCGCCTTCCTCCTATGGGTATTCAAATAGGGATCCTCCCTTTCTCTCCGCCTTCCCTTGAGGTATTCTCTCTGAGTTATTTCCTGAATCAGCTTAATGCCTTTCCGACTTCTTTTCTTCTTTACCCTTGGAAAACGAGAGGCGGAGAACAATACCGAGATGATATCCCTCCCCTCGAGGTACCTTACCACCTCATAGCTCTTCCCAGCGCCCACGTGACCGCCTTCCAAAATGAGCTTAAAGAACATGATCTACCCGTTACAATGGGTGAATCAATTTATTGCCACGTCGATTTTGTAGCAATAACTATACCAAGAGCGGTCTTACCAAGTGCTTGCGAGAAGTCTGGACCCAACAGGAAGGGGAATACGGCCTGAATTTGTTGTCCTACAAGGGATAAACTCAGGTCGTATTTCCCGGGGGGGAAGGAGGTTGATGGTTCATCTTGAATGGGGCTGAGAGGATATTTATCCGCGTTTTTCAGGTGGCCTATGAAAAGTTTTCATAAATTCCCAATCGTTTATGATAGGGAGCAATGTTCGCAATGCCCATCTTGACAATAGTCGGCTCCAACGAGGGAGAGATAATCGAAGGCCAGAGGGTCGTCGCATAGATGATCCATAATCTCATCGAAGAGGTGGGGACGGCCCCCCAACAAGGGGAATTCCAACCGCTGCCCCCAGTCGCTTGCTCGCCAATGGTTCTTGAGATGATGGGCGATGGGTCCAAACATTTCAGGAGATGTTCGGCCTGCGCCCAATTCCCTCATGGCATACGCGATGCAACGAGCAGAGATGGAGGCCCTGAATCCATGGACATTCATCATATCCTCGTGGAGGGATATGAGATGGGATTCCGTGCCGGCGGATTTCATTGAGGAGGCTATCCTGCCCACGTGGAGCGACAATTCCTTTAACGTCCTGGCAAATCGGGTCCTTCCACCGTCGGTGTGGAGAGCCAGCCCCCCGTTCGATATGCACCTGCGTAGTCTGGATTCGATTTCATCCAAAGGAGCTTTTCGAATCTCACTTACATGAAACAACCCGTGCGTCCTCAACAATGAATGAATGGATCCACCTTCCTCGTCCCAGATCATTTCCCACGGTCGAAATGGCCATCGATCGAAAAGAACCAACGATAAGAACCGAACAAGGGTATCTTCTTCGGCGATGAGGGATTTGGCATTGAACCCCAAATGGTTAAAATTCCTGAGATCATGGGGGATTTTTTCCTCGTTGTATCCCTTGATGATAGCTCTTGCTATGCTCGACGAGCTTTTTTGGCTGATTTTGGGGCATGCGAAATTTCTCAGAGGAGATTGCCCATCGAATTCGGATAGCGAAGCTCGTGGAAGGCGGGAAGCCCCCGACCTAATCTTCCTATATACCGCCATCTTGGCGGTTCCCGAACCCGGCACACCTTCCACAAAGGTTCCCGTGGGTTGCACGGAGCTTTCCTGCTCCTGAGCGTACCGTGAGAGGATATGGGACAGATATTGCCTTGCCGACCCACCATCAACGCCCTCATATTTTCTCTCCAGGAAGGTCCACTCTCGGGGAAACATTTCCCTCAAGACTCCCTCGACATCGGCTTGGGTAAGTGTTTCCTTCGAAATTCTTGAAAACACTTCCTCTAATAGCGAATTGACGGCCCTTGAACTGGGCATCCTCATCTTAGAGATCCTCTTCTCGGTGCCGTCGGGTGGATGGTTTCCCTCGAAAGACACCACGTCGTTCGCGGGCGTATTATCAATCCGTGCGCCGATCACTGCACCGTCCTCCCCCGTAAAGGCGACGGAAATACGCCTGAACTGAGTATTTTCCTCTCTAATCACCTTAAAGGGAGAGAACTGATCGGGATGAAGGAAACTGAAGGCGATGGGTGATTCCTCATAGATGATGAACTGGTCGCGGGAGTCGAAAAATTGGGCAATAACCTTCACGCCTCGAAGGGGGTGGGATGAGATATTCCTCACCCTCCCGGTAACCTCTATCTTCCCGCCTTGGAAGGATGAGCTCAGGGATTCCAGTTGAAGAAGAGGCCCTTTGTCGGCTTCGAATTCCAGCTGCAGCAAAGGAGTTTCCTCCTCCGCTATGAGTTGGGTTCTCCCTCCCATCGACCTGAACTCCTTCACAAGGGCTTCGGCCTTGGCCAAGGAAAGACCCCTCTTCAGCAAAACCGGAGGCTTACTGATCAGGGATTCAAACTTCTCTGGTGGAATCTGGAAGCGTTTCGACATTACCCTGGTGAAGTCCTTCCTGCCCTCCGCCGTATCGTTGGCAATACCGAGAAAGAGGACTTTGTACGTATTCTGATCCATCCGTGGCACCACGACGTTCCCCTATTTTACCCATTCTGCGGAGGCTCCCGCTCGCTCCGCCTCTTCGGGCAAGGCCTTCTCCAGCAACTCCTTTACCCTGTCAACATCCTCCCTCCGTCGATTTAACTCCTTCTGGAGCGATTCGATGCGCTCTTGGTATTGCCTCTTTTTGGCACGGGAACGGGTGGCGTTGTATTGGGCAACGAGATCATTGTACTCCAACCTAACCCGCTCATACTCCTGATGGGCCCGGTCCAATTCGTCCTTAATCTCCTTTGCCCGCTTGGCCCAATAGCCCTCTCCCCGGCCATGTCGATCCCGTTCCTCCTCCATCGCTGCCTTGCTCTGCGGAGCGGATCCCGATGCAGCCTCTCTCTCGTCGGGCAACTCCCGGCGTTCAATCTGTTCTCTGTATTCCTTCGGTACTGAAGTTCCGTCATCGGTGAAGTGAACGACTCCCCGTTCATCCACCCACCTCAAAACCTCCCCCGTTCTTCCCGCCGAAGCAAAAAGAAGGACCGCCATAATCAGCAAAGCCCTCTTCATCTCCCCCTCCTTGTTGCACAATTCTATTCAACGATGACCGCGGTCCCCTTGGCGTACACCAGCACCATCAAAACCTCTTCCTTGACTCCGAGAGACTCATACCGGATATCAATGCCCACGAGCCCGTTGGCCCCCATGGCAAGGGCATCATCGGTGATGGTGCGCATCGCCCACTCCCTTCCCTTTATCAATTTATCCGCGAGGGAGAGGGCCATTCCGCCGTTGAATTTACTGACATCCAATGACCCTGATATTTTGAACCCGACCACCTGTTCGGTCGTTACAACGCCGAGGCTCTTGACCAGCTTTCTGCCATAGACCTCTGGCGTGCTAACCGCCACAAATTCACTTCTCTTCTTTTGACTCTCGAAGAACTCGACGACATCTGGGGTCGCCTTCTTTGTGCAAGAGGGGCAGGAATCCGGTAAGGCGTCTCCGCCTTCAAAGGTGAAGGAATTATGGCAGAATTTACACTTAACCGTCCACTCCATTTCACCCTCGTCCCGCTCAAATCATCTTGGCGCCCCCTGGTATCAGTATGAGCTCATATCCCTCTCCACCGAGCTGACATAATACTCCCGCTTTCAACTGAGGTTTCATCGGTGGAGAAACTCTCGAGCACGCAAGATTCCCTCTGTGGGGTTAGTGAAGAGTTATCCAAAGCAATTAGCATGCCAAAATTGCTCTTGGTGGGGTGACAAAATGCGGGGGAATACGAGGAACAGAATCCATGACCTATTTCCGGAGGCCGGTGAGGAATCGGCTCCACGTCTCCTTGGAATTTCCATCCATTTCCGTCAAGTAAACGCCGGCTCGAAACCGGTATGGAGAGCTAGAGGTTCCGAGATCATACCAAATGACTTTGCCGACAGCCGTTATCCTCTCCGATTCGCCGGGCAAATTGATCTGCAGCTTCAGCCTTTTCTCATCAGTCATCGCCTCGGAGAACACGTGGGAACCATCTACCAATACCACGTTGGTCTCAAGGCAAATCCCCTCGTGGGAAACATTGGAGATCATCCCTCCTAACCTCCTTGAAGTTTCCCGCCTGCCAATCACGTGAAACAGATTGAACCAAACAGGCACAGGGGACTCCAAGCGGAGGAATTTCCTCCTCTCCACTCCTTTCCATCCTTTCATCCCGTATCCCCTTTCAACCGACCTTCCATCGCCTTTTTAGGGCGCTCAAATAAACCATTTAGGGGAATTCCGAACCTGATGGCTTCGTAAAAAATCCAACTTCTGCGTTGCGCTGCATCCTTCGTCACTGCAGCGTACTATAAGTACGCCTCATTCCTCAGGATTTGCGCGCCTTGAATTTGGAGCTTTTTACTGTGCCATCGAATTAAGACTTTTTACGAGATCATCAAGCCTGTCAAGCACCCCCAGTCGTCTCAGTGTCCCTCTTCGGGATTAGGTGTGGAATTCGACTATATCCCCATCCTGCAGCACGTAATCCCTTTTAACCATTTGACCTTGATATTTCTCAGAACCCCATATACGGGCAAACTTCATATTACTGACGAAATCCTTGTGCACGGAATTGGCCGCATCCTCAACGCTGCTCCCCTTTCTGAGAATAACGGGTTCGCTGATATCCGCCTCTTTCCCCGGGGGCTTCGTATATATCCGTATAACATCCAAGGCCTTGAAGATTCCCCCCCTCAAATCCTCCAGCCCGGTCCCCTTTGTGGCAGAGAGGGAAAAAACTGGAAAAGAATGCCCGTACCTCTCCCTCAAAATTTCCTCCTTTTTCTTGGTTTCATCGCGGTCCAGCTTGTTGGCCACAATCACGGTCCTTTTTTGCTCAAGAAAGCTCACCTCCCCTTCATGGGTCGCCTCGTCTTCAAAACCAAGGGGTTTTATTCGAATCCCCTCCAATCTGGCCAAAACCTCCTCCATTTGAGCCAATGGATCGCCATCCAAGTCCACCACAATAATGAGGGCATCCGCGTTCCTCACCATAGGCGACAGCCAGGCTTCGCCGATCTCAAAATTGATGGGAGGCACATCCACCAACTGAATTTGAACATTTTCAAAAGGCATCATTCCGGGAATGGGCTTGCGTGTAGAAAAAGGATAATCAGCTACCTCTGGGTTTGCATTGGTAAGGGCTAAGACTAATTGGGATTTCCCCACATTGGCACATCCCAAGAGCAGAACCTGGGCCATTCCCTCCCGTTTCACGCTGAATAGGGATCCCTTCCTTCCCGCACCCCCTTTTTTCTCCGATTCCGATTTGAGCTTTGAGAGCTTGCTCCTGAGCTGCCCTCGGAGTTTATCCGTTCCCTTATGCTTGGGCATAATGGCCAACATGGATTCTAGGGCCTTGATTTTTTCCGGGAGTGACTTTGCCTCTCGATAGTGCTTTTCTGCTTCCAGGTATTGTGGCGGTAAATTTGCTGGCATGATTTCTCTTCAGAAGACGTAGCTCCAACACTCAAGAACCGTGGAGCCCTTATAGTATTTTACATATCACAAAAGAGGGATCATGTTAAGATGAAAAGGGGCGAACTTCCCATGCCTTGTAGGCAACACCGATTTCCATGAGCGACATTCAGACACCTGGGAATTCGAAAAAGGGATTCCGAGCTGATTGCGGTGCTGCAGTCGGAAAGGGGAAAGGTGGACGGCTAAGGTTGAGGTTAAGGAGAAAGTCAAGGTTGGAGGCAGAAGGCTTAAGGCGAAATGTCAAAGCTCAAATGCCAAAAGGGAAATGCCAAATGTCAAAGTTGAGAGTTCGAAATCCCTGTGAAGCCGGAAAAACGAGCTCTGAGCGGAGGATAGTTAGGGCAACAGAACAAAAAGCAGCGGGCCGGTGGCGTTGCCAGGATACACGGTTATTCCTCAATCTCCTTTACATCAGCCTTTGTCTGATCCTCCTCGGCCGGCTCAACGAA
>Ga0180438_10006938_pt1 | contig 15067 bp, 10 predicted proteins | sample SS_ome_12_FD_132455 | JGI IMG/M metagenome (GOLD analysis project Ga0180438, IMG submission 132455) | Hypersaline lake sediment archaeal communities from the Salton Sea, California, USA - SS_3_D_2 metaG | ecosystem: Environmental > Aquatic > Non-marine Saline and Alkaline > Hypersaline >...
CGCAAATGGGACAGACCCAGTCTGCCGGCAGGTCCTCCCAGGCGATGCCGTCCTTGTCCGGGTCATAAACGTGCGAGCACAGGTTACAGGTGTAATCGTTCACAGCGGCGCTCCGATCTCGCCGACCCCGCCGGGGCCGGCCTCTAGTCGTGCCGTCCTTTCTCCTTCGCCATGCAACTGCGGCAGATGCCGCGCACCTGCACGCGGATGCTGTCGACCGCGCCCCATCGCTTGACCTCGGCAGGCGGGCAGAGCCCGTCCATCGCCTCGCTGACGAAGTCCTTCACCAGGCCGCACCGGACACAGACGAAATGGTGGTGCTGCTCCGTCCTTGCGTCGTATCGCGACGGCCCGGAGATCCCCGCCCTGGTGATCAGCCCTTTCTCCTCGAGAAGGGCCAGTGTTCGGTACACCGTGTCCCGCGAGACGGCGGGCATCCGCTCCTGGACCCGCCGGTGAACGGTCTCGGCATCGGGATGCTCGTCGGTCCGCGCCAACTCGGAGAAGATCTCCATCCGCTGGTGCGTGACCTTCAAGCCGCCGGCCCGACAGATCTGCTCAAACCTGCGCATCCGCCGGTCCAGCTCGTCCGGTCTGACTGCCATGGCCACGCCTTCCTAGATCGTACAGTTTACGAACTAAGACAAATACCTTGCCGCGGGGACCCTGTCAAGGGGATTCTGCGGCAGAGCGTGCGGGGCGATCTCGCCCGAACGGCTTGACGGCTGCCGCGAGGCGGCAGCCTCGATGGTGATCCGCGGCTGGGCGGAAGGCAGGAGCGGCGCACCAATCCCAGTCGGGATCCGGCCCCGTTCGTCATCTCCGGCGGAAGCGACGATGGCGGCGAAGCATGGGCAGGGCGCCGGCGGCCAGCAGGGCCAGGCAGGCCGGCTCCGGCAGGGCGGCGGCCGGGGGGGCGATCGGGCCGGTGACGTTGTCGCGCATGATGACGTAGTCGTAGTAATCCACGTCCCCGTCGTCGTCCATGTCGCCGTGCTCCCGGCCGGCGCCGAAGGGCGTGCCGAAATTGCCCTTCAGCGCCAGGTAGTCCAGCGCGTCGACGTCGCCGTCGTCGTCGGTGTCTCCCGGAACCGGGCCGGACGGGACGAGGATGTCTCCGGCGTCGACGTTCCGGCCGGCGACGCGAATGTCCTCGACGACGATCTGCCCACCGGGCAGCGCGGCGTCCAGGACAAACAGGTCGTAGAGCCCGTCGGCCAGTTGGGCCGAGATCGCGCCGCCGGAGGTCGTCGAGCCGCTGGCCACCGCGGCCCCCCCCGCGGCCGGGCGAAGCTCGAAATCGATCCCGCCCAGCCCCTCACGCATCGGATCGCCGTCCGGCAGCGGCGTCCAGCCGCCGCTGCCGTCGAGGTCCTCATACAGCAGGCCGAGGACGTGCGTGTAGGGCTGCCACAGGGGACGCGCGAAGTTCTGCGTCGCGAAGTGCAGGTTCTGCGCCTGACCGCCGATGAGGACACCCGTCTCCGTGGCGGCTTCGTAGCCGAAGACGGCGAAGTCTCCGTAGAGCATGTTCTCGTGATGGCCGGCGCTCTCCCACCAGCCCCGGTGGTTCCGTTCGATCAGACCGGCGTCAACGGGGATGGGGGCGGGGCCCCTGATGGCGAGGATGTTCTCGCCCGCGGCGGACCAGTCATAGCCGGCCGCCGTGATCCGTGCGCCCGACTGGACGCCGGTGTAGAACGGCGTGCTCGTCGCCGGCGTGCCGAACTTGCTGCCGTCGAGCGTCTCGTAATGCGTGAAGGAGGGCAGCGTGTTGCCGTTGCTGACGTTGTGCAGATTCGCGTGCATCCACTGGTTGTGGGCCCCGGCCGCCTGGTCGACCAGCAGGCTGTAGGCAAGGGGCGGAACGGGCAGGCGGCCGTCGGTCACGGACGAGCCGATCCGCCCCGCCTCCCCGGCCGGGTCGCCCCGCGCCCGGTTCACCAGCCGAAGAGCGTACAGGTCCCAATCGCTCTCGGCCACCGCGGCCGTCGGCGCAGAGGCCGCGATCCCAAGGGCCGCCGCGAATAGACACGTCCGCATCATCGCCACTGCTCCGGGCGCCCCCGCACGCGCCCGGTTCCGCGCCGGGCTGCCGATATGGGGACACTCGCCTCCGCCTTCCTCCGTCCGAGGAGGGAACGCTACCATTATACCGCACAGCCCGGATACGCCGTGGGCCAAATCGCCGCGCCCGCCCCCGCCGTGACGAACGGGTCTCCGGTCGCGTCCGGCTGATCCCGCCCGGCGGGCCGGGCGTTACTCGCCGGCTTCCCGGGCGGCGAAGCCCTGCGTGTTCAGGCCGGTCGACGACGGCGTGCCGGCCTTCTGCGCCAGGAACGCCTGGCCGATGTGCTCGATGTGTCCGGCGACACTGTCGAAGTAGTTCAGGTGGACCTGCTCTTCGTCGATGACGGCCTCGAAGAGCTTCACGCTCGTGCTGTCGCCGTTGTCGCGGCAGACCTGCAGGAAGCCGTTGTACGCGGCGATCGTCTCGTCCTCCAGTTCGGCGTCGAAGGGGAAGACCGCCTCGACCGGCTGGCCGCGCTCGACCTTGCCGGCCGGCTCCGACGTCGGCTCGCCGCTCAGCTCCTTGATCCGCTCGGCGAACATCTCGGCGTGGCGCATCTCGTCGATCGCGATCAGCTTGACGCTGCCGGCCAGCTCGCCGTAGTCCATGTCGTCCAGGTTGTAGTGCTGGTTCATGTACTGCGTGATGGCCTGAAGCTCCATGGCCCTCGCCTCGTTCAGCACCGCCGTCACGGCACCCCTGGCCTTCTGTCGGGCTTCCTGGTCCATTGGTTCTCTCCTTATTGGTCCGTGTCCGTCAGCGCCTCGTGGGCTTCCTTCAGTTGCTTGCGGATGGGGATGTCCTGGGGGCACTTCTCCTCGCACTCGCCGCACTCGACGCAGGCGTCGGCCTTGGCGCCCTTGTCCCAGCCCTTGCCCAGCCGGGCGTACTCGGCCCGGGCCGACTCCCACAGGCCGTAGACCCGCCCCCGGTTGTACCGCTCGAAGATCTTCGGAATCGCGACCTCCTCCGGGCACGGCATGCAGTACTTGCAGCCGGTGCAGTACAGTTCGGCCATCTTCTTGAGGCGCTCGAGCAGCTCGTCGATGACGGCGAGGTCGTCCGCCGAAAGCACGGCCGGGTCGGAGGCCGTCGCGAGGTTCTCCTCGACCTGCCGCATCGTGCTCATGCCCGACAGGGCCACGGAGACGTCGGGGTTGGCCAGGACGAACCGCAGGGCCAGTTCCGGGACGCGGCCGACGTTCGGCAGGGCCCCGCCGAGCACTTCGCTGGCCCCGCCCAGCCGTCCGCCGCCGACCGGGCCCATCACCACCACGCCGATGCCCTTCTGTTTCGCGTAGGCGATGCCGTCGGCGAGCTGCCGATCCAGCAGGTTGTACTGGAGCGTGATCGAGCTCGCGTAGCCCGTGTCGACGATGTTGCGCAGCGCGTCGTTGTCGTCGTGGAACGAGACGCAGATGTGGCGGATCAGCCCCTGCTCCCTCGCCTTGACCATCCACTTCGAGACACGCGGCTCGACCTTCTCCTGCCACGTCTTCCACCGGATGCCGTGGTGGTTGTAGATGTCGATCGTCTCCACGTCCAGCAGCCGAAGCGAGTCCTCGAGGTTCTTCCACCACTCCGACTCGTCCTCGTCGTAGTAGTGGTTCTTCGTGGAGACGACGATCTTGTCCCGCCACCCCTTCAGCGCGGCCCCGACGGCCCGCTGGCTGTCGCGGTTGCAGTATCCCACGGCCGTGTCGATGTAGTTGACACCCGCTTCGAAGGCGCGGTGGATCATCGGGATGGCCAACTCGTCGTCGACCGGGGCCCCCTTCTCCTCGCTGACCATCGGCAGGCGCATCGCGCCAAAGCCGAGCTGTGATACCTTCAGGCCCGTCGTACCAAGTTCACGATAGATCACTGCACGTCCTTTCCTTCGTCTGTTTTTGTGAGGCGCCAACGCGTGGCCGATTATACGGAATCGCCCGCCCGCGTCAAAACGGGCAAGGGGGCAGGGCCGTCTCGCCCGCGCGATCGGCAAGCCACAGGCCGGACCCCCGTGCCATCCTTGCCGCCGGTGACGCTCGGGGCGTGCATGTGCCGATGGGTTCGGGTATACTGCCCCGTTTCCGCGAACCGGCGGGCGGGGGCGCCCGCCGATGCGCCGAGGAGAAAACCGATGCGGTATGCCGTGATCCTGGCGGGGGGAGCCGGTCAGCGCCTCTGGCCGTTGAGCCGCCGCAGCCGGCCGAAACAGCTTCTGCCGCTGGTCGCCGGCCGAAGCCTGCTCCAACTGGCCGTCGAGCGGCTGAGGGGGCTGTTCGGGGCCGAGAACATCTGGATCATCACCAACGCCGAGTACGCCGCGCAGGTCGCCGCCGCCCTGCCCGACCTGCCGGCCGAAAACGTCGTCGGCGAGCCCGTCGGGCGGGACACGGCCAACGCGATCGCCCTGGCGACGGAGCTGCTGGCGGCCCGGGACGAGTCGGCGACCATGGCGGTCTTCACCGCCGACCACGTCATCCGCCCGCAGGAGCGCTTCGCCGAGGCCGTCGAGGCCGCCTGCGCCGCCGCCAAGGCCAACCCCGCCGCCCTGCTGACCTTCGGCGTCCGCCCGACCTGGCCGCACACCGGGCTGGGGTACATCCACTGTGGCCAGAGGCTCGGCGACCGCGTCCACAAGGTCGAGGGCTTCAAGGAGAAGCCCGAACGCCGCCTCGCCCGCAGCTACGTCGAGGACGGCAGGCACTTCTGGAACAGCGGCATGTTCGTCTGGACGGTCGGCGCGATCCGGTCGGCCTTGCGGGAGTTCCTCCCCGGCTCGATGGAGAAGCTCGAGCCCGTCGCACAGGCCGCCGATCTCGCCGCCGCCCTCGCGGAGATCTACCCGGGCCTCGAGAAGATCAGCATCGACTACGCCGTCATGGAGAAGGCCCCCGAGGTGCTGATGGTCGAGCTGGGCTGCGAGTGGCTGGACGTGGGCGCCTGGCCGGCGCTGGAAAACGTCGCCGACCTGGACGAGCAGAGCAACGCCGTCCTGGCAGAGAACGCCGTCCTGTTCGACAGCTCTCGCAACGTCGTCGTCTGCGAGGACGGCCACCTGCTGGCGGTGGTGGGGATGGACGACTGCATCGTGGTCCGCTCGGCCGACGCGACGCTCGTCTGCGACAAGTCCGACGCCCAGCAACTGAGAAGCCTCGTCGAGCTGCTCCGGGAGAAGTACGGCAGCAGATACGTCTAGGGCGGGGGAAGGTTTCCATCGCCGATTGTGGATTGCGGATTCCCCCACATCCGGCGTCCGTACGGGGGCGCGGGCAACGAACATGACGCGCTGGCTGGGCATTGATCACGGGACCAGGCGGATCGGGGTGGCCGTCGGCAGCGTGGCCGAGGCGATCGCCTCGCCGGTGGCCGTCGTCGGCGCCCGGCCGCTCGAGGCGGCCATCCGGCGCATCGGTCAACTGGCCGAGGAGTACGGGGCGGCGGGCGTGGTCGTCGGCTGGCCGCTGAACATGGACGATACGGAGGGCCCGCAGGGGGTGCTCGCGCGGGAGATGGCCTTGTTGCTGGCCCGTTCGACCGGCCTGGACGTGCGGCTGTGGGACGAGCGGCTGAGCAGCTTCGCCGCCGACCAGGCGCTGGCGGGGACGTACACGCGGAAGAAGAAGAAAGCCCGCCAGGACGCCGTGGCGGCCGCGGAGATGCTCCGCCACTTCCTGACCGCCGACGGCCCCCGTGCGGCCCCGCGCCCCGACGAGGCCCGGGCCGACCAGTGACATGCCCCATGGGCCCACAAGCGGCCGCGCGCCGCGGCTTGCCTGTCAAGCCGCCCTCTTCGCTAGAACCGCCGGATGTCCTCGACCGCTTCGTTGACGATGAAGATTCGCTTGTTGTTCCCGTTGCGGTCGCCGGGCGTGAGGAAGAAGCCCTGGCCCTCGTCGGTGTACTCCAGCGTCGTGCCCTCAAGGACCTCGCCGTCCTTGAAGGTCACCGCCATCCGCTGTCCCTCCAGGGGCTTCGGCGGCGCGCAGCGCTTCTGCTTGACCCGATCGGCGTTGCCCTTCAGCGTGCGGACCACAAAGACAGCCTTCAACTCCCTGACCTTCACCTCGACCGGCGGGGCGGCCGGGTCCACGCCCAGCGGGATGACGTGAAAGCTGTCGTTCTCCGGCCAGAAGTTGCGGGTCGTCCCCTTCAACATCCTGCCATCTCTGTACTTGGCGATGATCTTCGGCGGTTCCATCGGCCAACTCCTCGCTTCGCGATTCCGCTTACTATCATCGCCAAAGGCGGGGGCCGGCTTTAGGTGAATCGTCCTGGCGACGGGGGGCCCGTTCGCCGATCCCTCGACCCCTCGGATTTGATCGAAGATGGCATGATTGCGCCCCGCGGCAGATGTGGCCACACCGCCGGCCGGCCGTCAATACGTCCCGATCTCGAGCCCGCGCTGGACGAAATACTTGTACGTCTCGTAGTTGACACGGCTGGAGACGCTGTGGTCGGTGTGGAGCATGAATCCGCCGCCCTCCATCGCGGCGGGGACCTTCGCGATCAGCTCGAGCTCGACGGCGCCGAGGTCGTTGGTCTCCAGGGCGCGGATGTCCAGCCCGCCCATCAGGGAAATCCGGTCGCCGTACTTCTTCTTCAGCTCGACGACGTCCATGCCCGCCTTGACCTCCATCGCCTGGAGGCAGTCCATGCCCGCCTCGATCAGCCCGGGCACGAGCTGCTCGACGTAGCCGCACGAGTGGACGATGACCGGCAGGTCGAGCGACTTGGCGAAGTCGAACGTCTTCTTGTGGGCCGGCCAGACGATGTCCATGTACATCGCCGGAGACATGAAGGGCTTCTGCTTGAAGCCCATGTCCTCGTAGTACCAGACCGCGTCGGGCGGGCCTTCCTCGCTGAAGAGGATCTGCTGGCAGTGGACGATCAGGTCGGCGAACACGTTGCACATGTCCTTGACCCAGTCCGGGTCGAGCGCCATGCCCATCAGCATGTACTCGTGCCCGCAGACCGGGTGCATGCACTCGAAGACGTTCACGCCGGACCAGCAGAAGTGCAGCGACTTCCGCCGGCAGTACTGCTTCGTCTCGCGATAGCCCTCGAAGTTGATGCGGCGGCGGAACGTGTCCGGGTCGGTCAGATGGCCGCGGACGTGCTCGTCCCAGCTCGCGCGGTCCTTGACGAGGAAGTCCACGTGCTCCGGCGTGCCGTCGTGCGTCTTCCACCACCGCAGCAACGCCCCGCTGCCGTTGCGGACCAGCTTCGTCTCGTCGTCCTCCTCGACGACCACGTCGCCGTGGTCGAGGTCGGCAACCATGCTCAGCCAGCCGCCCTTGCGGATGTCCAGGCCGAAGTGGTCGGCCAGCGATTCGTCCTCGCCGACGTGCCCCTGCTCGCTCCACGCGCGGTGCGTGTCCCCCCAGAAGCTCTCGTCGACGCCGATGCGGTCGACGCCGCGCCCGCGAAGGATGCCGTCGATACGCTCGCGACTGGTCAACTCACCCATGCGTGGGCCTCCGATTGTTCGGCATCGACGGCGAAGAGGAACGCGGACCCCGGCCGGAAGACGCCAAGCCGCAAGCGGCAAGGGGGCCTTCAGGCACCGCACGCCTTGCGAAGGGCTTTCGTCATGTTCGTCTTCTCCCAGGTGAACGCCGCGCCCTTCCGGCCGAAGTGGCCGTCGTGGGCCGTCGCCTGGTAGATCGGGCGGCGGAGCTTCAGGTAGTCGATGATCTCCTTCGGCTTCAGCGGGAAGACGTCGCGGATGCCGGCCGACAGGCGGTCCTCGTCGACGGCGGCCGTCCCTTCGCAATCGACGTGAACGCTGAGCGGGTCGGCCACGCCGATGGCGTAGGAAAGCTGGACCTCGCAGACCTCCGCCAGCCTGGCGGCGACGACGTTCTTCGCGATGTGCCGGGCGATGTAGCTGGCCGAACGGTCGACCTTCGACGGGTCCTTGCCGCTGAACGCCCCCCCGCCGTGGGCCCCGCGGCCGCCGTAGGTGTCCACGATGATCTTCCGCCCCGTCACACCCGCGTCGCCGTGCGGGCCGCCGATGACGAACCGCCCCGTCGGGTTGATGTGGAACCGAATCCTGTTCGGCTTCCACATCTCCGGCCGCTCCGCCGTCACGACGGGCCGGATGACCTTCCTGATCAGCTCCCGCCGGGCCTTGTCGGACATGTTGCCCGTCTTCGGGTCGATCACCTCCTCGGTGTGCTGCGTGGACAGCACGATCGCGTCGATGCCCACCGGCACGCCGCCCACGTACTCGACGGTGACCTGGCTCTTGCCGTCCGGGCGCAGCCACTTGACCAGCCCCTGCTCCCGCGCCTCGCTCAGCCGAGCCGTCAGGCGGTGGGCCAGGTGGATCGGCAGCGGCATCAGCACCTTCGTCTCGTTGCACGCGAAGCCGAACATCAGCCCCTGGTCGCCCGCGCCCTGCTCGGCGTGCTCGCCCTGGCCCTCGGTGACGCCCTGCGAGATGTCGGCCGACTGGCTGTGAAGAGCCCGGATCACCGCGCACGAGCGGTGGTCGAACCCCGTCGCCGGGTCGTCGTAGCCGATCTCCTGGATCACCCCCCGAGCGGTCTCGTCGACCGCCAGCAGGGCCTCCTCGGCCTTGTGGTTGTGCACCGTCACCTCGCCGGCCAGCACGACCAGGCCGGTGGTCACCAGCGTCTCGCAGGCCACCCGGGCCATGCGGTCATGTCGCAAAAGGCAGTCCAGCACCGCGTCGGAGATCTGGTCGGCCACCTTGTCGGGGTGGCCCTTCGTCACCGACTCGCTCGTGAAATAATGCGGCGTGCTGCTGTTCGTCTGTGGCGTCATAGCGTACGGTTCCTTTCCTGTCGGCCGGTCCCAGCCGGCTGCGTACCATCGAACGGAGCATTGTAGCGACGGGCGCGGCGGCAGGCAACATGTCGGGGCGGCAAACTCCCGAGCGCCTCCTCGAGGCGTCCGGCCGCCTACCGCTTCTCCTCCGGCAGCGGGCAGATACCGATCGCCGACGACCACGTCGGGACGGGGCGGAAGTTCGGATGGTCCTTGTAGCGGATGTTCCGCCGGCCGTAGTAGGAGCCGTAGTACTGCGCGTTCGTGTCGACCCAGTTCGTCAGGCGGATCCGATCCCCCAGCGGCAGATCGATCTTCTCGTGGACCTTCGCGAGCTTCGCGGCGGTCTGGGCCTTCGCCGGGTCGAGCAGCTTGACCCGGCCCTTGCTGAGCATCGCCACCAGGATGCTCGCGTGCGAGCCCATCGACTTGGGGGGCAGGTAGTGGACGTTGCCCGTCTTCGGGTGGTTCTCGCCGATGGTCAGCCCGAGGACCGGCTGGCCCCGCCGCCCCCTGCCGCGACGACGCTCCCGAAGCAGGCTCTCGTACGAGACGCTGAACAACTGCGTCATCTCGCCGGTCAGGTTCAGCCCCCCCTTCGGCTCGGCGCCGCCGTGGCACTTGACGCAGTGCTTGTCGAGTACCGGCTGGACGTCGGAAGGGTAGTGCAGCGGGCGATTGCCCGACTTCTCGCCCGGCTGCGGGCCCGGCACCGACGGCGGGCGCCGCAGCGCCGCCACGTTCGCCGAGACCATCGGCCTGCCGGCGTGGTTGGGCGTCTCGTGGCAGCCGATGCACGCCCGCGCCTCGCCCGGGCGGTAGTTGACGTACGTCCGCTCCGTCTGAACGGCCATGTAGTTCTCGTCCAGCGCCTGGAAGAAGATGTTCCGGTCCGCCGGAACGACCAGATGGGCCGACCCGTCCGCCTCCACCGGCACGATGCCGTACTGGACCTTCAGCCCCAGGTGCGTGTCCTTCGAGATGCACGCGTGCTGCTGATCGTACACGTCCCCCCCCCACCGCCGCCGAGACTTCCACGGGCGGGGAACCTGCTCCAGCACCCGGAGGTACTTGACCTCCCCGCGCTCGACGTTCGCCATGTCGTGATAGATGTCCGTCACGACCGCCACCGCCAGGCTGTCGGCCGCCAGCTTCTCGTCCCGCGAGGCCGTCAGAACCGGCGGCCTTGGGCGGGCCCTAAGCGGCACGGGCTGCCAGCAGCTCGTCTCCGCCTCGTCGTGAATCAGCACCGTCTTGCCCCCCTCGCCCAGCAGGTAGAGCCCGTAGGCCGTCGCGTCGTTGTAGCTCTTGTCGGGGTTGTGCGAGACGAGGAACCACTTGTCCGACAGCGGGAACGGCTCGGCGAACAGCGGGCCGTTGCGCGTCCGCTCCCAGCCGCCGCCGGCGCGGGGATGGTGGAAGCCCCCCTCCGAGCGGATGTCCACCTGCGGCGTGATGTACGTCATCGGGTCGCGCGTGCGGATGTCCCGCGTCATGTCCAGGCGGATCACCGTGCCCAGCCGCCCCTGCGGATAGTGCGGCGTGCCCATCATCACGTACAGGTCCGTGTAGCCGGGAATGTCCCGCGCCTGCGTCATCGTCGGGGGCAGAGAGATGTCGTTGCCGTAGACCTCCACCGACCCGGTCCCGTCGGGGCGGACGGCCCAGAGGCACTTGACGCTGACCGCCCCCTTGTCGACGTACTCCCACCGCGTGTACAGGATCCGCCCGTCGGCCATCGCGATCGGAGAGGCCTCGCTGACGGAGCTGTTGGTCAGCTTCTCCATGCTCCCGCCGTCGGCGTCGATGCGGTAGAGGACGGTCGTGGTAAAGTCGTCCGGCCCGTCGCAGAGGATGCCGTACTGGCAGCGCGTGGAGATGAAGCAGAACCCGCCGTCGGGCAGATAGCACGGATGCATGTCGTCCGTGCCGTGGTGGTAGCGGACGCGGTAGCTCTTGATCAGCTCAGCCTCGTTGTCCGGCGGGAAGGTCAACTGACGAAGGCCCTTCCCGTCCGTCCCGACCTCGTAGATGCGGAAGCCCTCGTCGGCGCTGCGCTTCCAGCCGAAGACGACCCGCTTCGCGTCGAACGACAGGTCGAAGCGCCCGAAGATGCCCTCCTTCAACGACGGGCAGAGTTCCGTCACTTTGCCTGTCTTGAGGTCCAGCAGGCACAGGTTCCCGCCGTAGTACCGGCAGCCGTTGATGAAGTCCGTGTAGTAGTGGTTCGACTGGAACGTCTTGCGGCGCACGAACACCAGCTTGTCGAAGTCGATCAGCGGGTTGTCCTCGATCAGCGCCGCCCGTCGCAGCCGCGTGATCTGGTCGACCCAGTCCGCCAGGTCCGCCCCGCCGTCGCCCTGCATCGCGCGAATGCCCTGCTTCTCCAACTCGTCCAGCCGCTCGAGGTGCCTGGCGCCGGCGGCATACCCCTCGCCCTCCGTCCGCATCAGCGACCGGATCATCTCGCGCAGCCCGGCGAGGTCCCACTTCGAGAGCACCTTGACGGCCTCGGCATGGCGGCGCGTCTGGTGGTAGCCCTTGCGGACCTTCGCCAGCGCGGCCCGGTCCGTCACCGACGGCGCGGCGGCGGCCAGCTTCTTCGCCACCGACGCCAGCCGGTGCGACGCCCGGGCGTACGACGCGGCCAGCAACGACAGGTCGCCCGCGGTCACCGCACCGCCCCAGATGCCGTCTTCCTGCTCCCAAGCCATCTCCCGCCGAGACGCCTCGTCGGCGAAGTCCTTCCGCAACTGCGCCCAGACCGGCCCGAGCGGATCGGCCGCCCCGCCGGCCGGAACGACCGCGCCGGCCCGGCCCGGCAGCCTCAACGCCTTGCCCGCCTTGCCGGCAACGAACGTGCACCCGTCCGGCACCTTCGCGTCGTTCAGCGACTCAGACGCGTCATAGCCGTCGCCTTCGAACGGCCAGTAGCCCACCACGTGCGGCTCACTGGCCGCCGCGGGCTTCTTGAACCGCGCCGCGACGTCGGCGGCGCTCAACGCGCGGGCGTAGACCCGCAACTCGTCGATCTCGCCCTTGAAGTCGCCCCCGAAGTTCGTCGAGCAGCGGCCGATCTTCAGCACCCACTCCTTCTTGTCCGCCCGCTGCTCGAGGCGGCCCCGCCCGCCGAGCTTGCCGTCGACGTAGATCTCCTGCCGGCCCGGCCGGCCCACGACCGCCACGTGGTGCCACTGCCCGTCGTTGACCCTCGGCCCGCCCGAGCACGCGCCCACCCAGCCGACGTCGAACGTCAGCCTGTTGCCGCGGATGTACAGGCACTTGCCGCCCTGGACCCACCGGCCGCTCTCGGCCGTCCTGGCGAAGATCGTCCCTCCGCCGCGCGTGCGAATCCACGCCGTCACCGTCCACTGCCCCGTCCCGAACTCCGGCAGGGCCCGCCGCGTCGGAAGCTTGCCCGCCCTCGCCGCATGCGCCTCTCGCGCCGCGATCATCGTGTCGACCCACGTGGCCTTCTTCACATACCCCTCCGGCACGGCCCCCGCCGCAAGCCCCGCCGGCCCCGCCGCCAGAATCCCCGTCATCACAACGCAATAAACCCGAGCACGCATGAATCCGCTCCTCATCGTCGCCAACCATCCTCAACGCCCGCCGCGTCGCGAACCCGCCGGCGGCGGCCCCGATAGCATACCACAACGCTGCGTCTCGACGTACAGCCAGGTCTCGGCCCCAGCCGTCACAACGCGATCCCGCCGCTCCTTCGGGTCTCCGGAGACGGCCGCTTCGCTCGCCGCAAGGCCCAGCCATCCCCGAAGGCGCCCGCCAACGCAAAGCTCTTGCTGTTCCTCGTACTCGTACTCGTTCTCGTACTCGTCCTCGGCTGTTGGCTCCGCCCAGCGTGCCGCGTGACGCCGACGCGCCCCTCCCCGCAACGGCGGGTCGCCCCGATCCCTTCCCCAGCCCCGTCTTGACGCCCGTGCCGAGGTTTCCCCTTGACCGAATCCGCCCGGTTCGCTATGATCCTCGATCCCAGGAGTCCCGCGACTTGTGCGGGATGGGCGCAAGATATACTGCCCCCATCGTCTAGTGGCCTAGGATCTCAGGTTCTCATCCTGGAGACAGGGGTTCGAGTCCCCTTGGGGGTAGTGAACCAAGCCCCGCCGCGACAGACAGTTGCGGCGGGGCTTTATATTCGGGATTCCGTATTGTAACCGCCGCTGCAAATATCGAAGGGGCTACGGGACGTATCGCGGGCGGGACACTTGGGCCGACGGGACGCCGACGGACGGACTAACTCGACGGACGGATTACGCCTCAGCCCGTCCGGCTGCCGGCAGGGCCACCGGCTCGCCGGGCGGAAGCTCGGTGTTGCTCCTGCGCCGGACCTTGATCACGTCGCTGCTGCGGATCTCGGCCGAGCCGTCGGCGTCGTAGAAGACGGAGTAGTCCGCGTCGCCCGGAACCGTGTTGCCCTTCCGGCGGACCTTGATCGTGTCGCTGCTGCGGACCTCGCCGCTGCCGTCCACGTCGCCGGGCAGGACGTTCAGGCGGAACCGGAAGTCTCCGCCCGGCAGTCCGTCGCCCGACGGCCCCGTGCTGACGCCGTCGACCCACTCGCCGTCCAGCGCGGTGCCCTCCAGGTCGGTCACGGCGTCGGACAGCGTCAGCAGTAGCTTGTCGGCGGCGAGCGGCGATCCCAGCGTCCACCGGGCCGTGAACGCCTCGCTGTCGTAGGCGAAGGCGCTGAAGGCATACTGCGGCACGCGCACGCCGACGATCGACAGGTCGCCCTGCCCGACGGCCACGTCCTCCGTGAAGGCGATCGTCACCTGATCGACGTTGACCCACGGCAGCTCGTCGAGCTGCCCCGCCCCGGCCGGGACGGCGTACCCGGCCTGGCCGACCTCGTCCAGAAACGCCGCACTCCAGCCGGCCGAGGCGACCCACACGCCCGCCACGGCCGGCGCGAGATTCTCAACACGGGTCAACGCGACATCCTGACCGCGCAGCTCGAGGGGCCTGAGCGTGATGGCGTGAATGGACACACTGTCATATCCCTCAGCAGACACGGTCAACGTGTCGCTCCCTTCAAGGGCGCCAAGCCCATACCTCCCTTCATCCCCGCTCAACGCAGAGCCCGTCCCCCAACTGAGAGATGCACCCTCGATGCCGCTACCCGTAGCGGCATCGGTTACAACTCCGGTCAGGAACGCCGGCCAAGTCCCGCCGACGCCCCCGCTCGTAACGTAAAGACAGTACTCCGTTCCCTCGCCCCATACGTTGGGATCATGGCTCGTCACCTGGGCGTAGTAGACTCCGTAGGCGGCGAATTCCCACGGCAGCCGCTCCCATTGTCCCGGTCCGCAGTGATCCACCTCGGCCAGGAGCGTCGTACCATCGGAATCGTACAGCCGGATTCTCGTGTCGGCGCTCGGGCCGAGCGCCTTGACCACGATCTCGAACGGCTCTGCTGGTTGGGGGGGTGCCCCCCTGAAGAAAGACACCCAGTCTTCATCGCTCGGCTGATGGAAGTTGTGGGCCTGGCCGAGCGTGTCGCTCACTTCTACCGGTGTTGCCGTCCAGTGACTGTCATCGGGCTCGTAGTCATCAGTACCGGTCGGCAAGGCTGCGCCGCTGCCGAACAGGGACACACTGACCGCTCCCTCGTCAGCATCGTCCGTGACTATGGTAAGCGTGGCGTCGTGCTCGCCTTCGGCGTTTGGTCGAAACATGACCATGATTTCTGCCGACTCGCCACCAGCGACGGAGCCGACGCCGAATTCGTCGGGCCAGCACCAACCCAACCAGTAGCTTGTCGTATCACTGAGTGTGACGCTGTGGAGGGTCAGATCCGCGTTGCCCACGTTCGAAACGGTGACGCAGTGGGACGACCATCCGCAGCCGACAGGAATGCCGCCGAAGTCGACGGCGTAGTCATTCGGATCGCCCTGATCGTCGGTGATCTCGATCTCCGGCCGGGGCGGCAGAGGGACGTATGCCGTCTGTTCGGGCGCCCACGCCGAGGCGAGGAATGACGTGTCGACCGCCTGCACGCTCCAGTAATACGTCGCCCCCGGCGTCAGCGACTGGATCGCCCAGGACAGGTTGTTCTGCACGTTGCCCATTCCGGGCAGGCGCCGCCGGCCGTCTACGGGGTCGGCCATGGCGCGCAGGACGTCGTCGGCGCCCGGACTCGTGCCGACGCGCAGGTTGTACGTCAGGCCGAGAGCGGGCGTCTCGGCGTCACTTGCC
>Ga0180438_10006940_pt1 | contig 15060 bp, 12 predicted proteins | sample SS_ome_12_FD_132455 | JGI IMG/M metagenome (GOLD analysis project Ga0180438, IMG submission 132455) | Hypersaline lake sediment archaeal communities from the Salton Sea, California, USA - SS_3_D_2 metaG | ecosystem: Environmental > Aquatic > Non-marine Saline and Alkaline > Hypersaline >...
GCCGTTCGCGATTGAGCCCGGCGAGCACCGCGGGACCCAGGAAGTCCTGCACCGGGCAGGCGGAAACACAGGCCCCGCACTCGATGCAGTTCTCAAGCCGCACGTAGCCTGCCAGCTCCTGCGGCGGTTTTGCTTCGGGATTTGCCTCGCTGAGGCGCAGGGTCTGCCAGTCCGAAGGATACTCCCTGAAGAAACCCCCCGGATCCACAACCAGGCCTCCGACCTTGCGAAGTTTGCTCAGAGGCTCGACGGTCACTACCTGTGCATCCAGATCCAGAACCCGGGTCAGGCAGGCCAGACGCTCTCTGCCGTTGATCCGGCAGGCACAGGTACCGCAGGAACCGTGGTGACAGGAGTGACGGAACATCAGAGTTCTGTCTTTTCGATTGAGCGCATCCAGCACATCCAGCACCGTGGTGGCCTTTTCCACCGGCAGGGTCGTGTCTTCGAAGCGCTCTGATCCGGGATCCCCGACTCGATAACGGAAGATTCTGAAGGTGATCATCGTGGTACTCATGCGGCACCTGTTCGTGTTCTGTAGTAGCTGCGGGCCGGCAGCAGGGGCTGCTCCGCCGTTCGGCATTCAGCCTGAATCCCCAGCTGCTGGCAAACCCAGTCCGCCGTGATCTGAGCCATGCCCCGCAGGGTTGTAGCTTTCCCCCCTATAATAGAGAGAAAACGATCCACCCCGTCAGAATCCCGGTGGTCGATCAGGGAAAAATCTCGGCTCAAGGAGCGTAGCCCCGCAGCGCTTGCCGCTTCCCCGATCAAAGGGCGGGCCGCCGACCAGGCCGCGTGGAAGGAAGCGTCTCGGAATGCCGGAACCATTTCCACAGCCGAGTCCAGCAGATTTTCCACATCATCGCCCGGAGGTTCGATATTGTCCGGATCCTCGGCCAGCCTCTGGGTCGATCCGATAATCGAGAGGTTCCGTTGGGGCACGATTATGTCGCCGTCCCCGGCCGGATGCAGGCGGCTGATCACCATGTTGTTCAGCCGTCCTTTGACCGCCACCATCGTACCTGGGGAGGGGCTGACTGCGATGTCGATCCCAGCCAATCCGACGATCTTTTTGGACCAGGCTCCGGAGGCATTGATGACCAGATCGGCCTCCAACTCGTACTCTACTCCTAAGCGATAATCCCGAACCTTGACCCCGGTGACCCGGGACCGTGTTCCGCCCTCTGCAGAGCCTGCTAGATTCAGACCAATCACCTCATTGAAGTTGCGGATATCAGCACCCAGAGCCCGGGCCGAGGCGAAGAACTGCAGGGCTAGCCGCCAGGCGTCCATACTGCCGTCCGGTACCTGGATGGATAGGCGGAGCTTCGGATTGAGCCGAGGTTCCATGGCCAGCGCTTGCTTCGCCGTAAGCAATCGGGTGGGAATACCACAGGCTTCACAGGCCGGAATAAAGCTGTCGCAGTACCGCTCGTCCTCCGCGCATAGGGCTACGAACAATCCGTAGTTGAACTCGATAGAGGGAAAAGCGATCCGTCTGAGGATCTCGCTCTCTACCATGCACTCCCTACCGATCTCCCGGTCCTGCACCGCGTAGCGGGCACCGCAGTGAAGCTGTCCGTGATGCCTGCCCGTGGTACCGGAGGTCAGTTCCCCCCGCTCCAGGAGAGTCACTCGAAGTCCCCGTAAGGCAAAATCGTAAGCCAGGGCAGCCCCGGTTCCACCCCCTCCGATGATGATTACCTGGGGTGTGCTCATGGGAAGCATCATAGAAAGTATAAAAGGATTTCTCAAGCAGACGGGCTCGGAGCTGGCGTAGAACCGTCATTTATTTACATGGTGCGAGTGAAGCGCCGGGCGGCTTTCAAAACCATCCGTAAAGTAATTTTTCAAACAAATCCGCGGCGAGCTGTTTTCTTCGCGATCTGAGTATAGGGAAAACAAGGCTAGATCGTCCAAAGTATGCTCATTCTATCCGAGAGGAACCGGCTGCTCAATCACGGGATCTAGAGTGAATTCCCCTCCTTCTTGCAAAAAGATTTCCTTCCAAATAACTTGACCAAGTTCGTTGGTCATGTTAGGTTTGATGTATGAGCGTGGTGACGATTCACGAGGCAAAAACCTACCTTTCCCGACTTATCAACAAAGTACTGAGGGGCGAAGAAGTGATAATCGCCCGAGGCAAGAAGCCTCTTGTGAAGATCGTAGCCCTGAAGGATGAGTTGCCCGAGCGTAAACTTGGTCATGCAAAGGGAAAGATCGTGATCGCCTCAGACTTCGACGGTCCTCTGGAAGATTTCAACGAGTATATGCAGTGACGATACTGCTGGATACGAGTGCTTTCCTTTTCGCCATTCTTGGAGATCCCCGATTGAGCAGTAAGGCAGCTTCCCATTTCCGGGATCCGGGGAATCAGCTTCTCCTGAGCATGGCCAGTCTTTGGGAGATGGCCGTAAAATACAGCCTTGGAAAGCTGCAGATGCCCAAGCCGATCGACCGCTTCATTTCCGAGGAGTTGGCCTATAATCGTGTCGAAATCCTCGATATTAAAGCGCATCATGTATTCAAGGTTGCAGAACTTCCGTTTCATCACAGAGATCCCTTCGACAGAATAATTACGGCCCAGGCTTTAACGGAAGAACTGCCCTTAGTTACCTCTGATGCGATTTTTAGACGCTACGGTGTTCGGGTCCTCACGTAGGGCACTCATATCGAACCACATACAGAAACAGAATGCAGCAAGCGCAATACCTACAGACCTCGACACGCGGCTAATCTGAAGGGTATAAATATGAGAACTCTCCTTGTCTTCGACTGGAAGTCGGGACGAGAAGCAATAGGCGGGAAGGAACTTTGGCTCGAAACCTATCGAACATCCTTTACGAACTATTGAGCAACCTCTTTCGTGCACAGAACCTATCCGAAGTTCTGCCTTCACTGATTTCCGCGGCCGCCGAAGCGGTAGGCGCTCAGGGGGCAGCGGTGATCCTCGGCTCCCATCACGGTCGTGGGCAGGCCGTCAACGGGGTAGCGGGCGCCATTACCTACGGGCTGCCAAAAGATGCTTTTCACAGCAAGGATCTGGCCACAGAGCTCCTGGTCAGTCTGGGGCTGCAGGAGGAGAATCCCGTCAACATCGGCGAGTACAACCGTTACGTGTTCGCTCATACCGCTTTGGTTGAGCTGGGGGTGACGGCAGTATTGGCTTCTCCTTTGGTCATTGCCGGAGAATCCGCAGGTCTGTTTTTGCTACTCAGGTTTTCCGAAGACCGGCCTTTCAGCAAACAAGACGCCCAGTTCACTCAGCTTCTATCCATGGCAATTTCGGCAAGGATGGAGACCCTTCGGCTCAGGCGGCTGGACCGGGACGTTCGCGATGAGGTGGAAGCTGTCCAGCGTACCAGCTCGACCCTGACCGCCTCTCTGGAGCTACCGACTGTTTTGGATTCCATCCTGGCCAGCGCGCACGAGCTAGTTCCGGCGGACCTGGCTCACATCTTTCTCTATGACGGCAAAATCCTGTCCTTCGGAGCGGCTTCCGGTGAGAATGGACGTTGGGACAAGCCCTTCGCGGAACCCCGCCGGGACGGACTGACCTACAGGGTGGCTGAGACGGGCCAGCCTATCGTGGTGGAGGACATCCATACCCATCCCCTCTACAAGGATTCGCCCAGTAAGTGGCGTGGAAGTATTGTGGGGCTGCCGTTGGAGGTCAAGCAGCGGGTCGTCGGGGTCATGAACATCTCCAGATTCGAAAGCCAGCCGTTCAACGACGAGGAGCTGCGCATCCTGGAGATGTTGGCCGATCAGGCGGCGATTGCCGTGGAGAACGCTCGCCTGTACGAAGCCGAACGCACCCAGCGCCGGCAGATCGAGGCCATGCAGTCCGCCGTCGCGTCCCTGAGCCAGAGTCTCGATCTGCATGAAGTTCTGGATCGACTGCTCACGGAACTACGCAAGGTCATCCCCTATGACAGCGCGGCGGTCATGCTCGTAGAAGGCAGCTGCCTGCACGTGGTGGCCGGTCGGGATCTGCCCGGCGATTCGGCCGTCGGCAAGCAGTATCCGGTCACGGAGATCGAGCGGGAGATCGAGCGTACCGGACGCCCCTTCATTCTGGTGGACGCCTCGGCGGACAATCGTTATCACGGGTGGGGCGGTACCAAATACGTGCGGGGTTGGATGAGTGTGCCCCTGCTCGGCCGGGCGGGAATGATCGGCTGCCTGACCATCGACAGCCGGAAGTTGGGAGCCTATTCCGATGACGAGGCGGAACTAGCCATGAGCTTTGCCCATCAGGCTGCCGTTGCTGTGGAAAACGCCCAGCTTCATCAGAACGTGAAGGATCAGCTGGATGCTCTGCAGGCCTCCCAGGACAAGCTAGTTCAAAGTGAGAAGATGGCCGCGATCGGGAAACTCGTTGCCGGTGTGGCCCACGAATTGAACAATCCCTTAACCGCGATCATCGGGATCGCCCAGCTGCTGCAGTCAGGAGATATCGGTGGCGGCGTCAAACAGGACCTCGAGAAGCTGGTCGCGGAGGCACACCGGGCGGGGAAGATCGTCCGCAGTCTTCTCGATTTCTCCAGGCAGCAGCGCCCGGAGCGAAGCCCCGTACTTGTCGATGATGTCCTGGACAGCACCCTGAAGATCCTGGCATACGAGCTTCAATCCCGTAACATCGAATGCCGCACCCGTCTTGCCGGCAATCTCCCCGCGACCATGGCCGATGCAAATCAGCTCCAGCAGGTGTTCGTCAATCTGATCAACAACGCCTACGAGGCGATGTTCGAGGCGGGTGGTGGCGGCGTGCTTACCGTATCTTCTGAACTGATAGAGGTCGAACGGTCATCGGCTGGCCGCACCACCGGCCGTTCAATACGCGTTTGTATCGGAGACAACGGTCCCGGAATCCCCACAGATCTTCAGCCGCGAATTTTCGATCCGTTCTTTACTACCAAGTCTCCCGGCAAGGGCACTGGTTTGGGCCTGTCGGTCTGCCATGGAATCGTCGGGGAGCACGACGGGCAGATCTGGGTGGAGAGCACACCTGGTGAGGGTACCCGCTTCTACGTGCAAATCCCGGTGGCTTCAATCCGGCACGCCGATGAGGAGGATACCGAAAGCCGGAGACCGGCGGCTGATAAAAACGGGATCGGGCGCCTGCTCGTTGTGGAGGATGACGAGGCGGTACGGACCATGGTGGTCCGGGTACTGGAACAGGTCGGCTACAAGGTTGAGACCAGTACGGACGGTTTGAAAGCATTGGAGAAGATCGGGGCGGGGGACTACGATCTGATCATCTGCGATGTTCGGATGCCTCGCCTGAGCGGGATCGAGCTGTACAAGCGATTGACCTCGGAAGAGTCGGAAGCCACGGGGCGGTTCCTCTTTATCACCGGGGATACGGTCAGCGCGGAAACCATCAGCTTCATAGTGGCAAACAACATCTCCTATCTTGGGAAGCCCTTCGAGATCCAGGATCTGCTGGAGACGGTGCAGCGGGAGCTGGAACGATGAAAAAGGTGGTTATCGACACAGATTGCGGGGTCGACGATGCAGCGGCCATCATGATTGCACTGACCAATTCGGAGGTAGAGGTTTTGGGTCTGACCACGGTGAACGGCAACGTGGGGGTGAGACAGGTCACCGAAAACGTGCTCCGCCTGCTTCCCGTTTTGGGAAGGGAGGATATCCCCGTGTATCGGGGTGCCTCCCGCCCTCTCATCGCTCAGCCCTACCATGCGGAGATGGTGCACGGACGCAACGGGTTGGGAGATGTGGAGCTTCCCGACGCGGGGAAGAGTATCGAGAGTGCCGGGGCTCCAGACGGCCTCCTTGGTCTGGCTCGGGGAAACCCGGGGCTGACCCTCGTGGCCCTTGGTCCGCTGACCAACGTGGCCATCGCTTTGAACCTCTATCCGGAGCTCGAAGATCTGCTTGGCGAAATCGTATCCATGGGCGGAGCTCTCGGACAGGGCAACGTCACCCCCTACGCCGAGTTCAACTACTTCGCCGATCCGGAATCTGTTCAGCTCGTTCTGGACAGCCGGGTGCCACTGACCGTAGTACCCTGGGACGCAGCTGTCAAAAATGCGCACACTGAAGAGGAGACCCGTGCTCTCGGATTGGGAGATAGCAGGACCGGCAAGCTGCTCCTCGACATGCACCGGTCCCTATTCGCCCATATCGAGGAGATGCACGGAACCAGGGCGGCGATGTTCCCCGATCCCATCACCATGTCCTACGTCGTGGATACGGCCATCGCCCGGGAGCAAGTCAGCGCTAATCTGAAAATGGAACCCACCGACTCGCCCCGGCGGGGTGCCAGCGTGCGCGAATCAGGTGAACGGGTGACACTGATAACGGAAATTGACAAGGCCGGTTTTCAAAGTATACTGATGGAGATACGCAATTTAGCGTAATATTAAACTACAAATAGTTACACAAGGAGAGAAAGATGAGAAAGGTATTGTACATCCTCGCGGTCGCTCTTATCACCCTGAGTCTGCTCGGACTGGCGGCCTGCAAGAAGGAGGAAGAGGCAGCTCCGGGAGCGAAAGCGGAAGAGAAGATTCGCGTGGCACTCTACGAGAACGGCACTCTTGGTGATAAGGCCTTTTTTGACTCGGCACACCGTGGGGTGAAGCAGGCCGAAAAAGAGCTCGGTGTTTATACCAAGACAATCGAAGGAACCTACGATCAAGCCAACTGGGAGCCCGACCTCGCCCAGCTTGCCGAGGGAGATTGGGACATCATCATCGCCGGTACCTGGCAGCTCCAGAAGATCGTGGAGGATCTTGCTCCCAAGCATCCGGAAAAGACCTGGGTGATGTACGACACTTCGGTGGACTACACCAAGGAGGGCCTGGACAATGTCTACTCGATTCTCTACGCCCAGAACGAGGGATCCTTCCTCGTAGGAGCCCTGGCTGCCATGATCACTTCATCGGATATGCCCAAGGCCAATCCCGAGAAGGTCATCGGCTTTCTCGGGGGCATGGATATCCCGGTGATCAACGACTTCAAGGTCGGCTACATCCAGGGAGCCAAGCATATCGATCCGGAGGTGGAGGTACTGGTTTCCTACGCGGGATTGTTCAACGATCCGGGCAAGGGAAAGGAGCTGGTCCTGGCCCAGTACGAGCAGGGTGCCGACATCGCTTTCAATGTAGCCGCAGAGACCGGCCTTGGGCTGCTCGATGCAGCCAAGGACAAGGACCGCTACGCCATCGGAGTGGATTCCGATCAGTATATCATGTTCGAGGATACCGATCCCGCTAAAGCTGCCAACATCGTCACCTCGATGATGAAGAACGTGGACCACTCCCTGTACCGGGCCATCAAGCTGTATTTGGAAGGCGAGCTGCCGGTGGGACAGGCGGAGGTATTGGGGATCAAGAATGGCGGTGTCGGGGTCGCGGACAACGAGAACTACAGAGAGCTTATTCCTGAACAGTTCCGCGAACAGATCAAAGAGCTGGAAGACAAGATCTTGAGCGGAGAGATCGTGGTCGACACCGTCTATTGACAGGAGTCTGAACCGTGGGGATCGCCTGGCGGTCCCCATTTTTTCTTTATGGGCCCGGTCGATACCTGCCTGTAGCAGGGTGAAGGGATTTCAAACATGGAAACGATTCTGGAAGCAAAGGACATCCTGAAGGTCTATGAAAACGGGGTAGTAGCCAATAGGGGCGTTAGTGTCGCCATCGAGAAGAACACGATTCACGCGATTGTGGGCGAGAACGGAGCCGGCAAGACCACCCTGATGAAGGTGATCTTCGGCATCGAGCAGGCCCAAGAGGGGGAGATCTTTTTTAAAGGGGAGAAAGCAAACATCCGCAGTCCCCACGACGCTATCCGTATGGGAATCGGTATGGTACACCAGCACCTGATGCTGGCCCCCGATCTCACCGTGGCGGAAAACATGATACTGGGCAACGAGCCGCGACGGGCGAGAGTTTTTCTGGATACCGAGAGGGCTGTGGAAATCACCGAACACGTAGCCCAACAGTATGGATTGCAGGTTCCGCCCGATAGAAAAATCAAAGACCTGCCTATCGGCGTTCGCCAACGGGTGGAGATCCTCAAAGCTCTTTTCCGCAACGCCGAACTGCTCATCCTCGACGAACCCACCTCGGTGCTGACTCCTCAGGAAACTGAGGTGCTGTTTAAGACCTTGAAGGATCTGAAAGAGCAGGGAAAGACGATCATCTTCATCTCCCACAAGCTCAAAGAGGTCAAGCAGATCGCCGATCGAGTGACCATTATGCGGGATTCCCGGGTCATCGACACCCGGGAAGCCGGTGAGCTTACAGAGCACGATATTGCTCATCTGATGGTTGGCAGAGATATCAGCTTCGAGCGCCTTCCGGCACCCGTGCAGTTGGGCAAGCCGGTGTTGAGGGTTCGGGATCTTTCCTACGTTAATGATGAAGGCATCCTGGTTCTCAACAAGATCTCCTTTGATATTCGAGCCGGGGAGATCTTAGGTTTAGCCGGCGTGGTGGGCAACGGCCAGACCGAGTTGATCCGTATTCTCACCGGCCTGCTCGAGCCATCTGAAGGGGAGATTGCCTTGCAGGGAGAAACTCTGGTGGGACTTTCTCCGAGGAAAATTCGGGAAAAAGGGCTGTGCCACATTCCGGAGGACCGCATAGAAGAAGGAGTGGCAGAGGAGACCACGCTGGAGGAGAACTTCATACTCGATCGGTACTACAAGCGAGGATTTTCCAAAGGCCTGCGGCTCAGCTGGAAAAGTATATCCGAGCACAGCGAGGATCTCATCAAGCGGTTCAATATCCTCGCCCAATCGAGCAAGACCCCGGTCTCCTCCCTCTCTGGCGGCAATATCCAGAAGGTGGTGGTGGCCCGGGAGCTGTCGGCTGATCCAGAGGTGATCATCGCCGCCCATCCCACCCGGGGCATCGACGTCGGGTCCGAGGAGATGGTGCATCGCCTGCTGCGGGAAGCTCGGGATCGGGGTAAGGGAATATTTCTGGCCTCCGCCGACCTCGACGAGATCCTCAAGCTTTGTACTCGAGTCATCGTGATGTACAACGGAGAGATCGTGGCTCACTTTCAGGATATGTCGGCGGTAACCGGCAAGGATCTCGGTCCTTACATGCTGGGGGTGCAGAGAGAGGAGGCCGTGAGTGGAAAGGTTTCTGCTTAAATACTTCACCCTGATCCGGGTCATCATCGCCATCGCCATAGGCATCGTAATCAGTGTTTTCCTTATTTATCTGATTAGTGAAGAGCCCGGATTTTCGCTGAGATCCTTCCTGCTCGGGCCCTTTCTCTCGCGATCTCGCCTCGCCCATGTGTTCGAAACCGCCTCGCCGATCATCTTCTGCGGACTTGCCATTGCCGTGGCTTTTCAAGCCAAGCAGTTCAACATCGGAGCGGAAGGCTCGTTGTATCTCGGAGCGGCCCTGGGCACCGCCTTCGCGGTGTCCACGAATATGCCCGCCTTTATCCACATCCCCCTGGTTCTGCTGATGGCCGGTTTAGCCGGGGCGACGTGGAGCTTCATTCCGGCAATCCTCAAGGCACGATGGAAGGCCAGCGAGCTTGTTTCTTCTCTGATGTTGAACTATGTAGCCTACTTCCTCGGTCTGTACTTGATGAACTTTCACTTCCGCGACAAGGAAGCCGGATACCTCGTTTCCTATGAACTTCCCGAATCTGCCTGGCTGGCCCAGTTCATTCCGGACACACGGATTCACTACGGCATCATCCTGGCCCTGGTGTTCGCCCTGCTGGTGTACTACTTTTTATACCACACGACCACGGGATACGAGATCCGCAGCACGGGATTCAATGAACGCTTTGCCAGATTTGGCGGGATCAGCGTGTTCAAGGTCGTCGTCCTCTGTCAGGTCATCCTGGGATTTCTGGCCGCGTTCGGCGGTATGACCGAGGTGATGGGCATCCACCGGAGATTTGTCTGGCAGTTCTCTCCGGGATACGGCTGGGACGGAATCATCGTGGCCATTATAGGCAGGAATCATCCGCTTTTAATCATTCCCGCTTCTTTTTTCCTGGCTTACCTGCGTGTGGGTGGGAGAGTCCTGAACCTCATGTCCGACGTTCCGGCGGAGATGATTACCGTAATTCAGTCAATTATTATCCTGTTGATCACCGCCGAGGCATTCTTGAGTCAGTGGAAGTATCGAGTAACCCTGCGACAGGCGGAGAGGGGAGGTGCAGCATGAGCCCGTTGCTGAAGAGTATCCTCAGTGCCGAGTTCGGTTTCGCTATCTTTCGGGTCATGACTCCTCTTCTTTTCGCCGCTATTGGAGTATCAATCTCGAGTCTGGCCGGCACAATCAACATCTCTATGGAGGGAACCATGCTGATTTCCGCATTCGTGGGAGTGGTGGTCAGCGCTTTTACAGAAAGCCTCGTCCTGGCTCTGCTGGCCGGAGTTGCCGCCGGCATGGCCATGGGGGCTATTTTGAGCTACTTCCACCTCCGCCTGAAAGCGGATATCATCCTGGCAGCTATCGCCCTTAACCTCTTTGCCAGCGGGATCACGGTGTTTCTGCTGTTCATTGCCAGCGGGGATAAAGGATCGTCGAGCTCTCTGAAGAGCCTGGTCTTTCCCGAACTGCATATCCCGCTGATCAAGAGCATTCCTGTGCTGGGAACGATCATCAGCGGTCACAACATCATGACCTATGGGGTGATTCTGGCCATCGTGGTGTTCTACATCATCATCTTCAAAACACCCCTCGGCCTGCGGATCCGGGCGGTGGGACAAAATCCTGATGCCGCCGAGTCGGTGGGTATCAATGTGAACCGCACCCGGATGTGGGCCCTGATGCTCTCCGGATTCTTCGGTGCCTTCGGGGGCCTGTACCTGTCCATGGGCTACGTGTCCTGGTTCGCCCGGGATATGACCGCGGGCCGAGGTTGGATTGCCATTGCCGCCGCTACCCTGGGGGGGTATCTGCCCCTGGGGACCTTCCTGGCCTCCCTACTGTTCGGTGCGGTCAACGCCCTGGCCATCTACCTGGCCAGTCTCCAATTTCCCTCAGAGCTCATCAGCCTGATCCCCTACCTGGCCACCGTCATTGCCCTGACCATCTACTCGGCCCGGGCCCTTAAGAAGCGGACCCACAAGGTGGAAGAGGCCAAGCGGGTTGGCAAGATCACGGAGGTCAAAGAACTCGGGGGCTCCTCATGAAGCGCATCATCATCGACTGCGATCCCGGCCACGACGATATGATGGCCATCATGCTGGCCTGTTCCTCCGAGGAGCTCGAGCTGCTGGGCGTCACCACGGTTGCGGGGAACCAGACCGGGGAGAAGACCTACCTGAACGCGCTGAAAACCCTGACCTTGATCGGCGAAACCGGGATCCCCGTGGCCCGGGGGGCGGACAAGCCGCTGTTCCGGGATCTGACAGTGGCTCCGGAGATCCACGGGGTCTCGGGCCTGGACGGGGCGGACCTGCCCGAACCCGGTTTCAAAGGAGTGGAGGCGCACGCCGTGGATTTTCTGATCAAGACCATCATGGAGTCCGGCACGCCGCTGATCCTGGTACCTACGGGACCTCTCACCAACGTGGCCCTGGCCATGCTGAAAGATCCGCGGATCACCACCAAGCTCGAGCGGATCGTATTGATGGGGGGCGCGGTATATGACTCTAACATCACCCCGGCGGCGGAGTTCAACATCTACGTGGATCCGGAGGCCGCCAAGGTGGTGTTCGGAAGCGGCGTGCCCACCACCATGGTGGGGCTGGATGTGACCAACAAAGCCCTGTTCGGTTTTAATGATATCGAACGAATGTCCAAGCTGAACGGCAAGGTCTCCCGCGTCGTGGCCCCGCTGCTCAAGTTCTTCGCCCGGGCCAACAAGGATATCTTCGGTTTCGACGGAGCTCCACTGCACGATGCCCTGGCCGTGGCTCACCTGATCTCACCGGAGGTGATCAGGACCCGAAAGCTGAACGTGGAAATCGAAACCGACGGGGAGCTGACCCGGGGGCGGACCGTGGCCGACGTGTACGGAATCACGGGCAAGACGGCCAACGTAGAGGTAGCCCTGGAGGTGGACAACGATCTGTTCAAGGATCTCCTGATGCGGGCGACCGAGACTCTCGATTCCCGGTGATCATCCGCAGCGCCACCGTACTCTCGTTGCAGGATCTGACTCAACGCAGTGGGATTGACCTGCGCATCGCCGATGGGCGTATCGTAGAGATCGGGGGGGGATTATCCGAGCATGCTTCGACTTCTGGATCTGCCCGGGGTCAGGAGACCGAGGAGCTGATCGACGCCTCGGGGATGTACGTGATCCCCGGCCTGGTCAACCTGCACGCCCATACGGCCATGACCCTCCTGCGGGGCGCGGCGGAAGACGTGAACGAGCAGCGCTGGTTCAACGACTACGTGTGGATGTACGAGCGCAACCTCAAACCCGAGGATGTGTATGTAGGTACTTTACTCGGCGCAGCGGAGATGCTCCTGTCCGGGGTGACCTGCGTCGCGGACCACTACTTCCACATGGACAGGGCTTTCCAGGCCTACCGGCAAGCTGGAATGCGGGCGGATTTGAGCTGGGCCGTGTTCGGTACGGGGGAGGGGTGGGAAAAGCAGGTCGAGCAGACCCTGGAATTCCTCGGCGAGTATCGGGACCGGGATCCGCGGATCGGCCTGTCCCTGGGACCCCACTCCCCCTACATTTGTCCCCATCCCTTCCTGCGCCGGGTTGCGGACCAGGCTTCAGTGATGGGGCTGAAGATACACATCCACGCCTCGGAAACCGGGGAGCAGGTCACGAGCAGCCTTGCGGAGCATGGGAAGACACCGGTGGAGGTGCTGCGGGACGCGGGGGTGCTGCGGACCGGCACGATCCTGGCCCACGCCTACTACGCCACGGACAGCGACTTGGAGCTGATCCGGACTTCCGGCGCCGGCGTGGCCCACTGCGCCAAGACCTATCTCAAATTCGGGGATGTGAACGACTTCCTGCTCCGCGCCCTGTCCTCCGGTGTCGATGTGGGATTGGGTACGGACGGACCCTGTTCGAACAGCACCTTGGGCATATTCGAAGTAGCCCGGGATGCGGCTTTCATCGCCAAGAGTGAGCAGGACGATGCAGAGGCGGCTCCGATCAACCAGGTGCTGCCCCTGGTGCATAGAGGAGGGGAGATCCTGGGTTTCCCAGGTTATGGACGGATCGAGGAGGGCGGCCTGGCCGATCTGCTGCTGATCGACCCCGCCACGGCCAACATGGTGCCGGAGCACAACGTGTTCGCCAATCTGCTGTACTCATTGAACGAACGGAACATCCACACGGTGATCGTGGACGGACGTGTCGTGGTCCGTGGGGGTTCTTTGGTGAACATCGATATGCCCGAGGTGATCGCCAAGAGTGTGGAGATTGCTAGCAGGATCACCAACAGAGACTATGAAGGTCCGCTCCAGCGCTACTGATGCGCTATTGACCGCGTTCTAAAATCGCTTCCAGGGCCGCTTCCCCCAGGGTGGGGTGGAGGATCAGGCCGTCCCTCAGCCCGTCTATGGTGAGACCTCCTGCCAGAAGCGGTCCGAACAGGGAAGCCTGCTCGGAGGCATCGGCGCCGCAGATCCAGAGTCCCAGTATCCTGTCATCCTCCCCTGCCAGCACCTTTACGAACCCCTCGTCGATTCTCTTGGAGAAGCCTCGCCAGGTATCTCCCAGCCGGTACAGCAACCGCCTGTAGGGAATCCCATCAGCGTCGAGCTCGTTTGCCTGATACCCGGCTCCGGCAATTTCCGGAAGCGTATAGATGGCCCGAGGGTAGGGAGGGCTGGTGGGTGTGGGGCCTGCGCTGCCGCCCAGCCCGGCGATCCTGCGGGCTGCCAGCAGCCCCTGCTGGATCGCCGCGTGGGCCATGCCTGTGATGCCGTTGATGTCCCCCACGGCGTAGATCGTGTCACAGCTGGTTTGAAGATCGGAATCTACCTTGATCTTCTGACCGTCGTGTTCAACCCCGACTCGATCCAATCCCTCAGGAAAGTTGGGCCGGCGCAGCCCGGTGACCAGAAGACGGTCTCCCCGGAGCTGCGAACCGTCTCCTAATGAAACGGCCCATCCCCTGTCCGGCGTACAGCCCTGCACCTCGGCTCCGGTTTTCAGACTCACACCACGATCCAGCAGGTCCCTGCGGATCGGCTCGGCCAGCTCCGGATCCGTTCCCGGCAGGATGCTCCGCACCTGTTCGATCACCGTGACCCGGCCGCCCAGGCGGGAGAACAGGCAGGCGAACTCGATCCCCTCCACATCCCCTCCGAGGATCAGCAGATGTTCGGGTATTTCGGACAATCCCAACACCTCCCGGTGGCTGAGCACGGTCTCGCCGTCCAGGGAAACGCCGGGCCAGCCGGCCGGCTCCGTTCCGCAGGCAATGACGATCCGGGTGGCAGAGATGGTGTTTTCGCCCAGGCGAAACGTGTTGGGGTCTGCGAGTCGACCCTCTCCTTGGACCACCTCCACTCCGGCAGCTTTCAGTCGCCCTCGTATTCGGGTCTCGACCTCCTGGATTCGTCGGGCTGTTCCGCCTATCACCGAGGCCGCACTGCCGATGGACTCCTTGTCAGCCCCCCCCTCTGCCGCCGCTCCGGTTCTCATCCGGTCGAGCATCATCTTTACGGGCAGGCAGCCCCAGCGGAAGCCGGTGCCGCCGAACCGTTCCCGCTCCACCAGAATCGTTTTCCTGCCCAGGCGGGCGCAGTTCAGGGCGCAGTAAAAGCCCGCCGGGCCCGAACCCAGCACCAAAACATCGTAGTGCACGACTTCACCTCGTCTTCCCCTCTATTTTACAGCACAATCCGGTTCATTATCGAGCAAGCGGACCATCGAGCTCTTCTTCGGCGAGCCCTTGAGCGGTTGGATTGGGACGTTGAAGTCGACGGTACTACCCGAGTGTACGGGCGGTCGGTGGAGAGAGTCTTAGGGGCTAACCGTTTTCCAGACGGTCCTTGCCCGGACCAACTCCACGCCGTCTTGTTTGCGCACAAGACCGTGCAGGAACTGTGATCCCGCTGTCGCTTCGGAGGAGCTCTCGCTGATCGGGTAGATCTTCCCGTCTCCGATCCGTTTCGA
>Ga0180438_10006941_pt1 | contig 15059 bp, 37 predicted proteins | sample SS_ome_12_FD_132455 | JGI IMG/M metagenome (GOLD analysis project Ga0180438, IMG submission 132455) | Hypersaline lake sediment archaeal communities from the Salton Sea, California, USA - SS_3_D_2 metaG | ecosystem: Environmental > Aquatic > Non-marine Saline and Alkaline > Hypersaline >...
AATTTATTTAGTCTAATTATATTTACTATTGATATAATTGTTAGTATCAACATAGCTGGAATTATCAGTTGTAGAAGCATGAATGCTAATGATATGTATATCTCTCTGAAAGTCTTTAGATCTACTCCAGTCATATAACAAAATACTAGAAAAAATATCCCTATCTTCGTTATTAGTGCTAAAAATTCATATGGGATCATTAGAACGTTTGATTTGACTCTCTTCCTATTGACTATTTCTTCATAAGCGTTTCTCTCTACTAAAGAGAATGAATCATATCTCTTCTTTGCTTTTAATTTATCTCTCCTGTTCATTTTATTTTGATTGGCCTAAAACCTTCTCGCTGCATATGGCGTGGTTTATAGCCATGTTTTTTTAAATCTTCTATCACATATTTCATTCTTTGTATCTCAGTATCAAAGGAATCTATTTTTTCTTTGAATCTTTTGATTGTTTCTTGTTTCCAATCTTTTTTTTCTTTTAAATCTGGATGCTCCCTTATACAACCTGCCTTTTCTAGTTGTAGATTGTCAATGGGAACAAACCCTCCCCCGAACTGTCCTGTTCTGAAGAGGCAGTTGTTACCGATTATTCTTACTTCGACCATTTGGCCACCAAATTCAAAAATTGTTCCTATCATCTTATCCTACAACTCTTTTTATTTCTTCTACTTTATTTAATAAAAGAACTATTGCTTTTTCAGTAGATAAGTATTCTTCACTAGGTGTCTTGATTGCTAGACCATATTGTGTTGGTACTTCTACTAACTTATATCCCTCTTCAGCAATTTCCTCTACTTTTTCTTCAACTTCTGGTTTTTTTTCTGCCATTTTTTTCCTCCTCTAAAAATTTATTTATTAGTTTCAAATTATCTGTAACTAAAACAAGTTTCCCTTTTTCTATTGGTGATTTTTTTGGGATGATAACCATTTTTACTCCATCCTTCCTCTGTAAAACTGTTCTTACTTCCATTCATCTCGCCCCCTAGATTCAAGTATGCATAAGCCATGATAATCTATGGTAATAAGGTTTTATAAATGTCGATTATAATCTATTGTAATGATTCATAAGCTCCTCGAATCGCAAAGTAAGCACCTAACATTAGAGTTATTATTCCAAGGCCCCAGGTATATGTTGTATCTTTGAAACCTGCGATACCATAAAATAGTGTAAATAGTCCAACTAGTATGGATGCGAATCCACCTAAGACGATTATCCAATTATCTTGTATGTAAAATCCTGTTATCGCTAATCCAAATGAGATGAGAATAAAAATTATGTATAATCCTACAGAAATACTTTTACCCGAGGGAGTTATTTCTATACAAAGGTCCTCATAATAGGGGGGATCTGCCCCATTTTTATCTCCAATAGTTCCATAACTGATGATACCTATTTGAGAAGAATCTGGAAGGCTGTAATTAAAATTTATCCCAGTCTGAACCATTTCATCATTTAGAAATGTGGTTCCGTCTGGGTAGGTTATTGAAGTTATATTTACATAAGAGCAAGATGGACACTTCTGGATTAAAACAATCTCTGTATTTTGTTCAAATTCCCCCCAACAATCTATAGCACTTGTAAGACTAATTAAAGACAACATGCAAAGTATTAATAATATTGGTTTTTTATCCATGCTCCTCATACCAAAAGAAATTTACATCAACAACGGTGTCAGCCGTACTTTTTTTTGTTATCTTAAAGAGATAGCAAGTATCTGTTCTTGCCATTATTTCATAGTCTAATCCAAGTGAGATGCCTACAGGATCTCTACCCCCCCCATTTCTCGCAGCCCACATTAAGTCTCCCTCTTCAGAAACATTAGGCGTTGCGAAGGCAGTTAGTTCTGCAATATTTGCAGAGTTTCTATCATTATTTTGCCCAGCTATAGGGACTCCATCTGTGAAGGTTGCATTTTCAAATATTTCAAAAGTATTGTCCGTATCAGAAAAGAGAATAGCCTTCGCATGAATCCTAGTTGTGGTGTTTGGGGTACAGAAAGAAAAGTAACTAAATGTGTTCACCCCCTCATCATTAAATTCCCACGTTTTGATAAAATAGTGGTCCCCCTCATGCATTTCATAATGATCTTTAGAGATTGTCATTACTTTTACTTCGCCCATGCTAGTCGTGGGTTCAGTAATCTTTACTCCTCCTGTTTCAAAATTAAATGCAGAAGTAGTGCTAAAAGAAAAAATTGTGAGGAAGATTATCGAGAAAATAACTAGTTTAAAACGCATAGCCTTTCTCTCTTCCTCACTTTTAGAGTTTTTAATCATATTTTATTGTCTCCAATTTTAGATCAAACCGCTATTTCTTAGACCTTGAGCTGCGATTCCGATTGCAGAAGTTGCGATAGCCAAAGCGAAGAATAGAGTAGTTAATCCAACTAGAGTATCTGCAGCACCAGTAACGTTTCCGTCAGCCTGTGCAGTACCTACCTGTTGTGCAACAGTTGGCAAAAGAGCAGTACCTACAAGAATAACAATAAATCCACCGATAATATTTCCTAACATTTTACATCTCCCCTCCTGAAATATAAATGAACAGAGTTCATTAAGTTTGAAGTATGAGTTACCATAGAATAGCAACAAGAATAGGTTTTATAAATGTCGATTATGTTTCTTTATAACTTTTTGATGATAATCCCTTATAATCGACATTTAAAAAACATTGACTACTTAGACTATTATGGGTTTTAAGAATGATATAAATGAATCTGAATCTGGTGGGCAATCTTCAAGAATCAATGCTGCAGGATTGATTAATGCTACATTAGAAAAACTGTGGATGGGCTGTTATACTGCTATGTCAAACTCAGATTATCTTGCTTGGAATATTAAGCTAGATTCTATATGGGCAATCTTAGGTGGAGATGAGCCGGAGGGAAAAGTAGCGGATAAAAAAATGAATGAGTTTGATATGAAAATATACGGGCTAGGTTCTCTCTCTCCAGATAAGTCTGTAGGATTTGAAAGCAAAATTAATCCCAATCGTGCAAAGCAATATCAACTTCTAAAAAGAAAATCACTTTATCTCCGTAGGCTACAAAATCAACAAGGTAAGGGAACCGCATACCAAACTGATGATGAAGATGATTGGGATTAGTTATGGGAAATGCTGTTGTTAAATTAATGAATCCGGAAACCAAAGAAGAGGTTAAATTTTCTATGGATACTAGGCTTAAAGCTAATTTAGACAAAACGGCTAAGGATGTTTTAGAAAAAAAAGATAAAGATTGTTTTATTGTTGTTGATGGAGCCGAAGGATCTGGAAAGTCTACACTCGCACTTCAAATTGGAAAGTATGTTGATCCTACTTTAGATCTTTCGAGAGTTGTTTTTGATGCAGAAAGTTTCAGACAGGCAATTCTTAAAGCAAAGAAGAATCAATGCGTTGTTTTCGACGAAGCTTTTAATGGATTGAGTTCTAGATCAAGTCTTAGTGCAATGAATCGAGTTTTGGTCGGTCTTATGATGCAGATGAGACAGAAAAATCTATTTATTATAATGGTTTTACCTACTTTCTTTCTTTTAGAACGTTATGCTGCAATCTTTAGGACAAAAGCCCTAGTACATGTCTATGAAAGTAAAGGAGTTAGGGGATATTTTAGAGTTTATAACAAAAGGAGGAAGAAAATGCTCTACTTAATTGGGAAAAAGGACTATTCTTATAATCATAAATCTCTTAGGACTAGATTTTATGGGAGGTTTTATGGGAAATTCGCACTTGGAGATAAAAAAGTAGAGGAAAAGTATCGAAAAAAGAAGATGAAGGCATTAGAATCCACTTCACAAGACCCAATGACCGCAGGACAGATTAAATATAAGCAACAAAGGGACATAATGGTGTGGAGACTACGAAAAGAGTTGAAAATGACGTATCAACAGATGCAAAGTTACCTCGAAGACTTCGATTTCACTATTGCTTTCTCACAATTACGCAATATTTGTGTAAAATTTGGGGATAAAGCTGAGGAAAAGGTAAAAGAACCCGAAAAAAGCGAACCAAATGCTGAAAAAGTGGAATAAATTACTGAAAATAGTACGCAAAAGACAAATTCTAAAGGAAAAGGCGAACTTACCACATAAAATTCGGGAAAATCCCAGGCATTTCGGGGCTTTTTAGCGGTTTTATGGTGTTTTTTGCTATTTTTTATTTGTAATTATAATATAAATAATGTATATTCTTCTAAAAGGGGGTTTCCCTTAGTATAGAGTTAATTTTTCGGGGTTTCTCTAGGCATCCGGCCCTGTTTTACCCTATTTCCATGTGAAACACCCCTAAACTAGACGTAATTTCTATAAACTAGGCGTATTGCGTCTCGAAATCAAGGCATTTGGACCTAAATCTTATTAGATTAGTGTTATAATCAAGGCATCTAGATCTGAAACTAATTGTTTAGTGTTTGCATCAAGGCATTTGGGCTGTAGGAAGTTTTTTACTAGGCACTCGGTTTTGTAAGTGTCGTTTAAGGGTGTTATAGGGTGTTATAATGGGGGTGTGGAGGGCTTGAAAAATGGGTTTATTTTGTGTCATATAATTATCATTTTGTGACAATTCTTTTAATTTCTATGTGGTGCTGTCTTCTTTTTGTGTCGCAATATATGTTAAGCTAATCTAAAAACTAAACCTTCCCCATATATACCACAGCATTCTTAAAATAGTTTTCCATGTGCGGGGGTAGGGTGTGGACTACATATCGAAAGGTTTATATAGTAGGTCTTCTTTATATATTCAACAATAAACAAAGACCACGAGCCACGAATCCCCCCGGATCACGGGCCACGGGCTTTAACTCAAACAATGAAAACAAAACAAGATAAAAAATACATCCTCACAGGATACAGGGCGGAAGGTGTGCGACTTTATAGGCCAATATATAATAATAAAAAGAGATTTGGTTTAATGGCTTTAGTAGTTGGGTGCATGATAACGCCCGGGACTAATTGGCTTTTGACTATTCCAAAACTCATAAGTAAATATAAACCTTTATGGGTGTTTCAATGATACAATATAAACAAACAGAAAAAGGCAGAGAGATTTTAAGGGTAGTGTTCGGAACTTACTATAATAAAGTTTTTTATGATATGATGAAAGGAGGTTTAAAAGAATGATACAAGATATTAAAGAAAAATTAAAAGAATTGACGAATGCAGAACTTCAAGAGATACAAAACGAAGTAGTTCGTTTAAAGATGTGTAATCATTCCATAGAATTTTTAGGATGATTAAAGAACCATGTACTTTGAAGGAAATTGATTCTTATAGTTTGGGAGAAGAAATAAGAAGAACTATTCGTTTTTGGGGGTTTGAATATGATAATTTTAAGAATCTTATAAATTATCATCAAGGAAATAAACTTATTTCTTGGGGATATAGTTTTAAGGATAAATATTTTATTGCCTATAATTATTTAGAAAATTCTTTTTTTAGATGGGATTTAAAAACAGAAGAAGAAGTTTTAAAATTTCTTAAAAATTTAAAAACTAAAGCTGATGAAAAAGATTATTCTAATAATTAATAATAAAGTTTATGGAATATTTGAAGATGAAGAAATAAAAAAAGATTAATAATATAAATTAAAATGGTAACCGCAGAAACAACGGAAGAAACTTTTAAAGAGTTAAATCAATCTGGGGAAAGAGAAAAAAGACAGCTTCAAGTTTATAATATTATTAAGGGGCTTGGGGCTTGTTCTAATTCTATGATAGCCCATAAACTTAAACTCCCTATTAATTGTATAACTGGAAGAGTAAACGAACTTAGAAATAAATTAAAGCTTGTCGGGTTTTCTCATAAAGATACAGACCCCTACACTAAAAGAAAAGTCATTTATTGGAAGGTTGTTCGAGATTGGCATAAGGAATATAAGAAAGTATAACACTTTTTCGGTACTAGAGAGATTCGTCTGCCTTGAGTGAATGCCTTGATTTATATTTGAATGCCTTGAGTGCCTTGATAATCGACATTTATAAAACGTTTATTACATGTATTAATATGGATTTCATTAAAGCGGAGATTGAAAAAGAATTTTCTAGTATAGGTTTTAAGAATCAACGAAGAAACGTTAGGACTTTAGAGCAAACTCAAAAGAAAAATGTTGATGTTAAAGCGGATGCCTCGAGGAAGGCACTAATGCCTGGAAAACGTATTTCTAAGACTGGGAAAGTGTATTGGGAGACTCGAAGGAATAGGTCTGATGCAAAGGGCCGGAAGATTTAGATAACCTTAGCCTTTCTTAAACCCCCCAAAGCTATATCCATAGCCATACTTGCAACTTCCATCTGATAAAACAAAGGTACTATCCCTTCTAATAAAATTTCAGAAGTAGTCGGATATGCCTCACGCCTTGAGATTTCTCCCCAAACAAACTTCCTAAACCTGTTTAGATCTTCTTCTCCTACTATCTTTAGTTTAAAATTTTTAAGCTGTTTCATTCTTCACATCCTGTCTTGAAGATCATAGATTTATCATTTAACTCTTTTGCTAACTCACATAATTCTAATGTTTCTTTTGAAAACCCTGTCTGAGAACTCCATGTCGTTCTGAACTCACATGAAAACATTTCGCAATAACAAAAGTTAGATCGCTCTTCGCAGAAATCTCTGTAAACCTTATAGTCTTGGTATTCTTGGTATCCAGCATAAACTGCCATTGAGAAACAAAATAAAATTGCTACTATAAATATGAATCCCCAACTTGCTTCTACGAATTCTTCTCTACTCATTTAATTTTGCCTCAATCATAATTATTTTTCTGTGGACTTCTCTTACCCTTTCATAAGCAAATAGTAATTCCTTAGCGGCTTCTTCTAATTCAAGCCTCATCTCTGTTGCAGGGTTCATTAAAAGACCTCCCATGCTCTTTCGATTGTTTTTATAGGGTTTGCTTTAGTATATATTCCTGTGGTGTCTAGCCTTGAGTGTCCTAACATTTGTTGAACCATAGGTAGGGGGACACCCTTCTCATTAGCCATGTAGTTACCAAAACCATGTCTCAGAGTGTGGAAGTTTAGTTTCCTCCCTAAAACATTCTTACAGAGGTTTGTGAAGCGTCTCTGGAGGGTTCTACGAGTGACCTGGAGTGGAAGTAATTTTATATTGGTCTTATTTAACCAAGGACTCGTAACTGTTATTCTTTCCTTATCCCTTTTTCCTAAAATCTTTATCTGATGTCTTTCTAAATCTATCTGACCTTCTTGTAGTGGTTTTATTTTATTGTAACCAACAATCTCGCTTATTCTAAGTCCAGATCCGAAAGCTAATGAGTATGCTAACTTCAATTCTCTGTTCTTTTCTGCAGCTAAAACTTTCCTAAATTCTTCTATTTCAATGAACTTTACCAGTTTTTGTGCCATTTTATTGAATCTCTCTCCTCTGTAGGTTATTCGATTCTGTCGCATAATTCTTATTTTGTGACAGTTCTATTGACTTCTCGTTCTCTTCATCTATCAACTTTCGTGACTCAAGGAAGACTTCTCTAACATGTTCGAGTTCTTTTATCACGTCTTTTAAGAATATTTCATTTCCCTCAATAAGTTTCAGGATTTTTATCAGAGCTTCCGCAAAATCCACCACTAAAGTCGTGTCCTTAGTTTCCGTTAAGCTTTTCATCTCTTTTCCTCCCATAATATTCTCTTGACTTTTGTTTCTTCTTTTCTCTGAACTCTTCGTCTTCTTGATATTTTTTCCTAAAGTAATCTCTCTTGTACGCTTGATATTTTTTTGCGATCTCTTTCTTTCTTTGTTTTGATAAGCCAGACCAATATTTCTTATGGGCCTCTTTCTTTTTTTCAGGGTTTAGATGATAGTGAACAGTTGAAAAGTTAATTCCCATTGTCTTTGCGATCTCTCTTAGAGTCATTCCTTCTTTTGATAATCTTTTTATCTCAAGTTTCTGTTCTTGTGTTATTTTCATAATCCTTTTATTGATAGATAGATTATCCATAGCCCTGCAAAGTTTGTAAGGTAAGCAACTGTTAAACAGAGTATATCTATTTTAGTTTCCTTATCCATCTTTCTTCCTCAAATTTATCCTTTGTCCAATATTTGCACCTTGGGAACAATTCTTACACATTTCGTATTGTCTATTGAAGATTCTTTCTCTTATTTTATAATTCCTAAACCAAACTGCTTGTTTTTCTTTTAAGATATTTCCATAAACATTCTTTCCATGCTGATCATAACAACAGATTCCAACATCCCCATTAACATAGATTACCATCTTCTGCGACCAAGCACAAGGAATTGTAGTCGGCTTTCTTATGAATCGTTTATTTTTAGGTGTGAATATATCTTCTTTGTCTTCAACCCATGCATGATGGAGGGATTTTAAAAGCAATACATCAACTCCGATTTCTTTTGCAAATTTCTTTATCAAAGGAATTTCTGGCTCACTCTTTCTTGTGACTAAAAAGCTTAACTCTATTTTTGGACTTGTAGCTCCCCTTCTTTTCTTTTCATTACATAAGGCTGTTATGTTTTCCTTTGCCTTTTCAAAATCTCCTCCGGCATGATAGAAGTTGTAAGTCTCTTTTGTCATTCCACCGAAGCTTAGGAAAATATTAGAAAGCCCACTATCAAAAATCTCGTTTATGTTTTCTTTGTTTAAGAAATGGGCATTTGTTGCTAGAGAAGTTTTGATCCCTTCTTTTGCTGCAACCTTAACCATCTTTAGGGTATCTGGGTTTATTAACGGTTCTCCTCCCAAATCAAAGTCAATAGATTTTGCACTTGATTTTATTAAGTAAAATATCTCTAAGAAAGTTTCAAAACTCATATTCTCTTTTTTTCTTTTTAATCTAGGATTGTCACATAGCCGACACTGAAGATTACAAAAGTTTGTAGTTTCAACTATGTATTCGCTTGGCATAAAATATTTTGTTTCTATTAGTTTTCTCTTTAGCAATATTTTATTTAAGGGCGTCTTATCAAAAATCTCTTTCGCTTTTCTTAATATTATTCTACTCATTTTTATACTCCCTCGCATATTTTTCAAACATTCTTGAATAGGCGTTATCGTAGTGTTCTTCGTCTAGTCTCATTAGTGATCTTCCTTCGTTATGCATTTTCTTTTTTATCTCCTTTAGGTCTGGAACTGTAAGACCTAGCTCAGTTATTATTTGTTCGATCTCCGTTTTGTTTACCTTCTGAATCCTCCTCAGGTACGAATAATCCTATTAGAAAAAGAAAAATACCTACCATTATGTACCCCATAAAATAATCGCCCGTCATGGGGACTCCAAAATATCCTGCTGTGAAATTTACAAATCCAAATACTATCCCACAGATACCTATCTCAGAAATCTTCATTCTTTTCCCTCCGATAAGGCGTCTTCTAGTTCTTTTATTGATTCTCTCATAACCATATTATAGACATTTGAACCTTCCATCATCTTCCAACATAAATCTTCTTTTTCATTTTTACTTAATCTTTTGTATATTTTGGATAGTATCATATTATTCTCTCTCCTCTAGCGATGCTTTATTGATATTCTGAGTCCATTTATCTTTAATATAATCAAACTTTATCACTTTTCTACGTTTCAATTCTCCGATTAAAGTTTCAACTGGCATTAACTTTGCTAACTTTTTTAATAAACTTAAATGTGCTTTTGCTAAGGATTTATACGTATCGAAATTTAAACTTTCTTTAGTATCTCTTGGACAACATTCTTTCATTAGTTTTTCTGTTTGATCTTCTTTCATATTACTAATCTCCTTATTTGTTTTTCCATCTCATCTATATCGTCGGAAAGTTCACTTTCTTCTATCAAGCACCAATCACAGGTGAAGTTGTATCTATCGAAGTTATCATAATATTTGGTTGTCTCTTCTAACCACTTCTTTGAGACTAACCTTTGGATTTCATAACAGATTATTTCTTTTGTTTTTATATTCTCATAATAAACGTCGCATATCTTTCCTTTCCCAACTGGATATTCTGCATAGCACCTCACCCAATATAATCCACCATTATGTTTTCTTATTATCTCCCTCATAAGTATTAGCTTTGCTACTTCATGCTTCACACTCGTATTGCATATTGGCTTTAATCTAAACTGTTCATTCCAATCTACCTTCCCAGAGTTATGTTCTCCCATCTTTTAATCCCTCTATTATTTTGCTTATCTCTATGCTTGTTTCTTTTCCGGTTAGTTTTAGATCGAAGTTATTTTCGTCTGCTAGTTTTTGGACGTAAGCTAATTGTTTTGCAGTTGCAGGCTTTGAGGAATCCTTCACCACTCTTTCCCCTTTTCTAGGTTTTCCTGCTTCCTCCCCTCGATAGCAAGTTAGAGCTTCTGAGAATAATCTTTCATCAGAAATGGTTAGGCCTTGTTCTTTGACTACTTTTTTTAGAGAAGATATTATTTGGTTTATTCTTTGTTCCATGTTATTCTGTATACTCTCAACTATTTAAATCCTTCTTACCCTTATTTAGTGACGAACTTTTACAGGACTCACAATACCATTTTCTATCCACACACCAACACACTTTTACTTCTCTACCACATTTATCGCATTCCATCTTCTTTGTTTCTTTTTAATAGTTCCATAATTCCTCTAGCATTTCTTGCTGTCTTAATTTGATCTCATCTTCGGATTTGTTTTTCTCCTTCATTATTTCTCGTACCCTCCTTTGTTCGTCCATTAAATTATTTATTCTTTCCTTAACTTCATCTATGTCGATTCCTCTTCCTACTAACATTCTAAAAAGATTTTGTCTTTCATCGGTACTCAAAAAAGAAGAAGAACGTTTTTTCTTTTTGTTTATCTTAGAGCCTTTTATCTTAGGGAGAGTAGGTATCATTTCTATCTTTCTTCTTTCTCTAGATCTCCTAGCTGACTCTGAACTACTCTTATTTTCTAACCTTTTTAACTCCTCTCCAATTCCTTCTGACTCAATAGTTTCCTCTCGGTGTTTCTTTCTATTCTTCCTATAACAGTCTTTACAAAATCTTTTCCCATTAACTCGTTTTAGGTACTTTGCTCTCTCAACCTCTACCCCACAATCATCGCAATCTAATTTTATGTGCATCTTTTAATCACCCCAGAGTATTCTGCATCGCATAAAGAACACTTGAATACTACCCTTACTTCCTCTTCAGAAATGTTATTTTCTTCAATACAGTATAATTCGTGTTCGCATCCCATCGTTTCTACTTTTTATAATAGCTTATAATATATAAACATGTGTTATGACTTTTGAGTTAATAAATTCCTGCAAGTTCGTATAACTTTTTGTAATCTTCCTCGAGGTTTATCTCAAAAGATAAGATTCTTATTGAGTCCCTGTTTACTCTTTCTATTAATTTCTTCTCTTCCATTTCCTTTAAAACTAAATGTCTAGCGTTTTTGGGTACATCACTTTGCCTTCCTAGTTTGCAGAAAAATTCCTTCCTGGAGATTATTCCATTTACTCCATGATTTCTTACTAAGTTATTGTGGAGTCCTATGTAAAGGATTCCTATCTTCACTCCCTCCATTTTATCTACGGTGTAAAACTAAACATTGGTGTTTTGTTTAAACATTCGTTAGCTATTTCTACTATTGAATTATATTCTAATATTGCTAATAGAATTAATAGAGATAATACTCCTATTGAAATTAGTTTAAACCAACTTCCTCCAGAGATTAAATTCTTCCAGCTAATTTTCCCGTCTACTTTTATTGGGTGAACAACCCCCCATCCAAATATCCTTGACTTTTTTATGAAGACTCTTTCCCCTTCTAGATCAATCTCTTTTATCTTTAAATCCATTTTAATTCTCTGCATATCCTGTAAAAAGTGCTGCTGCGATTGGGATTGCTAACATAGTTATAATCTTTACCCATAGTGGCATTATCTCCTTATTCCCCATTGCCTTTAAGATTGCTAACATAAAAACAAATGCCCCATATCCTACTGCAGTTAATACCCAGAATACTCCTGATTCTGCAAGTTCACTTATATCCATTTACTTCTTACCTCCTTTTGTGTTTAATGTTATCTCTTCTTTGCTAATCTTATCTTCAACCTCGTCGAATATATCGTCTAAAGAAACTTCTTTAGTTTTTGAATCTAAATCTTTTATAGTATTTATCTGTTGCTTTACTCCTAACTTTTGAACTCCGGTTACGACTAGCCCACCGAAAAGAATTATTCCTAACCACCATAGCTTGTTGTAATTTTTAACTGAGATTACGAATCCCAAAAGAAGTCCTACGAGTTGAATATTGATCCCATTACATTGGGCCTTTAGTTTTTGTAGTGGTGTTATTCCGTTAATTCCTGCCTTCCATCTCTTAAAGAACTCATCCCAAGTAATTACCTCACCATCTCTTGTCTTTGGCATGATAATATATGATAAATAATCTTTAAATAGATTTGTGACTATTCCCTAGTGACGAAAGTTTCTTTAGTAGTGCCATTCTTCTGCAATAATTTCTTTTCCAATGAAACTGACAGAACCCCGAGTTATTCTGATGCCTTAGCATCTTTCCACATTCTATACACCTCTTTGGTTTTTTTATTGGTGTCTTCATCACATTATATAACTTGGGGGGTTCACGTCCCTTATACTTTTATTTAAAGATAATTGATTCTTAATCAACTGGTTCTCTTGTTTTAGTCCCTCTAGTTCTGTTTGTGTGTGCTCGAAATTCTTTACAATCTTATCTAGACTTTCTAAGAGAAATGATGGTGTCACCTCAAACTTAGTCTTTTTCATATCATTATACCAGTCCTGGACGTTCTTGCTTGTTATTGGTTTATTTGTTTCTAGTTCAGATAAGCTGTGTGAATCATCTATCCACATCCAGATCCCCCCATCATCTCTTATGAATAATTTTTCACCCTTTTCATTATACTGTCTAGCTAACTCATTCTTTATTTGTCCGTAGTGTTCCCGGCTAGTTGAGAACTCATAAAAGTCTAAACTTATCCCTAGCTTTCTCCCCAATGCTTTTACGGTGCTATCTAACTCGAATACGGCCATCCCCTTAGAAGTATGGGAACTTTGCGAGAAGAAAGACTTAGGTTCATATATTACTAGCCCTGTTTTAGTAAACCAAATCTTCTTATCTTGGAAGATTATTCTAGGAGTAGAAGAATTTATCCCAATTAGTTGATATTTGATCTTAAACTTCTCTAGTCTCTCCACCCAGTTGATTTCGTGTTTAAACCTTACTTTCCAGTTAAAAGCATGGCCCCTTATCTGCTTTTGAGTTCTATGTGCCTTAGTTGTTTTTTTTACTTCTTTTACTACTTTCCAAACTCCATAGCCTACCCTCTCAACAATCCCCTCATCCCTTAATTGTCGAAGGTAATACTGTAAATTCTGTTTCTTGATGTTATGTTTTTTACAGATCTCCGCAGGATTATTTCCTGCTTTAATCTCAGAGATTAGCAGGTGAAGTACAAAGTTTTTTTTACTTCCCATCAAGGTGTAAAGTTGTACTTCTTTATATAATTTGTTTTACACTTTAGAGTTACAAAAAGAAAGAGTTTATATATCATTGTCACTATTGAATAACGACGTCCAGGGGGAAGCGGTTAAGTGCCATCTCAACAAGAATGATGGTCAAAATACCTAACTTCCCTCTGAATCTTTATTAACTTTAAATAAAGTGCGATCCTTAAACTCAGAAAGCTTACCCTCATTCCACCTATCTATTGGCCTCATATATCCGCAACATCTACTCCAGACCTCGCACTTCCGCCTTTTGGAATTATCAACCACATCCATAGGAGATTATATTCACCTCTCTTTATATAATCTTCTTATCACTTTGAAAAGGTAACATCAAAATATGATAATCTATGTAAAAAATAAGTGGATTCAAGAAATAAAATCCAAAATAAAAATTATTGTAATTAGCTAGCCTATTTACATGAAGTCATTCTTCATTGCATAACCTATAGCAAATGCGGCAAGCGAAAGTGCAGCCATTATAATTATCAGGTAAGCTACTGATCGTCCTGAAGCAGTTGTATCATAAGTCAATGGCTGTGCAACACCTGAAATATTCGCTGAGTCATTCGCAAAAGAATTTGCAGCTGCAGTCTCAATCTGTATCGCTAATGCTCCGTTATAAACTACATTATTTGTAACAGTATAATTCGCTGCAGGGACTACGGTTCCTGTTGCATTAAAAATAACGGGATCTGTTACGGCCCTGTAGCCTGTTAAGTATACTGAACTCCCTTCTGCTGCTAATGTAAAACTTTTGTTCGCTAGTGTTACTGTATCTCTAACCTGTCCAACGTTTTGTGCTGAGGCTTGAAGTAGGATTGCCCCTACAATAAGTCCTATCGCTATCACTATAATTCCGCCCATCTTTACTTCTTCTTTTCTATCCATAATTCATCTCCCCTCCTAAAATGTAAACGTGTAATCTCATTCAAAATATAAGCTCCTTTTTTCTTTTTCGATCTCTCTCTTGAAGAACCTATTCGGATCAGTGAATATTCCTTCTTCACTTGCCTTTGGAACTTTGTATGTTGCCCTTGATTTCCTTGAAACTCTTCGTACTCGTACCTTCTTAGATAAACTCCTTAATAATTTACTGCTTACCATTTGAAAAATAATTTCTCCTCAGTCATGTTAGTTTGATTCTTATGGGCAAATATGTTTTTTTGTTTTAGAATTGATCGGTCATTTGATAATGCCTTTTTGTCCTCATGCAAAATCGTTGCCTTTTGTCCCAATATTGAATTTTTAGACTTCCAGGATTCTTTATTTCTCCTCCTTCTTATGATGTCTAGCTGCCTTTTGATTTCCTTTTCCTCTTTGTCTTTGTAATATTTCTCTAGTTCTCTTCGATTAGAACTCTTCTTTCTTTCTTCAAGCATGGTATTTAATCTGTCTTCCTCTTGCATCTGTTTAAACTTTTCTGACTTCTCAGACTTATTCCCTGCCATCTTCCTAATTACGTCCATTATTGTCATGATTATACATGTAAATGATGTTTTTTAAATGTCGATTACCTATCTGTAAACTTACTCATCATATATCCCACCACTAATCCCCCAATTACTGCGAATAATATAAATAATGGGGGTGTTGTTTGTTCTGAA
>Ga0180438_10006942_pt1 | contig 15057 bp, 13 predicted proteins | sample SS_ome_12_FD_132455 | JGI IMG/M metagenome (GOLD analysis project Ga0180438, IMG submission 132455) | Hypersaline lake sediment archaeal communities from the Salton Sea, California, USA - SS_3_D_2 metaG | ecosystem: Environmental > Aquatic > Non-marine Saline and Alkaline > Hypersaline >...
CCCATTAGACCATTAGAAGGTTTGTCTGTGGACGCCGATATTCCCGTGACTGTCTTGAACCTTGACAGTGATCAGGTCATCGGACTGGGGAGGCAGAGCGATTGATATCCTGAAGCTTTCCTCTTTCGAGTCACAAATCCCATCCTCAGAGAAAATGCTTTTCCACTCACCAGGTCTGATGAGGTATTTCACTTCCTGGATGGAAGACATTAAATCCTGGGCAACAAAAGTAACGACCAGCTTATTCTTCTCTCTGTTGACCTTAAAGTCCTTGATAATGGGCATAGAATTATCAATGACCAAGGGACGGGCGATCTTCTCAACTGTTAATTCCATCCCCGAAGGATTGGAAGGACTATCTGAAGCCACGACTTTTAATAAATACACACCATCTGGAAGAGAAAGAGTGTCAAAGGCATAGATTGGTTCAGTCCAATTCTCTTTGAGGATCCGCCACTTATTTTCATCTTCTTTTCTGATAGAGATCGAATAATCAAGGCTATCCCCATTCTCATCATTCGCTTCCCAAACAGCAGTCTGGAATCCTTTTTTTTCGGCTTTTTTCGGAACGATCATTGCCTCTACTTCTGCCTGGTCTTTGTTCTTCTCTGTAATGTGCGTATCCACACCCCAAATGACTTCTGTCTGGACCGGAGGCTTCAAATAGACTACGTTTGCCGGAAGTAATGTCAGCTTGGTGATTTCCGGCGCGAGGTTTGTCTGAAGATAATACAGGGAGATTTTCCTGAGAAGCGGTGTGACTTTGCTGGACTGTGTTTTAAACATGACTCTGAACTGGAGATACCGGGCTCCAGGGCTGAGAATCTGTTCCCCTGCATTTTTCTGGTATGGCGGTGACCAATCGCTCCAGGTCACGTTAGGCCTGTTTGAATTTCCGCTCCGTGTCTGAAACTGAATGTTGCATCCAGAGGGAACCTCTGATTCCCATTCTATCCTCCCCCAGGATGAAACAGTCCGAGTATCAATCACCTGACTCAGATAATCCCCGGTGAGTATCTGCTCAGGATGGACGATACTCAAACTGGGAGGGTTGTTCGAAAGCATATAGATTTTTTCATCAAACAGAAGAAGAGAATAAACCTGGGCAGAATCCTTCTGGGTCAGGAGGGAAATCTGCTCGTTCCTATCCACGGAATAAACTCGCCCCTTATCTCCCGTTCCAAAAATAAGTTTTTCCTCTGTTCCATCCCAGGACAGGCTGTAAATCAATTCATCGCTGGACTGCCAGATTCTTTTCATTATTCCCTGGGAATTGATTTTGAACAGAGCTCCGGGCTGTTTCTGACTTGAAAGCTGCAATTCCTCCGATAGCACGGAAGTCGGGGTGACTGTGATGCTGACATCCGTTTCTGATTTGACTGGAATAGGAGGCCTTATCTCTTCTTTGGGGCTGATTGTCTTTCCCCCAGCCGCCGCATACACATTCCCCTCTTTGTCCAGGACGAGACTCCTTATCTCTTCATAAGAGGACTCGAACAGAATGGAGGGCCTCTTTGCCCTGGAAATTCGGTAAACTCGACCTCTTCCTCCGGTTCCGGCAATAATGTCTTGATTCACATCTTTTTCTATGCACAGAACATGATTTTCTTCGGCTCTCAGAATCTGCCTTCCTTCTCCTTCTGTGTTGATCTCATAAATCCCGCCGTTCTCTCCGACTGCAGCCAGCAAAACTCCCCGCTCGGAAAACAACAGATCCCAGATGTATTTCTCGCGTGGATTGAAAAAAGCGCTTCCTTTGTCTTTTCCTGTGATCTTGTAAATCTTCCCGTTTGGGGAGGTTCCGGCGTACAGGTTTCCTCGTCTATCCTGAGTCAGGCAGTAAATATCCATTTCAGGCACCTGAAAATATAACTCCGGTGTCCCGTTTTTTCCGATTTTATATATCTTCCCGGCATGCCCTGTTCCCAGGAATATTTCTCCCTGCTGAGTGAGAAGATGGGATAAATAAAATTCCTCAGCAGGAGCGTCTATCTTCTCTTCTTTTGGAGATAAAGAAAGAACGCCTTCATAAGAGACTGAGATTCCATCCAATTTTCCTTTAAGAAATTCGTCTTTGCTCCGGATTTCCCATTTCTGAGGAACAACACCAAGCAGAGCTTGAGCTGCAAGGAGAGTGATTGCAAAAAACAGGACCCGCACTCTTTTCATTCCCTTTTTCTCCTATTCTTTAATTTTAATCGGGATCACAGCCTCTCCCCTGAAAACATAGGGAATGGGCAGCTGATATTCCATCAATGTCGATCGACTGAGTTCGGTTGGAGATGACGCCGCCGCACGGGGAGAAGCGAACATGGATTTTATAGAGGGAGGCAAATTCGACATTTCCTCGCCTTTCAGGAATATTCCAGGTTTGGAAGCGATTATCTTGATGTATATTCGATTGTTTTTTCTTAGACTGCTCAGCATGCGGATAAGCTGGTCCAGGCTTCTGGGGACAAACGTTGTGGTTCGATACTGGCTCATCTCGATTCTTGCCATCGATGCGGCATCTGCGACAACAAGTTGAAATTCGGAACCAGCCGGCAGGTGAGGAATCTGGATATTTCCTTCTTCGCGTCGGCTTTCTCCTCTGAATGTCCGGTAGTCTATTTTCACATTGATGCTCTCACCAGGAGAAGCCTCATATTTATCCAGCCAGACCTTTTCCAGGAAGGAAAACCTGACTTCTTCGAATGCCTGAATACCCAGGTCTACGCGGTGAATCCCCAGCTCTTCGAACTCATTATTGGTCAGGAAATAAGTGACGGCAGCCACAAGGCTTGAGAGATTAACGACAGAAGCATCAAATTGCCCGGAGAAAAGATCTTCGAGACGGATGCTCATCCCATTTTCCAGGTAGATGTTCCCCAGGAGCCCAAGAGAAAGGTCCCCGATAGCTCTTTCTTCCGTCGTCAGGATGCTCCCGAGTGAGACATTGATCAAAAGGGGAGTCAAAATCTTATCATCGACGACACCAATCCTGTAATCTTTTGTTTCGCCACCGGAGCCTATTATCCTCACATTCACTGGAACGCGCCGGGGCATCTTCCCCATCTCGCCAAAAAGTCCTGATGCCCGATCCTGCGAAAACTTTCCAACCAGGCTATCTGCAACACCCAGTTTGAAAGATGACATAAGACTGGGAACGACTGTTATCACTTTGGCTTTGGTCATGGCATAATCAACCGAGCCTAGATTGTAGACAGGATGGCCAAAAGCCAGGACTTTGTTTCCATCGATATAGGTCACCGTCCCTATCGCAGACATATCCATATCTCCACTGACTAACTGAATGGCCACAGGGCCTCCTTCTTTCAGTGTCAGGTCTGGCGGTGAAATTTGTTCAACAGATTGGCCCGAAGGAGCACTTTGAACAGGATCGAAACCCAGCTTCGAGAAAAAAGATTTGGATCGGTCAAAGGCGAAGGAAGAGAATCCACTAAAAACGAGAGGGACGGTCAATGGCTTCAAAGCTTTTCCCTGGGTAAAGTAAGCGGATTTCGAATGAAAAAATTCTTTGTTTAATTCGACGAGATCATCAAGAGTCAGGTGCTTTTTTATGGAGACCTGAGGAGAAAATCGAGGGCCTTCCGTTTTTGCTTCGGAAACAGAGATCATATCCGCAATGGGAGTGATGCCCGCAATCGGCTCCTTAACAAAAGTCCCAACGCTGTAGGCAATAGCTCCGATGAGCTTGCCATCCACATAAACCGGGCTCCCGCTCATCCCCGAGATAACACCCGTATCACCCAGGATTCCTCCTCTCAACTTTGCCAGGATGAGACTCTTTTTTGGCTCGATATTCTTGAGCACACCGATAATTTCCACATCGAACTCTTCTATCCGGCTTCCCTCAAAGACACTCTTCCCTTTCCCTATCATTCCGGCCTTGACCTGATCCAGCGGGAGGAAGGGGACTGAGCCTTCCCCTGCCGCAACGAACACGCAGGTCATGAGCAAAAGCAAAAATAGCGGTTTAAATATTTCTTTCATTGCATTCTCTTCAACCATTCTAAACAGGGAAGCAAACACGCCGACCCATAAAATGGATTTTTTTTCATTGTATTATACCCAGGAGTTTTCCACATTTCTCAAAAGTGGCGATCACTTTATCAAGCTGTTCATCTGAATGAGTCGCTGAATAGCTTGTCCTTATCAAAGCCTGCCCCTTGGGAACAGCGGGATAGATCACAGGATTCGTGAACAGGCCCTCATCTTTAATGAACTTCCACAACATGAAAGTCAACTCATCAGGGCCAATGACAAGTGGAATGATCGGAGTTTCTGTCTGACCAGTGTTGTAACCTAGAGCCTGGATCCCGGTCTTCATTTTTTTGGTTATATTCCACAATTTCTCTCTTCTTTCCGGCTCATTCTCAATTATATCAAGCGTTGCCAGCACTGTCGCGACAGAAGCGGGAGTTATGCTCGCACTGAAAATCATGGAGCGAGCAAAGTGTTTGATGTAAGAGATGACCTTCTTGTCTCCGGCTACGAATCCCCCCAAAGAAGCAAACGATTTGCTGAATGTTCCCATCACCAGGTCGACATCATCCTCGACTCCGAAATGCTCACAAGTCCCCCTTCCGTTCTTTCCCATGACACCAATGCCGTGCGCATCATCCACCATAACTTTTGCATTATATTTCTTGGCCAGCTTGACGACTCCTGGCAGGTTGGTCAGGTCTCCTTCCATGCTGTAGACACCATCGACAACAATCAATCTCCCAGTATTCTTATCCAAGGAAGCCAATTGTCTCTCCAGGTCATCCATGTCATTATGATTGTACTTGTAGACATTCCCATGAGACAACCGGCAGGCATCGACTATACTGGCATGAACCATCCTGTCTGTGAGGACTGCATCTCCTTTCCCGATCAGGGTGGAAATAATACCCTGGTTAGTCTGGAAACCGGTGCTGAAAGCAAGGGCAACTTCTTTTTTTGTGAATTTAGCCAGCCTTTCCTCGAGCTCGACATGTATATCCAGTGTGCCGTTTAAAAATCTTGAACCACAGGTCGCCACTCCGTATTTCTGAACAGCATCCTGAGCCGCTTTCATGACCTTGGGATGATCCAAAAGCCCCAAGTAGTTGTTGGAGCCGACCATGAGCATCTCTTTCCCGTCGACGATAACAGTGTTGCCATTAACTTCCTGTATGGGTGTGAAATACGGATATATGCCCATGGCAATGGCTTCATCCGCACGCGTGAATTCGTAACATTTATCAAAAATACTCACAGCTGCCTCCTCCTTAAAACTCCCCCTCTTTCAAAAAAGTTCCCATTATCATGCTTAAACATTCTTTCACTTTGTCAAAATATTTAACAGATTCAGGTTTGACCATGGAATGTAATTTTCATACAATCTTACAAATGAAAGTCCTCATCACTGGAGGAACTGGCTTCATCGGGAGTCACCTCGTTGAACTGTTTCTCAAGAAGAACGCTGAGGTATTTGCGCTCGTCCGGAATCTCAATAATCTCAAATGGGTAAAAGGACTCGATATTCAACTTCTCAAAGGTGATCTCTTCTCCCTTCCTTCACTCCCAGCAGGAATTGATTATGTCTTCCATGCTGCCGGATTAACAAAAGCTTCCAGGGCGGCTGATTATTATACAGTAAACCATCTAGGGACAGCAAGTCTTTTCAGGGCTCTCCAGACTCAAAAGGTCTTCCCGAAAAGAATTATTTACCTCAGCAGCCTCGCGGCTGTCGGGCCTTCTTCTGACAGTAAACTTTTACAAGAAGCGACCCCAGCTCATCCCATCACTCATTACGGCCGGAGTAAACTCTTGGGTGAAACCGAAGCATTAAAATTTAAAGATATTTATCCGATTATTATTCTGAGAACTGGGGCCGTTTTTGGACCGAGAGATAAGGATTCCATTCGCTATTTTAAATGGATAAAACGAGGAATACTACCAACACCCGCTTCCCTGCCAATACGGTTGAGCTTGTGTTATGTTAAGGACCTCGTCGAAGCCTTTTATCTTTGTTCACAGAAAAAGATAGATAGCGGCGAGATATTCAATATTGCGAATCCAACTCCTCACAACTGGGATGATATCGGCCGGTCAGCGGGCCAGGCTTTGGGGATAAACTTAAAAAAAGTGAAGATTCCTCTTCCTTTCCTTTATCTTTCTGCTCTAGCCTCCGAGATAAAAAGCAAAATAACAAGATCTCCGAACATCTTCGACCGGAATAAATTTCGAGATATGAAACAGAAAGGTTGGATTGCGGATATAAGTAAGGCGACAGAGAAATTATCTTTTCAACCTCGATACACTCTTCAGGAAGCTATCGAAGAAACAATCGACTGGTACATCAAAAACCATTGGCTGTAGATTAAAAGGTGTCGGCAGATTTTATGAATAATCCAGGGTACGTGGATTATTCACGAGCCGAGGTTGCCTCAGACGTCGTTGCGAGGAGAGAAGCGACAGCGGCAATCTCGTGCAATTAGCGATACACTATGAGATCGCCACGCTTCGCTCGCGATGACAATTTATCTAAAAGAAAAGGTCGTCAGATTTGTTCGCCCGAAGGGGAAAAGATGCCGACAGAGGATGATTAATTATCCTTTAAAGATTTTTTATTTAGGGTGTCGGCAGATTTTATGAATAATCCAGGTTATTTGTTGATGGACAAAGAAACGGTAAATTTTGAATGGCTTTTCAAACACCATCCTTCCTCTTTTGAGCAGACGAAATAGTCTATTCTTCCCTCGAGAAGATGGCTGCCTTCCGCCGCATGCGGACTGACCGCAAAAGGTATTTCCAGAGGTTTTTTTAAATTCAAGTATTCCTCTCCCATTTCTTCCAGTATCTCAATATTCAGATCTGAATCTGTAAATTTATTTTTTTTAAAAATAATTCCCTCAACGGGACTGAACTCAATGGTAAAAGAAGGTTGAGGATTGACGGTCAATCCTTCCTGAAGTATGAGCTTCAGGATGACTTTCCCCTCCTGATTTCGCGTAAGATCTTTGGGGCTCACAGATGTCTCTATTTTCAGGATGTCATCCTCCTGAGCAGAAAGAAAAAGAGTGAAGCAGAAAATGAAAAGAAAAAGAAAAAAATATTTTCTCAAAACTATTCCTCCATCATTCTTTAATCCAACGCATATTACTCTTTCATTTTACTCGAATCAATAAAATTAGTCTTTATTTTATTTTTTTTATCCATTATAATCGGCTGCAAATACGATGAATTTAAAATCTATTATCACGGGAACCGGCCATTTCATCCCTCCCAAAGTGGTGACAAACTTCGACCTCGAAAAAAAGATGAACACAACCGATGAGTGGATCCGTCAAAGGTCAGGTATTGTTGAGAGACACTATGTGGAGCCTGGCGTGGGAAGCTCTGATCTCGGCTATGAAGCCGCCCTGCGAGCCATTGAGGATGCGAATATCGACAAATCAGAGATTGATTTCATAATCGCCGCCACGCTCTCTCCTGATCACTATTTCCCAGGAATAGGTGTCATGGTCCAGGCCAAGCTAGGCCTTTCCGGAATCGGCGCCCTTGACGTGAGAAATCAATGTACGGGTTTTATATACGCACTTTCCGTGGCGGATCAGTACATCAAGACTCAGACGTACAAAAAAATTCTCGTCGTGGCCGCAGAGGTGCAATCATCAAACCTCGACTACTCTGATGAAGGAAGAGACATGGCTGTTCTCTTCGGGGACGGGGGGGCCGCTGTTATGCTTGAACCCAATGACAAAGATGACGGCAGAGGCATCTTATCCACACATCTATTCTCGGATGGTAATTACATGCCAGACCTCTGGATGGAAAAGCCAAGCTCTAAAGATAATCCAACGTTTAAAAAAGAATATTTCGAAGAAAATAAATTTTATCCCTGCATGAGTGGAAAGAACGTTTTCAAGAACGCATCAGAAAAAATGCCCGCCGCTGTGAGAACTGCGCTCGAGCACAACAACATCACGATTGAAGATGTGGACCATCTCATCCCCCATCAGGCGAACGACAGGATCTCACTAATGGTGGCGAGAAATTTGAGGATTCCTGTTGAAAAGGTAATCAGAAACATAGACCGTATGGGAAACACAACTGCGGCTTCCATCCCCATCGCTCTGGATGAAGCCTTGAAAAACGGAAGGATCAAGGAAGGCGACACAGTCGTTCTCACAGCTTTCGGTTCTGGCTATACGTGGGGCTCAGCGTTAATCCAGTTTTAGATCGAATTTCAGTGCAGCAGAGCATTGCCTCCATCCTTCAATTTTGGTAGGATTGCCATTTCACAAAAAGAGTGAAATCGAATATAATAAAAGTAGAAAAACAAAAGGTCATACCAATTAATAAGGAGCAAAAGTACTCATTGAGGAGGATCCAATGAAGAAGACAATCATTCCCCTCGCTGTTTTTCTGATTATCTTATCAACGACAGGCCTATCTCTCTCTCAAAACAATAAGGAAGACAGCAAATTTCAAAAAACCTTGGAAAGCTATCTTGACGAACTCTGGAAATTCTACCCGACCGCTGCGACTCTTGCCGGTTTTCACGCTTACGACGACAAACTCGAGGACTTCAGCGAGAAAAACCTAGAGAAACGTATGGAGACTCTGGATACCTTTAACCAGGAATTCGTGGCTAAAGTGGATGTCACCCAGCTGAGTCCAGAAGCGCGGATCGACCACGAAATTATGCGCGACGCTCTGGATATGGAGGTTCTCAGGAATGAAAATCTCCTCCCCTGGGAATACAACCCCATTTTTTATAACGAGATCTTTAGGGACTGCATCCAGAGCCTTTTTGCAAAAGAATTCGCGCCGATAGAGACACGGGCGAAAAATGCTGCAGAAAGGTTAAAAAACCTGCCCAAGCTCATTAAACAAGCCAAAGAAAACCTGAAAACACCTGCCCAATTGTACACAGAAACAGCTATTAAGCAGTTTCCAGGAATTTTGGATTTTTATAAAAACACGCTTCCCGGACTGATTGAGAACACGCCCGCAGACAGCAAATCCAAACTTCAAGATGGCCTGAACAAAGTCCTGCCCGAGTTGGAAAGCTATTTGAACTTTCTCAAGAACGAGCTTCTTCCCCGCTCCACCGGAAACTTTCGCCTGGGACAACAGGTTCATACACGGCTTTTGCGGTTAACCTGGCAGAACGATATTCCTATCCAGGAGCTCATCAACCGAGCCAGCACAGATTTCAGAAATATCCGTAACAAAATGTTTTTTACCTGTGTTCCATTCTATGAAATTATGGATCCAAGAATCGATCTGCAAAATCCTCCTCCGGGTCTCACTGAGGATCAACTCTATGACGAGGTCATCTCTCATGTCATGGAAAGGATAACCGGAGAACATGTCTTAAAAGATGAATATATAAACAGAATTAAAGATTCGGCAAGTGAAATCAAAGATTTTTTCACGAATAATCAAATGATTGTTCTTCCCGATGGGGATTTCGATATCGAGCCCATGCCCATCTGTTCTCAAGGAATCACTATGGCTCGCACTATAGCTCCTGGAGCCTACGAAAGCAATGGAACGACTACTATTCAAATCGCCCCTATTTGCGAAGATTGGAATGAAGAACAGATCGAATCTTTTCTCACAGAGTATAATAATTCCTATCTCTATCTCTGGACTATCCGTAAAGTCTATCCCGGGGAATTCGTCCCTCTCTTTTTCACCGGAAAATATCCCTCCCTCGTCAGAAAACTCTATCCCAATAAGGCTTTGATCAAAAGCTGGCCAGTCATTTATGAAGAGCTGCTCGTGACTTCAGGCTTTGGAGGCTATGACCTCAGACTTCGCCTGAATCAACTCAAATACCTCTTGAAGGCAGTTAACAATTTCCAACTTGAGCTCAACATCCATTCCGGCAGTATAACAAAAGACGACGCTATCCGTTTGATGAAAATAAGAGGATTCCAGACTCAAGCTGAGGCGGAAAGAAAATGGAACAGCATTATCCTCAATCCGGGTGAGGCCGCTTTCGCCTATGTGGGTTATCAGGAAATCCTGGACATGGAAAAAGCATACAAAAACCTGAAAGGCAATTCCTTCAGCAAAAAAGAATTTTTGGAAAGACTGCTCAGTTACGGAGCCCTTCCTCTCCGTTACTTGAAGAAAAAGATGCAGGAATAGTTACCGGACAGGGCAAATTCAACTCATAGAGAGGATCAGTCAGAAAATAGAACTTCTTCAAGGAAGAACCTTTTTCATTCGAGAACTGTGCAGGTACCCTTTTTCTTATCTCTTTCTGATCCGCATTCACTGAGACAACATTCGCGGCAGTTCAAAAACTTAATCATCTGAAGAAAGAAAGGACGATGCCTCTAAATCTTGTCGATTCCCACGCCCACCTGGACATGGAGGAATTTGACGAAGACCGAAATGAAGTCATCCAAAGAGCCTATCAGGATGGCGTCATCGCCATCCTCTGTCCCGCAGACCTCTCGAATCAAAAAAGCACAGAGACGACTCTTGATTTAATCGAAAAAAACAAAAACATCATCGCCTCTGCAGGAGTTCACCCCCATCAAGCGAAGCTTTTCACACTAGGCCATATTCAAAAAATTGAAGAACTCGCCAGAGAGGACAAAGTCAAGGCCGTGGGTGAAATCGGCCTCGATTTCTTCTATAATCATTCTCTCGTCCAAGAGCAGGAATCGGCTTTCCGGCAGCAACTCGCCGCAGCTCAAAACATTGGCCTCCCGGTTATTGTGCACAGCCGAAACTCTGGCATGAGAACAGCCCAGGCTGTGGAGGAGGAGCATTTCACGGAAGGAGGGGTCCTTCACTGCTTCACTGAAGACTGGGAACTGGCCAAACATATGCTCGACCGGAATTTCTCAATATCCTTCTCCGGTATCCTCACATTCGCCAATGCTTCTCCATTAAGAGAGGTGGCACAAAAAATTCCCCTCGACAAAATATTGGTAGAAACCGACTCTCCTTTTCTCGTTCCATCTCCATACCGCGGCCGGATAAAGAGGAACGAGCCGGCCTATGTGTTAGAGACAGCCAAAGTTCTGGCTGAATTAAAAAGGATTTCCCTAGGCGAATTGGCTGAGATAACCACCCGAAACTTCGAAACTCTCTTTAAGTTTGAAATAAAAAAAATGTAGTGTTAAGATATGGATTGCTTTAAACAGGACAGAAACAGGAAACAAAGATGCCCGGAGGAGGATGAGAGCCACTCGACAAGATAATTTTCATTGTCGAATATCACAGAGTGATCGCAAGAGTGGTGACAGCTAACAGGCTTGCCATGAGAGAATCAGTAAAACAGACTATAAAATCTCGGGTTAAAAGCAGCCTAAGTCTAAACAATTTATACCACAGCATACTGAAAGACCTGGATAAAGTTGAGAAAGAGATGGAACTCTTTATCGACTCTCCCAACAGGCTCATTTCTGAAATCGGGTCCTATATTTTCCAGAATAGTGGCAAGAAGATTCGTCCGGCTCTGCTTTTACTCTGTTCAAAGCTGTTCGGGTATAAAGGGAATGAGAACATCCTCATGTCCGCCCTGATTGAAACCATCCATGCGGCCAGCCTCATTCATGACGATATCATCGATAATTCTGACGTGAGGAGGGGAAGAGAATCTATCCACTCCCGATGGGGCCCCAACATAACTGTTCTCTTAGGAGATTTTCTTTATATTAAGGCGCTTGGCTATTCTCTTCACAGCCAGCATAGACAGATCACGAAAATTCTCACCGATATTTCAGCCAGAATGATTGAAGGAGAGCTGAATGAGTACTGCCTGAGCGGAAATTTGGACCTGGCTGAGGAAGATTATCTCGACATCATCGATAAAAAGACGGCATCTCTCTTTGCCGCTTCATGCCAGATTGGCGGTATCCTCGGAGATGCATCAGATGAAGAGCAACATTCTCTTGTTGAATACGGAATAAATCTAGGCATGTCTTTTCAGATCATTGACGACCTTCTTGACTTCACCGGAGATGAAAGAGTCCTGGGAAAACCCGTTTTTTCCGACTTGAACGAACGCCGTATCACGCTCCCCTTGATTTACACCCTGACCAAAGATGGCGGGATAAATCGAAAGCGGATCGCTGCAATCCTGAAAGAGAAAAATATGAGCAAAGAGACACAGAAAGAAATTCTTGAGATTATTCAATCGAATGGAGCGCTGGATTACACATATAAAAAAGCTGAAAAGTATTCCTCAAAATCTCGAGAAATCATTTCTCAATTCCCTGAATCCGTCCATCGAGAGGCATTGACTCTCATACCCGAATTCTTCTTAACAAGAAACAAATAAAAATGGTAAAAATGGGGTCAGGGCTCGACTTTCGTCATTTTTCAAATGCGAGCAGGCTGTTAGGTCTGGTCTTTTGCTCTTAACCTTTAGCTGGCAACCGGATTTAAGTTTGATTAAGACTCAACAGACATCAGCAGCGGACAAGCCTGACTCCTAAAAATGTCGAATGTCGAGCCCTGACCCCTTCTTAGAAGGAAATGAATGATCGAAATAGAAGTCAAAATTAGGGTTGAGGATTTAGACTCTTTCAAGGAAAAAATCGTAAACCTGGATGCCCGTCTAGAAAAGGAACGTTATTCCGAGGAAAATACTCTCTTTGACTTCTCTGCCCAGACTCTGATCCAGAAACAACAAGCTCTCAGACTGCGCACCGCAAGAAAAAAGACTTTCTTGACTTTCAAGGGCCCTCCAGAAAAATCCAGAAAATTCAAAATTCGAAAAGAATACGAGACTGAAGTGAAAAATGAGAAACAAATAAGAAAAATTCTGAAGTCATTGGGCTTCATTCCAGTCTTTACCTATAATAAATTCAGAACGGTTTACAGGAAGAAAAAACTGAAAATATGCCTGGATGAAACGTCAATCGGAAACTTTATTGAGCTTGAAGGAGAGAGGAACGAGATCGTTAAATTCACGAATGCTTTGGGAATCTCAAAAAAAGAATTCATTAAACTGGACTACATCCAGCTCATAAAACAAGAGATAGGGAGAAATTCAAAGGATTCTTAAAACTGGAGAATTAAATCTTCTTTTTTTGAGTCGTTTCCTTTTTTTCGGATTTCTTGGCTGCCTTTTTCACAGGTTTCTTTTTTTTAGCCTCTGCCGTCTTTTTCGCTGGCTTCTTTTTTTTGGCGGCTTCGGATTCTTTTTTGGGCTTCTTATCCTCCGCCTTGGGCGCTTTTGGCTTTGCTTCCTTTATTTCCTCTAGTCCTGCGCTAATTTCTTCTCCGATAAATCCTTCCTCAGCAGGTTCTTGAATCTCTTCCTTTTTAATCTCAATGAGCTCATAGGCTATGATTCCATTACGAACTTCTTTTTGGGCGATACGGATAGGATTCTTGGATTTGGACTTTATCCTCGGTTTGGCTCCCTGCAAAAGTTGTTTGGCTCTCTTTGAAGCTAAAATAACAAACCTGAATTTGCTATCTGTCTCATCGTATGTTTTCAAGTAAACGCGTCTCCTACATCAAGGCAATTCAATTTAAACAGTTACGATAACAAAAATTAGCTAGAAATTCAATGAATTTAGTAAAATGTGGTTGTAATGGGGAGGATTATGCCTGAAGATGAGACATCTAGTATTCCTTAGAGATATCATCCTCTGTGTCAAATTCCCGATCCGGACCTGCCGAAATCAAACGGAAGTTTTCATCCGTCAGCCTCTTATATTTGACAGCTGTTCCCCAGGCATCTAAAGTCCCCAATGGGACACGCCGGAATTCCTGAAGTTCCTTTAGGTTTTTCGGAGCCCTGCCATCCATGGCAATAAACGAATGAATCTCTCTCGCCAGACTTCTCATATTGGTTTCCGTCAACGTGTGCTTTGTCTTGTCAAAAACTCTCACTTCCTCAATCACCTTGTCTTTTCCCGCTTTTGCCACCCAGAGAAAATAAACGACCACAGCAGCCAGTATCAACACGGCTAAAAATCCTCTTATTTTCATTTCTTCACGCTCCTCCGGATAAGGATTAAAAAAAATGAGTGAAAATATCGCATTTCAGAAAATAAGAAAAATTGAATCTCATCGACTTTAATTCCTTATTCTCTTTTTTTTCAAGGATTTTTCTCAAGAGGCGCCTCACTCAAAACAAAACTCGATGGAGCCGTCTGTTTGCATTTCAGAACCTGTAGACCATTCCGGCTAGAACTACGACTGCCATCTGAGGGTCATCAGAGTTCAAGTATGAGTAGCGTCCGTTGAAGAACAGACCGGTCGTGCTTGAGACGTAAAAATCGAAGCCGAGCCCTCCGAACGCTTCAAAAAGAAATTCCTTTTCGGGCGGCTCAATTATAACTCCATAGCCGAGTTCGGAAATATAAGTCTTTGTCTCGGCATCCAGGTTATAGCGAACACCCCCACCGCCGTTGATAAACAGCCTGACTGTCTGGTTTCTCATGAGGTTCACTCCGAGAGTGAAGAGTCCTGAAGCGTATCTATAGGTGTCGACTTCTAAGGTATCACCGTCGGAGGAATCTGTGAGTGTCGCTTTTCCGCTCAAATTATAGTGCCCTTCGAATCCAGCAAAGATGACTTTTCCGAATGTCAAACCAAATCCAGCGCCAAAATTTTTATAGGCAGAGACGAGAGGAAACTCATTTACCCCCTCTAGATAATCATCGGCCGAGCCTGAAGAACCGATAAAATTGCCTTTTCCAAAAACATAAAAATGAGAGTCGCCGTATGCCAGAGTTGAAAGCAAAACAAGGCAGCCGAGAACCGAAATTAATTTTAATTTTTTCATCGTTCTTCCCCCTTTAGAATCTTCCCCGGCCTTTTTTGACCTGAACAACACTTATATTGACTACCTGAAAATCCTCAAATATGCCGTCAGAAACGGAAAACCTTATGCTGTAATCTCCGCCTTGAGTGTAAGAGGGTGTCCAGGTGAATAATCCTGTGCCTGGATTAAAAGAGGCTCCCTGAGTTGGAGGCGAAGCACTATAGCTATAAATCAAAGTGCCACTTTCAGGGTCAGATGCTTGAAGCTGGATAGAGAATTCCGTCCCTTCCTTGAAAATCTGGCCGGCTATGCTCAAACTGATATCGGCAAGA
>Ga0180438_10006945_pt1 | contig 15055 bp, 11 predicted proteins | sample SS_ome_12_FD_132455 | JGI IMG/M metagenome (GOLD analysis project Ga0180438, IMG submission 132455) | Hypersaline lake sediment archaeal communities from the Salton Sea, California, USA - SS_3_D_2 metaG | ecosystem: Environmental > Aquatic > Non-marine Saline and Alkaline > Hypersaline >...
AAATATTGGTCTTGTTTGTCAAATGTTCTCATTGCCAAGAATCTCTCTGCGAACCTCTGCGTCCTCAGCGGCCTCTGCGTTAAAATGAATTTATCGATGTCAACTTAACGTTGTAGTATTAGTTACGAAAATTAAATAGGATTAAAATTATCTTTTGTTTATGAATATTTTTATCACAAAGAGACACGGAGCACGCAGAGACAACACGGAGAAAAAACAAAAGGACATATTCCGTGAATCTCAATTTTCTCTGTGCCTCGTTGTGGAAAAAAAGCTTTCGTCAAAAAATCTTTTCAAACTTATAAGGGAATACTATCAAATAATAACAAGTTTTGTGCTATTTGTAAAGAGTATTTTTTGAAAACATATTTTTTGCATTTGACCGATATTATCGCTTGCAGCGATAATATCGTTTTCGACTCGAACGAGCAATAAAAACGCTTGCATTTTCAGCCTGTCTTTGATATATTGAATCTCTAAACTAAATTAAAATTATTTGCAACCTGAAAGAACAACCGGATTATTGAACCGCATTCCAATTAAAACCAAATGACGCTGTCCAACCAAAATAAACGCCGCATTCTTTTTACCATTATTTTATTCCTGTTCACGGTAATTTTCTGGATGATGCTCCATTATCGTTCACTGCGACAGGAAGTCGGCGCGCCATTCCAAAAAGTTTACCTGGTTTTACGAATCGTTCAGAAATATTATGTGGAAGATGTTGAAGTCAAGGCGATCATGGACGCCGGCATTAATGGCATGCTCACTACCCTGGATGCCCCCGGCTATTATTGTCAGGCTGAGAGTAGCCACACGGGGGTGTGCGGATTATTTCCAGATTCCAGTGGGCCAGGACTCCATTTAATTACCCTGAAAAAGTTTCCGGTGGTCCTCGCCACTTATCCTTTCAGTTCGGCGGCAAAAGCTGAAATTCGGCCGGGTGAAATTTTATATGAAATTGACAGTGTCGTAACCTATCGCATGCCAATTGAAATGGTTTATCAGAAGCTTCACGGTGAACCAGGGACAAAAGTTCAACTGGGTATTAAAAATCCGAATTCAGGCGTGACACGCCAGGTCAATCTGGTTCGTGCCCGGTTATCTCCGGAACCAATTTTAACAAGCTACCTGATTGATCAGCGAACAGGCTATTTGAAATTAGGACATTTTGGGCCGGGCGTCTCCGCGAAATTAAACGCGCAACTTGAGGCATTCACTGAACAGGGAATGCAACGACTTCTTCTGGATTTAAGAGGAAATTCCTCCGGTTTGCTGGATGAGGCGATTCAAGTAATCAGTTTATTTACTAAAAAGGAACAGTTGCTACTCCGCATTAAGGGCCGTCAGAAACGTTACCAGCAGGAATTTGTCAATAAACAAGCCGGCGCTTTTGAAGCAATCCCTTTGATTATTATCATTGACAACGGCACCGCGCAATGGGCCGAAGCGGTTGCGGGGGTTTTGCAAGACCTGGATCGGGCGGTCATTGTTGGTGAAAATAGTTTTGGTTTGGCCGATATTCGCACGACTCACCAGTTGTCCGATGGCAGTCAGATTAGTCTGGTGGTGGCTCAATTTTATACGCCAGGGAAGCGTTGTCCCGGTCGGACGCTGGGTCAACTCAGTCCGGCGGATCTGGCGGCGGAGCTGGATTCCGTGGTGGCCGAATCGATTCGTACCGAAAGAGGCCATTTTAACACCATTAACGGCCGCTCAATTTATGCGCACGAGGGAATTACGCCGGATAAAATGCTCCGTTCCGTAAAACCAACCGGATTCATTTATCAGATCATTGAGAAAGAACTGATTCAACAATTTGTTGTTCAGGCAGTGGTTAATGACTCGCCCTTTCCCTTTACCAGGAAATCGCTTTTTAAATTGAATTTTGCGCGGCATCCTTTATTCCTCAATTTCAAGCGATTTGTCAGGCAGAAGAAAATCTCTTTTACCGAGCAGGAGTGGCAGGGCGCCCAGTTCGGCTTGCAAAAAAAATTAAAAACAGAAATAGCTGAAGTTCTTTTTGGACAAGAACAGGCGTTTATCATTGATTCCCAGAATGATCGTGTGGTTCAACTTGCTGTGAAACAGTTCGATTCGTTGATTGAAAAGGGACCGTTGTCATCGAAGCTCGTTGAGCAATTGAATCGCTGTGAGGAAAATAAGCCGCTCAAATAAAGGATGAGGCTACTTGGGTGAATGTCCAACGGATGAGGGGCCAACGGATTTGACGATTGCCATAATCTCGAGGTTTGATTTATACCAAGGTGAAAGTGGTTTCGAGATTCTCTGATTTTTAAAACTCACCTAAATCCTCTTCGTCAACTGACAGAGAGGACTTAAAGGTTGAATTTCAAGAACATTTTATTACTAATATATTAAAATTAAACCTAAAATTCTAAAACCAACTTGTTCTCATACCACTTCTTTTTGATTTTTAGATAGTTATGGAGTGAATTGACTGCGTCAATTCATGCAGTGACACAGTCACTGCACTCCACAATTTTTAAATGACTTATAAAATAATTGACCGTTCCATTTTAGAAATTTAGGTTAAAAAAGGATCCAGGCATCCGTTGGTTCCTCATCCGTTGGAACTGTATTTAACAATAAGAAGGAGGAAAAGTGGGAAATTATCAAGCTGAATCAAACTTTCTGAAAGCTTCAGATGGAATTCAAATTTACTGGCAGGGCTGGTTTCCGCAAACACCAAATAGCAAAACTCTGGTCATTGCTCATGGTCTGGGTGAGCATAGTGGGCGTTATAAAAATCTGGTCGATTATTTTGTTCCCCTGGGATATACCATTTTTGCGGCCGATCATCGGGGACATGGTCGTTCAGGCGGTAGACGCGGGCATATTAACCGTTTCCAGGAGTATTATGAAGATTTGCATCGGGTGGTACAGCACGTGCAAAAGCATCAGCCAAATAGTCAGCTTTATTTAATTGGCCATAGTCTGGGTGGCTTAATTGCGATTCATTATGCCTTAAATTACCCGGAAACGCTACACGGACTCATTGTTTCTTCACCGGCACTGCAGCTTAAAATGAAAATTCCGGCGGTAAAAGCGGCCTTAGGAAAATGGCTGTCGGCAATCTGGCCAACTTTGGCAATGGCCAATGGCATTGATATTAATGACTTATCACACGACACAGATAATGTCGAACAGTATCGCACCGATCCCCTGGTACACAATCGGGCCAGTACGCGTTATTTCACGGAGTTCCTCGACGCAATGGACGCAGCGTTAGCGGGCGCTGGTAATTTGAAACTGCCCTTATTGATGTTACAAGCCGGTGCCGATCCGATTATTGATCCTGCCGGTAGCCAGGATTTTTTTAATCGGGTAACGCTGAGTGACAAAGAACTCATTATTTATGATGATTTTTACCACGAAATATTTAATGAAGTGGATCGCCAGCGGGTGCTGACAGATTTGGAAAAATGGCTGGAACAACACTGATGCGGAGGAGGCTTAAATGTTCATTTTTGACTTCTTTTCACTACTCATTTTTTTATTAATTGCGGCAATTTGCGGCGCCATCGGAACCAGCGTCGCCGGCTTTACGTCCCGCGGCTGTTTTACCAATATTGGTATTGGTTTGGTGGGCGCAATTATCGGGACCTGGCTGAGTCAATATTTTAATGTCCCGGACTTTATCAGATTACGGGGCATTCCGATTTTGTGGACAATCGTTGGCTCGGCTTTATTTGTCCTGCTGTTGGGTGTGCTGACCGGAAACAGTAGCCGACGGCGGCGTTAAGCTTTTATTTAAATGAATTACTAATCAGTAATAGGTAAATGTTCAGTTATCTAGCCAATTTTTTCTAAGAAACAACAAAAAATCGGGAGTGCAATGCCTTTATGCATTACACTGCGACGCATAAAGGCGTCGCACTCCTGATTTTCCGAATTGTATTTTACCGGGAAGGCTGGTTCACTGAACACTTAAGTAATCGTCTTAACAGTTGCCAAATCTTTAAGATTTGGCAAATGTAATCCTGCAAGAAATCGAATTCTCAATTACCCTCTTCAAACAAAAGGAAAAACACCATGAGTACATTCAAAATCACACGCCGGCAATTTATCAAACAAACCGCGGCTCTGGCCGGAGTGGCGTGCCTGCCGGTGGGAACGGCGCTACCAGCAACCGAGCCAGGCAAACAAACCGCTGCCGACCAGGTGCTGCTGGGCAAAACCGGCTTGAAGATAAGTCGACTGGGAATTGGAACCGGCAGCGACAGTGGTCGAATTCAGCGGGCACTGGGGACCGACGGCTTCAATCGATTAATCCGTTATGCGTATGATCAAGGCATTACTTACATCGATACTGCCGATGGCTACAAGACGCACACCTGGATTCGCGAGGCCATCAAGGGCTTGCCCCGGGAAAAGCTGTTCATTCAAACCAAAATACCAGGGAATCCCGAGCAACCGTTGGAAGTACTCGACCGCTACCGGCAAGAATTGGGTACTGACTACCTCGACAGTGTACTGATTCATTGCAAGACTCGAGCTAACTGGAACGAGACACATCAAGGCCTAATGGAGGCCCTGGAAGCGGCGAAGGCCAAGCAAATTATCCGGGCGCACGGTGTTTCGTGCCATTCGCTCCCCGCCTTGATCCAGGCTACCCGGCTGGATTGGGTGGACGTCAACCTGGTGCGCATCAATCCCCAGGGCGTCCAAATTGACACAAATGTGGTAACGGTCTTTGATGACAGCAATCCCTCGCACGTCCCAGCCGTGGTGGAGCAAATCAAGCGTATGCACCATAATAAACACGGGGTCATTGGGATGAAAATCATTGGCAACGGCTCTTTTATCCGACGCGAAGACCGGGAAAAATCCATTCGCTTCGCAATGCAGCCAGGTCTGGTGCATTCCATTGTAATTGGATTCAAAAGTACTGCCGAAATCGATGAGGCCATCGAGCACATCAACCGGGCGTTGGCTGAATCCTGAGAAATGGTTTACCGGGAGAAATGTAATCATTTCGTCAAGACGAATTGCGTGCGGAGGGAATATATTTTTAGGCAGAATAATTAATGGCAGAATGATTTTCATTTAAATTCAGCTTAATAAATAAGAAAAAAAATACCAGCGGATAAGGGAGAAAAAATGTTCTATTATCAAACGGGAAATCTGTATTGTGAGGAAGCAAAATTAATTGAGATTGCCCGACAGGAAAAAACACCGTTTTACCTGTACAGCACGCAAACACTGATTGATAACTTTAAAAAATGTGAAACCGCCTTTGCTGCCGTCCCCCACACGATTTGTCTGGCATTAAAGGCCAATTCAAATTTGCGTTTATTAAAAATATTGGCGCAACAGGGCTGTGGCGGTGATGTGGTTTCTGGTGGTGAATTATATCTGGCGCTTCAGGCTGGCATTCCCCCGGACAAAATTGTCTTTGCCGGCGTAGGTAAAACCGACGAGGAAATCGAATACGCCATTCAAACCGGTGTCGCCGCGATTAACGTCGAGTCACCCCATGAATTAGACGTCATCAATCAAATCGCCCAACGGCTGCAGAAAGAGGCAAAGGTGGCCCTGCGCATCAATCCGGATATTGATATTCATGGTCACCCATATATTTCAACGGGAAAGGCTTTTAATAAATTTGGAATTGACTGGAAACTGGCGCCAGCCCTCTACCAGGAGCTTCACCACAACCAACCGCTGCTGAAACCGGTTGGCGTTCACTGTCACATTGGTTCAATGATTTTTGAAATGGCCTATTATCAAGCTGCTGCCGAGAAACTCAAAAATCTGGTAACCGAATTACGTCAAAGCGGGATTGCCCTGGAACAGGTGGATATTGGCGGCGGATTAGGGGTGAATTATCAGCAGCCACTTGAAATGTACCAACTGCCAGCGTTGCAACCCCAGGCAGACACGCCTCAACCAGAGTCTTTAGCACAAGCGGTTCTGCCCATTTTAAAACCCCTCGCTTGTCGCCTCTTTTTCGAACCCGGCCGTTTTCTGATGGCCAGCGCCGGTGTGTTAATCACGAAGGTTCTGTTTGTCAAAGAGACGCGGGGCAATCATTTTATTTGTGTGGATACAGGGATGCATCATTTAATTCGGCCGGCCCTGTATGAGGCTTATCATGCCATTCTACCATTAACTGGCCCTCAGAAAGCGGTGCAAACAGCCGATGTGGTTGGGCCAATTTGTGAATCAACCGATTTTCTGGCCAAACAACGGTTAATGCCGCGTGTGAAGCGGGGTGATTACCTGGCGATTATGACGGCCGGCGCTTACGGTTACAGTCTGGCTACCAGTTATAATGGCCAGCCTTTACCGGCTGAAATTCTGGTAAAAGTCGATTCTTATGAGCTTATTCGCCGTCGTCAAACCTACGAGGATTTCTTGTCACTTCTGGCATAGTATTTGTTAGAGTGGTGAGATGCAATAAATGTAATAGTTTAATGACGGAGGCTTTTTGAACTTCACGAAAATCACCGGATTGGGGAACGATTTTATTTTGTTTGATAATCGGCACGCAGTTCTGTCTGGGGAAGGGCGGGCCTTCTTTCGTGAAATTTGTCAGCGGCGGGTTTCCGTGGGAGCTGACGGCGTTATTTTACTGGAAGCCAGTCAACGCGCGGATTTTAAATACCGTCACTTTAATTCAGACGGCAGTGACGCTGAAATGTGTGGTAACGGGGCGCGTTCGATTTGCTATTACGCCTTTGTGAATAAAATCGTCTCCGCCCACCATTCATTCGAGGTTAATGAGGCGATTTATGAAGCCTGGGTGAAAGGAAACCAGGTCAAACTGAAAATGCCACCGCCGGAACAGATTATTCCCGAACTGGGAATTGTGACCGAAGCGGAGCTCGAAGAGGGAGGCTTTGTGCAGGTCGGAGTGCCGCACCTCGTCATTTTTTCCAGTGATGTCACGCAAATCGACCTGATGCAAATCGGCAGACATTATCGTTTTCACCCACAATTCACCCGCGGCGCCAATGTTAATTTTGTTCAGGTGCTTGACGCCAAAACGATTCAAATCCGTACTTATGAGCGGGGTGTTGAAGCCCAGACGCTGGCCTGTGGCACCGGCTCCACGGCGGCAGCGATTATCGCGGCGTTAAAAAAAGGGCTGAATCCACCGATCCAGGTTAATAATCCGGGCGGCTCACTTCAGTTGGACTGGGGCGATAATTTTAATCCGATTTATTTAGAAGGCGCGGTGAAAATCATTTACGAAGGGCGTCTGTGGAATAGTAGAGACGCACGGCCGTGCGTCTCTACTGATTACAAAGCAATTCAAACGGGAAGTTAACATTAACAGGAGATTCAGGGAAACAGGCAAAGGATTTGTCAATATGAATAATAATTCATATTTTAAAGTTATAATTGAATTCGTGATTGCGCTGGTTACCGCTATCATTGTTTTTATCATCATTAATCTAACGCCCACCCAAATCATTCGGCAATTTGAAGAGCAGACCTACGATTGGCGTTTTGAAAGAAAGATTGCCCGGCGCAGTGTCAATCCACCGGAAAATAACGCCAGTGATATTATCATCATTGACATCAATGATTCTACCCTGCAGCAATTAGGTCCTTTCGAAAAATGGCCGCTCACCTATCACGCCCGGCTGATTAATTGGCTCAAACAGGTGCGACCGGCGGCGATTGGCTTTCATGTCCCTTTACCGGAGCAGGCGTTGCACGACACTTCGGGAATGGACTCCTTAATCCAGGCCATTCAAACAGCCAGAAATGTGGTGTTCGCGGTGCCGTTCGGCGGTACCAATCCTGACAAATTATTGTTACCAATGAAAACCGCTCCCCAGCCGCTCAAAGTCGATAAACTAGCGTATCCCCTCGGTGACAGCACCGCCAACAACTTGCCGGTCTTCAGCCGGTTTGAAGGGAAATGCCTGGCTTTGTACAATGCAGCCGCCCGCATTGGCTTCTCAAATCTTTTCAGTGGGGAGCATCGCTGGGGCAGTACGATTCGCAGCGTGCCGCTTTTTGTGAATTTCGGTGGGAAGCAATACCCCTCTTTCGCCACCTCAATGATGCTGGCCGTCACTGACAGCAATACCCACATTCATCCGGATAGTTGTCGATTACGTTTTATGCTCGATTCAAAAGGAAGGCTGGTGCTGAAGGCCAGGCCGCGTGAGAACAAAAAGCCGGTGAAACTGAGGATTCCGATTGACGATCACGATCAGATGCGCATTGATTATCAGGGACGGCATCAGGCATTTCAATATTTCCCTTACGAGGCGGTGCTGCGCTCAAAAGTGCCCCCGCGCTTGTTAAAAGGAAAAACAATTCTGATTGGGATGTCGGCTAAAAAATTGTTCAAATGGCACGCGGTCTCTTTTCAGGACGAATTACCCACGATTGAAATTCAGGCCAATATCATTCATTCCCTTTTAAAACAATCATTTATTCGACGAGTGGGGGCTTTATGGCTTAGCGTTTTTATTTTTATGCTGATTTTATTAATTTCATTTTTAACGCTGAAAATGAAAATCAGATTGCTTTACACGATTATGCTGGGATTATTACTCCTGACGGGTTACATTTTTCTGGCTTTATTCTTATTTATTCATGCCAACCTTTGGCTCGAAATTGGTGTCCCCGTTTTTATTGATTTTCCGGCCTTCCTTTCTATTATCGGTTTTCGTTACCTTCTGCTCGAAAAAGAGGGGAAGTTGATTAAAAAGTTCTTTTCCAATGCCATCTCTTCCGAAGCAGTTGACACCTTGTTAAGGCATCCGGAACAACTGGAATTTGTCGGTGAGGAGCGAGTTGGGACGATTCTGTTTGCCAAAATTAAGAATTTTAATGCCGTCACCCGACATGTCCAGCCAGCAGCATTATTCGCCTTGCTGAATGATTATCTCTCCGCTATGTTAGAAATCATTTTAAAATACAATGGTTATTTGGATAAATATTCCGGCGAAGAAATCAAGGCGATTTTTAATATTCCGGTGACAAATGAAAATCATGCGAAAAATGCCTGTTTGGCCGCGCTGGAAATGCAGGAAAGATTGTCCCAATTACGGGTGAAGTGGGAACTGGAAAAACGACCTCAATTAACCGCCCAGATTGGTCTACACACCGGTTCAATGATTGTGGGCAATATCGGTGGTGAGAAAAGGTTTGATTATACCGTCATCGGCAGCAATATCACCCTGGCAAAACACCTGGAGCTGGCCAATGAGAATTACGGCACGTCCATTATCATCAGTGAAGAGATTTATGAAAAAATCAAAAAAGAGGTAACCGTTCGGGAACTCGATTTTGTCGGCTTTAATGAGCATAAAAAACCGCTTTGTATTTATGAATTAATTGCCTCCAAAGATGCCAAAACCGATGAAAAAATGCTGGTGGTATTGGAAAATTTTGCCAAAGGCCTGTCGGTTTACCGGGCTGGTAATTGGGAATTGGCCTACAATAAATTTCAAAAAGCGCTGCGCACCGACCCAAATGACGGCCCTTCGCAGACCTTTTTCAATCGCTGCAAACGGTTTATCGAAGAACAGCGCTACGTTCCCCCGGATTGGGACGGTGTGTATGAGGTAATCTGAAGGAGCGAGGTCAGAAATATATACTCGTTAAGGTTTATTTTGTAACATTGAGACCGCGGGTACCTCGAAAGATTTTTACCCTCACCCCAACCCTCTCCCAAAGGGAGAGGGTTGGGGTGAGGGTAAAAAGTAATACGAATCCATACGAGAAATCCTTTCTATATGGCGTGTTGAAATAAAATCGAAATTGCTCTCACCGTAAAAACAACATCTTCCCGCTCTTGACCTTGTTCCCCGCCCGGATGGTATAAAAATAAATGCCACTGGTCACGGAATTCCCGGATGCATCCGTTCCATTCCAGACCACCTGTTGCCGGCCGGCTTTCAGCGGTTTGTCAATTAAAGTCTGCACGTAGCGCCCCAGCACATCATAAATTTGAATCAACACTTTTTCCGCCTGCGGCAAATCAAATTCAATCGTTGTGCGAGGATTAAAGGGATTGGGATAATTGGGGTAAAGCCTAAATTTCAACGGCAGCCGCGCGGCCAGAGCATTACTTGTTGTGGCGGTGCCGAATGTTTCTACCACCATTCGGTAAGTCCGGGCATACCCTTTTTGATTCGTTTTCCAGGCAACCACCGGTTTATATTCCAGAGATTTATCAAATTGATTGTCTTGAATCATCAGCAGGGCGAGCTGAAACCGGGCGGTATCATTTACCGCCAGTTTGGAAAGCGTGATTTCTTGTGAGTCGGTGGCTTTAAAAAATTCATTTTCCGGGAAATCAATTCGAATGTCCTCAGCCGCCAGATTGCCGTCATTTACAAAAGTTAATTCATAATGTAACGTATCGCCGGCATTGAAAGGAAACTCATCGGTATTTTCCAGGCGATAACGAGCCAATCGCACCCGGCTGTCGAATTGAATCTCCGCGCCGGATTCACCAAAGAAAAAGGCCGGATTGGCAATGAACTCAAATTTATTTTGGTGGGCATCTGCGACCTCTACTTTTAAATCAATGAATTCGTGGGGCAAAGTCACCGGGATTGGTGCCAGATATTCCCGGTCTGAGAGAGTATTTTCCAGTTCAATCTCCTGGCCAGCACTGGTAATCAGATTGATATGAACAGTTTCAATACTTCCATATCGCTCATAAACCTTTAAGCGAATTTGCCCGGTCTGATCAGGTCGCAACAGTTGGATTGGTTTTCCGTCGGCGAGTATCTGAAGCAAATCTAACATTGGAATATTTGCCATTTCCTGGCGGGCATCGAATTCAAAATCAATAGTAGAAACCCCCGCTTGCCCCAGTATTTGATAGGGAACCGAGGTTCCGTTTAATTGAAAACGATCTGGTATCGGCGTGTCAAATATACTAAGTATAAAAAAAGAGTTGCCAATGTCAATCGGATCAACGATGACACCCTTATTATTCAGTTGAAAATACATTTGTTCATTTTTGCTAAATATATTATCGGCAAATACGCCGGTTGGTGAGACGATGCCATTCGAAGAATTTCGATGGTAACCAGCAAGACGCACATGATTTTCTAATTTAATCACAATATCATTCATCTGAAGGATCATTCCCTTGCCTGGCACGACTTCGAAAACTGGTAAGAGGATCTCAGAATTCGGACAAATAAAAAGCGTGTCGTCGGATTGGTAAAACTGATACATAATCATATTGTTTTTAAATGGACGTCGCATTGGGCATTCAAAAACCATCAACCGGCCGTCTGGCTGCACGCGGAGATTTCCTAATTTAAAAGTATGGCCCTTGTAGGAGATACTATCGGTTTCGTTGATACCCAATTCGAACGATTGAAAACCGGAGGAATCTATTTCCGTTTGCGATTTGGAAAAGGTAATTTGCCGAGGGATAATATCGCGCAAATAAAAACCATGACCACTTCCGTTTCTCCCACCCTCTCGAAAACAATCATTACGAAATCCAATGGCAAGGGACTTCTTCCGCGATTGCTCATTTAAATAGCGAAATTTAGTTGGAAAAGCGGAAAGGTAAGCCGAACCCGTGAGTAATGTTAAATCTTCTTGTGACGTTACTCCTTTTGAGAGATGGTTCAGTATCATCAAATCGGCTGGAGGGCCGTAAATAAAATTTAATTCCATTTTTACGCTGGTATCAATGGCGGAAGTATAAACCTGCGTGGCACTGATGCCAAAACTCACACTGCTCAAAGCATTTTCGATACGACGCACAATATCAAGATCAAAATGGTTTCGGATTAAATTTTCAACCGTACGTGGATTATCCCGAACATCATAAACCAGATCAGGATTAGTTCGGTAGATGGCTTCCTGGTGGCTGACCGTCACATAAGTCAGGCCTGAAATTTCAATATTTTCTTTTTCTACCACATAAAAATTATCGGCGGTGTCGGGTTCAAAAACAGTCTGGCTCATGAAGGCCAGTAGATTGTAAGTGCCTTCAGGATGCCTGATGGTATATCGTTTAACTCCCAAATCACCATCAACATGGGTCGATTTCACTGAAAGCGGGTCCCAGATAAAGAGTTCCCAGGGCTCAAGATCGCAGTCAATCACCAAAATATTCGATTTGATAAATCCAAACGGAAGGCGCACCGTAACGGTATCAGCCGTACACAGTACATGACCCCAGTAGGCAAAAGGATCTTCCTTTACAATCGGTACTGATTTCGCGACGCTCAGAATCGCGGTAACGGTCGCTTCGGCCTGGGAATTGATGGCGAGGCTGGTCTGACTCAGGATTAAATCTGCACCAGCCGGTAAATCATGCTGCACTGCCAGATTGAATTGACGCGGAATTGCGCTTAAATTTTTAATTTGGAAGCTTAATGTGTCCTGCCACACTTCCTGCGCGAGATCGGCCACTCCGAAACTTAATACGCCCGGCGTCACCACAAAATCCAGATGCGCCGCATTCCAGCAATCCACACGCCCGTTGCCGTGGATGTACGGGTGGGAGGCGTTGCCAGCCACCGGACTGGCTGCATTAACCAGTGCCCACTTAATGTGCTCCACTGTCCAGTCCGGGTGCTGTTCTTTGAGCAAAGCCGCGGCACCAACCACGTGGGGCGCAGACATTGACGTGCCTGATTTTTCCCCGGTTTCCCCATTCAATTCCGCCGAATGAATATCGACACCCGGGGCCACAAGTTCCGGTTTAATTGCCAGGTAAACCGGATCCGGACCTTTGGAACTGAATTCAGCGATTTTATTGGCGCTATCACAGGCACCCACCGTTAAGGCGCATTCCGCAATCGCCGGTGCGCCAATGGTTTCAAAGGCTGAATCAAAAGGATTTTCCCAACCAGAATTCCCGGCCGAAATGACACTTAATACACCGGCCGCGGCGGCATTATTCACCGCCGTCACCACCGGATCATCCGCTGTCGGTCGTCCTCCAAAGCTCATGTTCATAATATCCACCGCGTCGTCGGTGGCCGGGTCACCATCCGGATCAAGACAATATTCGATGCCGGCAATGATGTCGGAAGATTTCCCTGAGCCGCCATCATTCAATACTTTCACGGCCAAAAACTGAACTTCCGGGGCGACGCCGGTGAGCGAGCGACTATTGGCGCCAATAATGCCGGCCACGTGCGTCCCGTGTCCGTTGGCGTCCAGGGGGTCGGGATCGTTGTAAGCGAAATCATATCCGCCGCCGACCCGAAAGCCGCTTCCAAATCCGCCTCCCAGCGCCGGATGCGTGTAGTCGATTCCAGTGTCCAGCACCCCCACCAGCACTCCTTTTCCTTTGAATCCTAATTCATCCTGCACCCGATCGGCACGAATCTGGGCGACACTGTGCTCCAGACAGGCCTTAAATGTTCGATCTTCCGTGACCTGCTTCACCATTGGCAGGGCCGACAATTTGCGGACGAGTCCGCGCGGGGCTTGTAACGCCAGCCCATTTAATGCTACAAAATATTCACGGGTGATTTGACAGGGCAGGGGCAAATTGGCAATCCCGGATTGAGAACGGACTAAATTGGCCAGTGCCGATTTGAACGCCACGTGTTGGCTTTCTATGCGTTGCTTTTGATTAGACTTCGCCACCGTACTGACAACAGCGGCCGGCGCTTCTTGAAATTGAACAATCACCGAAATGATTTCAGCCGGATTTTCCATTTCCAGCGATTTGAGTTTGCCATTTTCAAAAACGCAATGATGAAATGCCGGCGTGAAATATTGATAATCGAGTCGTTGGCCGTCAGGTAAGACGAGGTAGCTGTCCTGCGTGTAAGCGGGAAGCAAGGTAATTAAAATAAGAACCAACAGCCACCCTAGAAGGTGGGCTATCTTTTTAAAGGCAATCCCATGATAAAAGCTCATTTTTAATCTCCCTGAGAATTTTAATGAATGAAAATAGTAGTATAACGTTAAGTTGATATTGATAAATTCATTCTAACGCAGAGGCGTCGAGGCCGCAGAGATTCGCAGATAAAAATCCTTAAACACAATGAAACGATTCGTGTTTATGATATTTAGTAAGGTATAAATTTCCCTTTCTATAGACTTGAAATTCTTAAAGAATCGCTCTGCGAATCTCTGCGACCTCGGCGCCTCTGCGTTTAGTATGATTCTTCGTTGATTTAACTTAATGTTTTAATAATAGCCAGTAATGATTTTGAACTTTTCATGAATAAATCTTTTCAGGGAATATCTTCGGAAACGATATTTTTTCGCACTGGTTTTAAAGCAGCATTCAAATAGCGACTTGTGAATGGATGTTCTTTTCAGTTGAGAGCTGAATTCAGGACGGATGCTAATCTTTTCAATAATATAACATTTTTTTGGAAATTACCAATGCTTTTTCTCTGTTTTTATGTTACATTTAAATCTGTCACAAGTAATTTTCTGACAAATATCCTTTACCCTAAACTCATAGCTATTTATAGTCGTTTAAATTTTAATAAAAATAATTCTGCCATTAATCATTCTGCCAGAAAAAGGAATTTACGCCTTTTTTTAATTTGATCATTTGTGGGATAAAAAGTATAAAAGCGTACACAACCGACTTCCGGAGGTTTTTCATGCGAAACAATTCATTGTATTCCAAGATTCAAAACGGTTTCCTTTGCTGGTTCATGCTGATTTTTTCAATTCAGCTTGCTCCGGCGCAAACCAAAACCGTATCCGTCCCCATGACGGATGCCTGGAATTTCCTCTCCACCCAAACCATCGGCGCCGACAAATTTTTAGAAAAATATCCCCTCGCCGACGGACGAGGGACCGTGATTTTTATTCTGGATTCCGGAGTGGATGTGGGCGTACCCGGCCTGTTACAAACTTCAACCGGTCAGTCGAAAGTAATTGACGTTTTTGACTTTTCCGGACAGGGCGATGTTACCCTGGAAATTGGGCAAATAAAACAAGAAGGGAATGAGCACTTTATTGAACATCCGGATGGATTTAGATTATATGATTATGATAAATTAGCATTTCAACCCACCACTGAGGAATATTTCATCGGTTACCTGGATGAATGGCGCTTTCAAAACTCGGCGGTGGATGATATTAATAACAATTATATCATTGA
>Ga0180438_10006946_pt1 | contig 15054 bp, 11 predicted proteins | sample SS_ome_12_FD_132455 | JGI IMG/M metagenome (GOLD analysis project Ga0180438, IMG submission 132455) | Hypersaline lake sediment archaeal communities from the Salton Sea, California, USA - SS_3_D_2 metaG | ecosystem: Environmental > Aquatic > Non-marine Saline and Alkaline > Hypersaline >...
CGTTCTATAATACGGGCAAATCAACAACTGGAAGGAGAAAAGACGATGAAAACCAAGACATGGCTTCACGCTATCTCAGGCATCGCAGCGTTGCTCCTGGCAAGCTGTACGCCGGCGGCGGAACCGGAACCTGTTCCACAGTTGAGGTTCGAGGCACCGGTCGCCATCAGCGCCGGGCAGGAGTTCCACGTCAGCCTGGGCTTGCACAACGCCGACGCCCGGGATTTCGCCGGGGACGAGCGCTTCGAGGGACAGATGGAAATCCGCGATGCATCGGGAGAACTGCGCGCCAGCGCTGAGGTGCTGGACCTGCCGGCCATCCCCACCGGCGACACGGCCTGGCCCCTGGAGTGGCGCGGCGAGTTAGCGCCGGGCAGTTACCGCCTGACCTGGGGCTCCGATAAGCACGGTTTCACCACCGTCGAGTTCACCGTCGTCGAGCGGAACGGCCGGCTGTACATGGCGGAAGATGCGCCACCGGAAGAATCCACCGAATCGGAGCGCCTCACCGCCCAGGCCATCGCCGACCTGGCAGGCCGCCTGGGGATCAATGCTGACCAGATCATCGTCGAGAGCGTCACGCCGGCCGAGTTCCCCGACGCCAGTCTGGGTGTGCCGGAGCCGGGAATGACCTACGCCCAGGTCGTCACGCCGGGATACGCCATCCGGCTGATGGTCGATGGGCAGGGATACGAATACCACGCCGCCGGTGACCGGGTCGTGTTGGCATCCGGGGATGCGGGCGTGACAGGCACGGTCACCGTCGAGGGGGTTCAGGTCACGCCAGACGCCATCGTAGTCGAGGGGCGCAGCACCTTCCCCGATGGAACGAGCATCCAGACCGAACTACTCGCCGGAGACCAGGCCGCCATCTGGTGGCCCGAGAGCGCATACGCGGTCGTCCAGGATGGTGAGTGGCAAATCACCGTACCTCTCGACGGCGCAACACTTGACCGGGAGACCGCTTACATTGTCTACACCTGGGCACAGGCGGATAAAGCGCCATCAGAATGGCGGCATCCGGCGGGCAATTCGACCAGGGTGGCGTTCCCGTTCGACCTGGCGGGCCCACCCATTCCCACCGGCGACTGGCCCGTATTTGGTGATGAAACGTACGGGTTCCGGCTGGCGTATCCGGAGGACTGGATGTACAAGGACCTGAGCCCCCAGGGGGCAGGTATGCCGGACGACTGGCCCGTCGAGCGCGTGGTGATATTTTATCCCCAGGCCTGGGCCGATCGGTTCGAGCACAGCGGTCCGCCCGATCCCGATGCGCCACCCGCCATCCCGGCGCTCAGCCTGGAGGTATGCGTGGGGTCCGAGGAGCAATTCCGCCGGGCGTATGTCGAGCCTGACCGCAGCGAGACGCTGACGATCAACGGCCTCGAGGCCATTCGCGAGGAAACCGGCACTGGCAATTACGTGACGGTTCAGTACGTCTTCCAGGATCCGGCCAATCCGGACGTGCGCGTCGTGCTGATCGATAACTTTAGCAAGTTCGTCGACAGAGCCGCCGAGCACCCGGAGATTGTCGAACTGATACCCACCATCGTCACGACGTTCGAGTTCGCGAGATAAACGCTTCGCAACGACACAGGACGCGGCGCACCTTGTTGAAGTGCGCCGCGTCCGTCTTACACGTACGAAATATCCCTCTTTCGGCCAATTTGGCACCTTGTGACCACTCATCGGGTCGCGCGCCCGAATTGACGGAGCTAACCTCATCCGACCCAAATCGGCAACAGCCGACGAGCGAACCCAGGTACGCCAGGTTCTTCGGGCTGCTGGAATGCTCTACGAGCCTGAATGGGAGCCTCCCACGCCCGTGTCACCCGAAGAGCGAACGCGTCTGGCCCAGAAACTGGGGCAGATCGGTCCTCTCTCAGAGGTCATCATAGCCGACCGTGGGGATCGCGCGTGACCACGTATTATGTGGACACGAGCGCGCTTGTGAAGCGCTACGGGTAGCGCTTATTCCGTCTGATCCAGAGCAAGGTTCGAAACAAGCTGAGGTTGCTTCATACCTTTGACTCGCATTTCCTGAAGCGCGCCATCCTCAAGCAACGCTGCAATGGTGCGATCCAATTCGGTCGGCGCCCACTTTAGCACGTGGAACACCCTGGTGATCATCCTCCGGTCTGCGGTGACGACGTTGTCCAGGTACCGCTGCGCCAGCACCCGCCGGGCCTCGGCGCGCTTGATGAGGCGGGCATGCGCCGGCAGGTCGGGGAACCAGCGTTGCACGATTTCGTAGGTGAAGGCATAGTTCCAGGGCCACGCCCACCGGCAGCACCTTCAGTCCCACTTGCAGCTCCACCAGCGCCCGGTCGAAGCGACTCTTGGCACTGTCGGCGCTCATGCGCGCTTCTCGGCGGAGGCAAACTGTGTCCAGCGGGCCGTTCTCCAGAATCGCCTCGTAGATTGATCTGGCCTCGGCGGTCATCAGCCCGTCCTCGTATTCCTGGATGTAATCTGTCAACTCGCCGAAGTTGTCGGAGAAATCTAAGTGTAGAACTATGGAAGGCTCGGCTGCCAGCCTGTCGAGTCCTGCAGGAGCTGGTCAGTCTGTTGATGGCGACTCGCGCTTACACGTGAGCGTACGGCACTACTGGCCGCCACGGAATTGGTAAGTTTTTAGGGGGCAATTCTTATTGGTTCAAATGACCCACCGTGGTAGAATGGACTTACCTGTTCATCTCACATACCATCTAGATAGACCCTTGCCGACTCCCCTGAAAAAGGGAGGGCTTGGAGACGCCCGGTTGTGAACACAGCGGCCCGCCATGCCTGGGCGGTAAGCGGGCCATTCCGCGGTTACGTTTTCGGATGTTGTCGTCTCGGTCGGTTACAACTCGAATACGACTCGGTTACGTTCAATCGCAACCTGGTCTTTCTCTCTCTTTTGTACAATGGCTTTCAGCATGGTCCCTCCGGCTTCGTGGGATTGGTCTCTCAAACCAATCCTAGCCGAGGACCATACTTTTGTCTATTCGGCTCCAAAAGTGCTTGACTTCAGTTGTGAGAAACTATGCTGTCAATGAGTATAGCATTGACCCCGGCCCTGCCACCTCTCAGCCAAGAGGAGTAAAATTCCAGTTCGTCGAGGCCTCCGAATTCCATTCCTGGGCAATCTGCCTCAGCCAAGGCTGTCGCAAGAGCGAATGAATTCGGCCGCAGTGCTAGTATAGCCCACGTTGCTTTCGATGAAACGAATAGCAAACCAGTTCGCCCAGCTCTCCTTCTCGGTTTCGGGATACTCCAATGAGCCAATGCAGTCGCGCAGCACAATCACGCGGTAATTGCGATACAAGGCATCTATAACAGTGCAATGCAGGCAGACCATACCGTCAAAGCCCACCACGACCAGGTTGCGTGCTCCGAGCTCCTTAAGAAGTGATTCCAGCGTCGTCTCATAGAAGCCACTGTGGTGCTGCTTCTTGATCAGGAAATCATCCTCTTCTGGGGCAATGATTCTTGAGAATGCCAGCACGTCGGTTGGCTCCTGCCAAACGTCCAGAATATCAACGCCATAGGTGCGAAGGGCCATATTTCGCAGCTCGTTGTTCTTGGTTGTGGAAGGGTCGAGGTGGTTGGTCAAGTACACGACAGGCAAGCCAGCCTTCTTTGCCGCGACTTTCGTGGGTTTGATCCGGTCCCGGACGATGTCGCGGACCAGGTCCACATCGCGCCGGTAGATCTCGGGGACATCGCCAAACTCATGGTCATCGTCATAACCTACACCATAAGCATCAACTACGAGGTACACTGTGTTGTGGAGTCCCAACAACAATTCTTCCTCGGCATATCCCAGGTTCTTCTCAGGAGGATACCATCGATAGAAACGGCCTGTAAGCTTGAGCGCGCGCTTTTCATCCACGACTTGGTCCTTTTTGACATTTCATGTCATCCGCCATTCAACTAGCGCCCCGTTTGCCCGATGCGATGATAGCCTATGTCGCCAGATATGCCAGCCAACCCAAATGGGATCTCTTCTGCAGTAACCCATAGTTGATCGATTGCTATCCCTCCGCGGCGTACTCGGCGTCGAATCGCTCCCGCAACTGAGCCAGTGTGGCCGATGTCTCCGGAGAAAGCGGCCTAGGTTGATGTTCGGCGAGCAGTTTCTGGGCTCGCTCCGCGGCCCTGTTCACGACACTCTGCTGGCCCTCATCGCGCCACGATGAGTAAGGCTTTCGGTTGGTGATCTCAGGAATCCAGTAATCACTCCGCCAGTGTTTCAGAGTGTGCATCTGGGCCAAGAAGTTCCCTCCTACTCCAACCGTCTCAATCAGATCAAGCGCCAAGGTTTCTTCAGACACCTCTATCCCCCTCTTCATTTGCTGCCACAGGCCAGACATTTCGTCATCCAGTACCAACTGTTCGAAACTGACTGACGAGACGGTGGCAAATGCGCCCGCATTCACCATAATGTTGACGCCGGAATTCACCGAAACGGCGATGGTGAGCATCTTCTCCCAGGCGTTCTGTTCATCGAGGCAGTGGGAATCGGAGTTAGGGCCGGAGACGATCCCCGGTAAGCTGTAGAATTGCGCCATCTGCGCGCCTGCAAGTCTGGCGAGTGCTGTGTTCGGATCCCCATGAACGGGAAAACCTAGACGCATATCGGTTGCGATCGGCATCACACCATAAATGATGGGCGTACCTCTCCGGATCAAATAGGCTATGACAATTCCCGAAAGCTGTTCCGCATTACCCAAAGCAACTGCTCCAGCAGGCGTCATCGGTCCGGTCATCCCCATCAACGGACAGGGACCAAGGGCACAAGGGATACCTCGCCGGACGATTTCGATAATCGCCTCAGCAGCATCGGGCTGCCAGGTGAGCGGGCTTGTTGGGGCCGCATACCCAATCAAGAATGGGTGCTCGCATAGCTCGGTTTCACCAGAAACCACCTGAGCCATATCCAACACGGCACGGCTGACCGGACCATCACCCGGCGTGATGTAAATCGGTTTTGTTGTGTTACTCGCCACTGCCTCAAAGGCATGGACCAGCGCAGATCGTCCTGGGACATCATGCGGGATTGCCATTGGGGCGACAATATGTATGTTGGGGAGCACGTCGGCCAACCTGGCGAAATCGACCAGGTCCTGTTTGGTAGCTGATCGCCGCGTCTTTGTTGCTGGCTCCCAAACGTAATTGGCGTCCATGCCAGACGCAAAGTACAGGTTTCGGCCGCCTATCTCCAGTGCCTTTTCTTCATCGCGATAATAGACAGTGAAGGAGGATGGTGTTGCAGCTAGAGCATCCTCGATTAGGGCGCGCGGGAAGCGCACGCGCTGGGTATCAGAATCCACCTCAACCCCGGCCTCGGAAATCACAGCCAGCGCTTCCCGGCTCAGTATGGCAGTCCCCATGCGCTCCAGCAACTGCACTGAGGCATCGTGAATCCGTGAGATTTCGCTTTCTGAAAGAACAGAATAGCCCTGAAGTTCCATGTTACCAATCCCTATCCTATTTATGACTCTTCCTGGCACCACCACGCCAGGTTAGGTTATGACCATTCAAGCCTTATCCTGGACATCACATAGAGCACCAAACCGTGTGACGAAATGGGAGCCACACAAATGTGCAGTCCAGTCTCTCAAGTGATACTAGGCTCAGGAAATCCCGAGTTGATTCTGCACCATCCGTGCGGCATCTACGGCATTGTCACTGTAACCGTCGGCACCGATGCTTTCCGCCCATTCAGGCGTTGCAGCTGCCCCACCAACGATTACCTTGACATCGCTGCGGATGCCAAGCTCGACTAGCTCTTCAATAACCTTGCGCTGCTCTTGGATGGTCGTGCTCATCAGTGCAGACAATCCAATAACTTGAGGATTATGCTCCTCCACGCTTTGAACGAATCTACGAGCAGTCACATCGACACCCAGATCAATGACCTCAAATCCCGACATCTCTAGCATAGAGATCACCAGGTCCTTGCCAATGTCGTGGAGGTCACCAGCGACTGTTCCTATCACCACAAGTCTACGGCTCTCTGCCTCTGTTTGGATCTTTGCCAACGCCGGTTTGAGAATTTCAACCGCAGTCTTCATGATCTGTGCGGACAACATCAATTCCGGGATAAATGCCTCGCCAATGGCAAAGCGATCACCGACTATCGTGATGCCGGCGCGCAACGCCTGTTCGATTATCGTTGTGGGATCAATGTCCATGTTAAGGGCGTCCCGTGTCAGATTAAGCGCCATCTCCTCATCCAGATCGGAGACAGATCGCGCCAGGTGAGCGAGCAGGTCGGCGTTCTGTATCATTCTCCAAACTCCTGATTCAAGATACTATCTCCATGGAGTGCATCAACGATTCGGCCGCTACGCGACCAGGATGCATCTGTTTTTCCAAAAGCTCCTCAAAGGCCACGTGGCAGCGCACGAAATGGGTGGCGGTTCGCTGTCGCCACTCCGGCAAAGCTTCGCTGCAAGAGCGGCCTGTCCGCCAAGTGCAACGCGCCGCAAATGGACATCCGCGCCCAATCTCAACGTCGGCAGCCTCATACCGAAGTCCGAGCGTTTGCTTGGGAGTCCAATCCGGGTCGGCCTCGGGTACCGCGGCTAATAGGGTCTCAGTATAGGGGTGAGATGGGGGCCCAAAGACCTCCTCAACCTTCCCGACTTCCCACAACTCGCCCTGATACATCACCCCCACACGGTGCGAGATAGTGCGTACAACAGCCAGGTCGTGCGAAATGAATAGATAAGCCATGCCTCGTTCGACCTGGAGCTTACGCAGGAGGTCAATCACATTCGCCTGAACCGAGACATCAAGCGCGGAAAGGATTTCGTCACAAAGCATCAACCTGGGTCTCGCTGCCAGTGCCCGGGCGATAGCAACGCGCTGCTGCTCACCCCCGCTGAGCTGATCTGGAAAACGCGTAGCATATGCTGAGTCAAGGTTGACATCATCCAGAAGCTCAATCACCATTTCTTGCAGCGCCTTGCCCGAAAGGCCAAAGAATACCTCCAACGGCCGTGCAATGATTTGCCGGACACGCCTACGAGGATTGAGCGAGGCGGCGGGATTCTGAAATACGATCTGAATCTCACGGCGCACGTTCTGCTGGCGCTGCTCTACCGCGCTCGAGATATCCTGTCCCTCAAAGAATATGCGTCCCTTGGTAGGAATCAACAGCCCGCTAATGGCGCGGGCGACCGTCGATTTACCACTCCCTGATTCGCCTACCAGAGCGAAGGTTTCATTCGGAGCAACTTGAAATGTCACGTCACGGACAACCGTCTCCGGCTCTCGTTGATGGAGCAACAGCCCAGTCCTCCTAAAAGCGTAGGCGCAGTCCAGATCGTTTACCCTGATGACTGGTTCGCGCGCTGCTTCCTCTATGGCCTGGTTCCCGTCCCCGGCAAGCCGCGGCCTTTCAGTGTCCTCATCGACGGCGCTTTCAACTTTGCGCCAAAGATGGCAGGCTGCGTGGTGATTTTCGCCTACTTTCTCCATGGTCTGGTGGTCGGTGAAACAGGAGCATTCAGCATAGCTGCAGCGCGGCGCGAACCGGCAGCCAGGGGGAAGCTTACGTCGTTCAAGCAGACCTCGCAGGACAACCTTTCGACGCAGGGTTGGCGCCGTGATCTTGGGAACGGCCGCAATCAGACCGCGGGTATAGGGATGGCGAGGTCTGCGAAACAACTCGACAATTGGCGCGTTTTCAACCAACTCTCCGGCATACATGATACCCACACGATCTGCAATCGACGCCATAACACCCAGGTTGTGGGTAACGTAGAGCATTGCCATACCATGCTCAGACCGCAGTCGAAGCAGCAGGTCAAGTATCTGGGACTGGGTTGTCACATCAAGGGCAGTCGTCGGTTCGTCAAGGACAATGAGGGCGGGATCGCATGCTAGCGCCATCGCAATGATGATGCGCTGCTGCTGACCACCGCTGAATTGGTGCGGGTACTTTGCAATGGCCTCTTCGGGCGACGGGATGTGCACCTGTGCCAACAAGTCCACCGCAAGCGCTTGTGCCTCGGCACGGTCTGTGACAATGCGATGCTTGGTCAGCGTTTCGCTGACCTGTTGGCCGATCTTCATATTTGGGCTGAGGGCTGTGTTGGGATTTTGTGGAACAAATCCGATCTGTGCTCCACGCAGACCTTGGAGCTGATCATCACTGAGGTTGAGCAGGTCATAACCCAAGAAACGCACCTGTCCCGCTCGGATCCGGCTATTGGGATGGCAATAGCCCAGAAGCGCTAGGGCAGTCGTCGTTTTTCCGCAACCCGACTCGCCGGCCAATCCCAGAGACTCGCCGCGCCGGATGGTAAAGCTGATATCGTTGACTATGTTGACCCAATTGCTTTTCTGCCAGAAATCTATCGTCAGTCCCTCTACCTCAACGATAGTCTCGGGATGATCATGTTGCTGTGCATTATAATGTCTCACCAGGTCTAGCCTCCCCGTTGCACGGATCGCCCCAGGATACGGGCGAGACCCTCCGAAAAGAGATTGAGCCCAATCACCAGCGAGGCAACGGCAATCCCCGGCGCGACGACGGTATGTGGTGCAGCCACGATCACATCGCGATTCTCGCTGATCATCAGTCCCCATTCGGGTATTGGTGGCCTGGCGCCAAAGCCCAGGAACCCGAGTGACCCAATGACAACGACGGCTGCTCCGCCACGCACCGCAAATTCAACCAGCAGAGTACTGGTCGCGTTGGGCAATAGTTCGCGCCACATGATGGACCACGCCGACTCACCCCGTGTACGGGCAATAGCCACGAAATCACGTGTGACAATCTCGATGGCAGTGGCGCGCATCATGCGTGCAACCCGTGGCACATAGACAAACCCGATCAACACCGCGAGAAAAAGCAGATTGTTGGTCAGGTCCGGCCCGGCAGCAGCTATGATCAGGAGTGCCAGTACGAGCAACGGAATCGAAATTAACGCCTCAAAAAAGCGCATGATGACTTCGTCAAACCATCCACCGATATAAGCAGCAAGCAATCCGATAATGGTACCAAGTCCAACTCCCAGCGCCGTGCCCAAAAGAGCGACGCCCAGATCGATACGCCCTCCATAGACAACCCGACTGAACATATCACGCCCAAGTTGATCCGTACCAAGAAGGTGTGTCGCGCTTGGCCTGGAAAACGGCACCCCTGTCCCAATCTCATTATAAGTATATGGCATCCACAGTGGGCAAGTGAGCGCCGAAGCAGCATGGATGAGCAGGATGATACCACCGATGAATATCCCCGGCGGCACCCGCCCAAGTCGCTCGAACGTGTTCGGCCTCGTAGGATCCATCACAACAAGCGTATCGGCTTTGGCCACAGGTTGTTTCTCTCGCTTCCTCATCTGACTGAAACCCAATACTACCACCGCACTTAATGAAGTAGAAGGGTCTGTGGACCCGCTTTTTGCCTCGGTGAAGTTGTCCTGAGCCTGTCGAAGGGTGACGTTCCCTCGAAAACCACACTCTTTGACAGGCTCAGAGTGCTCGTCTTGCTAACTGCGGACATAGTACTAGCCGGTCCTTAGCTTTGGCGTGAGCATGTAGGACAGAATATCCACCATCAAGTTGGCCACAATATATACTACCGTGGCAATAAGGACAGTCGCTTCGATCAAAGGTGGATCGCGGTATGAAATGGAATCAACCAAAAGGCTGCCAAACCCGGGGAAGGCAAACACCCGCTCGACGATAACTGCCGCACCTATGAGCCAGGTTAGATTCAGCGCAGTAATGTTAAGTGCCGGCAGAAGGGCATTGGGCAACGCGTGGCGAAAGGCCACCTGCCAACTGGACAGCCCTTTGAGACGGGCCATGGTAACATAGGGGGCTTCCAGGACCTCAATCAGATTGTCCCGGAGCATTCGGATAGCGTACATGGACATTGCACTTGCAAGCACTATCGCCGGCATAATGAGCATCTGGGTAAACTCATAAGGGGTATTTGCGCGATCCACCTGGGAAATGACAGGAAGAATCGGGTAAACGACTCCGAAGAGCACCAGCAGCAATGTGCCCTGCACGAACTCTGGCGTGGATAACCCGAGGAGCGTAACGGTCTGCACTATGTTATCAAATATACTACCACGCGCCAGAGCAGCTATAGTAGCAAAAAGGATCGTGAACGGGAAATAGATCAATAGCGCCGCCCCTGAAAGGATCAGCGTATTACGCAACCGCGGACTCACCATCTCCATAACGGGTCTCTCTGTCGTGTATGCCTCGCCGAAATCGCCCTGGACTGCACCGCTCAACCACCGAGCATAGCGAACTGTTACCGGGTCATCCAGTCCTCTTCTCTCTCGGAATAGTTCACGTTGCTCCTCTGTCGAAAAGCGACCCAGTACACGTGTGGCGACGTCCCCTGGCAAGACATCCACCGCCCAGAAAATAAGAATGGACACCGCAAAGATGATTGCTACAGCGGTAATGATACGAAGCCCGATGAGTTTCAGAACATTGGCCATATCCAGTTACCCCCTCGTCTACCCAATCTGGGATGGTTGGGGATGGGCAGACAGGTCTGCCCATCCCCAGCAGTGGTAGAATGTCAGTCAGTGAAATGAACACCCCGCATGTCGATTGTGGACTGGATGATGTGCGGTGCAAACCCTTCAATGTTGGAACGATAGGCCGACAGAACCGGGACGAATATCGTCGTCAGGAATCCGCCTTCTTCGGCTATCATCCGGCTGGCGTCCTGATACAACGCCTTACGCTCATCGTCGTCGACGGTCTTTGAAGCCTGGTCAATCAGTGCGTCAAAGTCCTCGCGGTAAAAGTGTGTGTCATTCCAGTCAGAATCAGAGAGCGTCGCAATCGTAAGCGCTTGATAGACCGGCAAGGCACTCCAACCCGACACCAGCCAGGGCTCTACCAACCAGACCTCATCCCAGTAGGTTTCGACAGGTGCTTGGATTACCTCTATCCGTATTCCACACTCGGCGGCTTGTTCTGCATATGCCTGCGCAAGATCCACGAATCCAGGCAGAACCTCAGAGGTATACAGTGTCAGATCAACACCATCGGAATAGCCGGCCAGTTCAAGCTCTGCCACACAGCCCTCGATATCCTGCTCTGGTGCTTCCGACAGGTGAGCATAGGGCGAGGTTGGCGGCAGCGGTGAGTCAATGCCTGCAACTCCGTAGCCCAACAAGACGATGTCGACGAGCTCCTGACGGTCAGCTGCCAGCTTGAGCGCATTGCGGAGATGGACATTGTCAAACGGTGGCGTGTCTACCCACATTGGCATGCCATAGCTGGTAGCACCAGGTACCTGTGCAATGACGATATTTGGATCATCCTCCAACATCGGTATCTGACCAATATCAAGTTGGACCATGATATCCACTTCGCCAGACAACAGCGCCGAGATGCGGGTGGTGGCCTCTTCGATGATGATCTGCTCGACACAGTCAACCTGCGGTGGATCACCCCAGTAGTATGGGTTGGGGACCAGTCGTACATAGGTTGTGTTGGGCTCAAACTCATCGACCATAAAGGGGCCTGTGCCGACGCCCTGCAGCTTGAGCACTTCGGGGTCGGCGTTCTCGGGAACTATGTAGGTTGAGTATCCAGTCAGCATGATCGGTAACTCGACGACAGGCTCATCGAAGGCAAAGCGGACCGTAAGGTCATCCACGGATTCAATGGTTGCGCTCTCCAGAAAGCTGAGGGTGCTGGCAGCCGATGAGCCAACATCCGGGTCGATCAACCGTTTGAACGTGAAGACCACGTCGGCAGCGGTGAGGGGGGTCCCATCACTGAACTTCACACCTTCACGCAGGTAAAAGAGCCACTCGGTGGCATCGTCATTTGGCTCCCAGCTCTCGGCGAGATTGGGTACCGCATCAAGGTTGTTGTCAATATCAATGAAGCGGTCATAGATGTTGTGGATTCGGAAACCATCGTCTGTCGTCACGTGAAAGGCCGGATCGTTGGTCTGTGCAGGGCCGCTGTTATCGCTGTTGGCGACCCGGACACAGCGCATCTCCGCCTCCACTGCCTCTTCTTCGGCAGGAGCTTTTTCTTCCGTAGGAGCTGCTTCTTCCTCTTCAGCTTCCGTTGTCTCTTCTTCTTGCGTAGGAACCGCTTCCTCCTCCGCGGGTGGTGCTGCTGTCTGGTCGCAGGCAGCGAGCACTATTATTCCCAACACTAGTACCAGGATCGCGACAAATCTCAACTTCATCGGTATTCCTCCTTGTTGTGAGAAAACAGATACAGTGGTTAAAAGCCGGTCAGTCTCCGCCCGCGGAGAGCGATCACACCATAGAGCACCTCCTTGGGTCCTTCAAGAAGACTCCCGACTTGACGATCCGAGTCTGTTGATGAAATAAGAAGTAGTTTTGCATAAGTGGTTTCATAAGTATAAACTCATTATACCACAGAAGGCGCCGAAATGTCAACCTTGACACGGAATCTAACTTGTCGTACACTACCATTAGTTGATTGGGTATCTCTTTTACCCAAGTACTTCTAAATGTAATTCGACTAAACTTTTTCCTGAGGTTCTTATGGGGTTTTCAAAAGTGCAAGATAGGAAGAGAGACAGCGAACCACTGGCGTGCGCAAATGAGATATCCTCCGCTGAGGCAATTCGGAATCTTAACCGGCAACAGGTGTTTGATGCACTGCGCCAGAATGCTCCCATCTCGCGCCGTGAGTTAGTTGACCTGGTTCCTCTAAGTCGAGCCACAGTTTCTAGCATCGTCAAGGAGATGACCGAGAGCGGCATTGTACAGGAGGTAGGTCGTGCCGCATCAACAGGTGGTCGGCGACCTATCTTGCTGGGCTATCGACCCGAAGCAAAACTCGCGGTTGGCGTGACGATGTTTGATGATTCCATCAAGGCAGTACTGACCGATCTTGAGGGCGAACCGGTACGGTTCCTGGAGCGCAAATCGTCAGGGCTCTACACAGAGGAGTTGATCAGAGAGATGATTGACACGGTTGATGAGTTGTGCGGTTCAATCGAACGTCGCCGCGTTCTAGGGCTTGGTGCTGGCCTGCCAGGTGTCGTCGATGTCGATCGAGGCTTGATTATGGAGCACATCTCTCGCGGCCGGAGTATCGGCGCGCCCATAGAGGCCCGACAGATGTTTGAGGAATCGCTTGGCATGCCGTCCGTCATCTCTAACCGCAGCCGCGCAGCCGTTCTGGGCGAGATGCAACACGGGGTAGCAAAGGGATATCACAATGTCCTGTATCTTTTCATTGGGCGAGGAATTGTGGCCAGCATTGTGATCAATGGAGATATCTTTTTTGGCCCGTCTTTCAGCGCCGGTGAGCTCGGCCACACGACAGTGGTGCCGGAAGGTCTTCTTTGTGGATGTGGGAATCGTGGCTGTCTCGATATGTATTCTAGCGAAAGCGCGCTTGTGGCGCGTGCGATCGCTGCGGCCCGTGGCTTGCCTGATAGCATCATGCGGAGCATGGTACACGGGGGAAATCTACAATTACTGAGCAGCGATCATGTTGTAAAGGCAGCACAACTGGGTGATGCGGCGGCGATCGAGGCATTGGACGAGACCGGCCGGTTTCTTGGGATTGCCCTGTCTTCAGCCATAAACCTGTTGAATCCCGAGTTGTTGATTCTGGGAGGCCCAATTGGTTGTACAACTGGCCGGCTCTTGATCGAGCCGGTGCGGCGAGAGATCGAACGTCACACGCTCTCCATCCCGCTTTCTGTCCTTGACATAGTGTCTGGCTCGGAAGAGACCAAGAGTGCGGCTATCGGAGCGGCCGTGCTGGCCCTGAAAGGCGCCCCGATCGAGGCGATCTTTGCACCCTGCGATCCAGAATGCATTGAGTTAGGCATTTAGATAGGAGCTTTCCTGATCGATTCCGCCTTTCCTGCGATTCCAGATGACTGGAATGTGGCCAACTACTACTTCAAATGTCGTATTTAGACAAAGTGTGAGACAACAGGCAGCAGCCCGCGTCAATCAAGTTCCTTAACAATCGAGTTTCGCGCCAGTTTCAGGCCGGTTTGGGCTTTTCCTTGCCCTTTTTGACCACTCGGTGGCGTTTTGGTCGAGTGCGAGGCCGCCCTCAAGGCCATCCCGGCGACTGTCCGCGCGTTTGCGGTGGGGGAGCCGGGGTACCACAATCTCTCGGAAAAGCCATGCGAACCCCTGCAGGACGCGCTCAGGCGTCGGATTCTCCTGCGTAGGTTGCCAGGGCAGCGGGTTATCCTTGACCAAATCACGGCCAAAGAGAAGCTGCCATTGTGCCAGGCTGACCAGCATCGTCCACCGATCACCGTACTCTGCGGCTTGGAAGCGGGGGAGCGTTCAGTAGAGATACTGCTTACGGAAACGAATGCTGGGATCCACCGGCCAGCGGTATTCGTACCAATGCCACAAGTCTTCCAGTCGCTGGTCTGCTGCCTGCTGGTGCGGCGGTGGCTGGTAACTCAGCCAGAAACGCGCTGACGGTTTCTTCCGCTCCAGCAGGGCAACCATCCTGACAACGAACTCCAAAAACCGATCTGGATATCGTTTGGCAGCGGTCTTTGCTGGCGCGGTGGTCATCCCCAAGAAGTAGCTCGAAGTGCAAACGGAGCTCAACCGCGGGCGTGGCTGGATGAACATCCCGGGTCGCCAAGGAATTCCTGCCGACCGGGTAGGTGCATATTGGCGCTGATCGGAGAGGGCTGTTTCGCGGTTGGGTAGAATGATCTGTCAGATCAAAACCAACTGTAGGCCCTCTGCCCCCTCAATCTCGATCTCCCGAACGGTGCTTTCCTCAAGTAGCGTCGCTATTGTGCGCCCCAACTCCTTCGGCGTCCACTTCAGCACGTGGAACACCCTGGCGATCATCTTGCGGTCCGCGGCGACGACGTTGTCGAGGTAGCGCTGCACCAGCACCCGCCGTGCCTCGCTGCGCTTGATCCCACGCGCCTGCTCGGGAACCTCGGGGAACCAGCGCTGGAACAGCTCGTAGGTGAAGGCATAGTTCCACGCCCCGGCCTCGGTCACGCCAGTCGGCACGACTTTCAGACCCACCTGCAACTCTACCAGCGCCCGCTCGAAGCGGCTCTTGGCGCTTTCGGCGCTC
>Ga0180438_10006947_pt1 | contig 15054 bp, 7 predicted proteins | sample SS_ome_12_FD_132455 | JGI IMG/M metagenome (GOLD analysis project Ga0180438, IMG submission 132455) | Hypersaline lake sediment archaeal communities from the Salton Sea, California, USA - SS_3_D_2 metaG | ecosystem: Environmental > Aquatic > Non-marine Saline and Alkaline > Hypersaline >...
GGCTGTCCGAGCGGGCCAGCCGGCAGTCACGAAGCAGAGGTCCTGGAGGCTGAGGTCATGAAGATCTTGGACTTGCACCTATCAGAGGAGGTCATTGTCGATCTCCGGAAGATCATAAAGGAGCGCGTACAATCCCGTCCCGAGAACGCAGGCGTTCGGGCACAGATCGCGGGGTTACAGCAACATCTGAGCCGTCAGCGGGAGCTGTACGTGCTGGGTGACTACGGCCGGGACGAATACATGGCGGTGCGGGCCGAAAAGATAGCCGAGATCGCAGAGCTGGAGCGCGAACTCGGCGGAGCTGACTATCCGCTAGAGGCGGCGCTAGCCCGCGTCAACCGGATGGGGGAAATGCTGCGCGACGGCACGCGAAACCAGCAAAAACGGGCGATCAACCTGATGCTCGACAGGATCCTGGTCGGCACCGACAGCAAAATCAAAGGGGTCAAGCTCCAAGATTGGGCTCAACCCCTCTTTGCCGACCTACTTATGGTAAGTGGCGACACTGTATGCCCCCAAGGGAATTCGAATCCCTGTCGCCGCCTTGAAAGGGCGGTGTCCTAGGCCACTAGACGATGGGGGCATGGACGCCAGTATTGTATCAAAAATGCGCCCCCAGGTCAAATTACCCGGGGGCGCAAGACCCTGTCGCCTATCCCTCGCGCAGGACCAGTGGCAGGTAGATGCGGTGCTCCCGCGGCTCGCACGTCACCGTCACTGTGTCTGTGATCGTATCGGAGAAAACCCCGCCGCAGTTCCACACCGTGAGCGTGTAGGCATGCGTGCCCGAGATGCCAAAGGTGACAGTTGGGGTCGATACGGTGTACGTCCCAAAGCTGCCAAAGTCCCACGTGTGGGCAAAGGGCTCACTGCCCAGCAGCGTGGCCTCGAAACCGGCCACGCAGCCCGTGACGTCTGCCGTCACCGTGAGCACATCCACCGGCTCGCACGGTGCAGATCGCACGATCACCGTCTGGCTGATCACTTGGTGCCCGCAGACGTTGGTGGCGGTCATGACTGCAGGATATTCACCCTCCAGCGAGTAGGTGTGGGTCACGGTATCGCCCCAACCCGTGCCGCCGTCGCTGAACGACCACGTGAACACCATGGGCAGGTCGCCCTCCGCCGTTCCGGTAAAGACGACCGTCTCTCCGACGACAGGCGCGCGGGGTGTCCAGGTGAAGCCGGCGTTGTGGACCGGATCGCATGCGCAGCCTCCCAGCCAGGATATCGTCTGCGACATCACCTCGGTGCGGTCCACGGGATTGTCAATCGCCTCAAAGCCGAACGCCAAGTACACGACGCCGTAGGTGCCGTCCTGGTAGGCAACACCGCCATAGAGGTGGGGTGAGGGATAGTCCATCACGGCGACGCCGCCGCCGATGGGTGAGACGTCGCTTGGATAATCCTGGTTATTGGCACCATCCCCTCCCTGGATCACCAGGTTCAGGCCGGACAGGTAGTCCAATCCTGTCAATGTGTAGTTGTTCGTGTCGTCGGAGTCATAGGCGGCGTGCAAATAGCTGGCGTAGAACGGCGTGGTCCCGATATCGTAGCCGATATCCTGCCCGGAGACAAAGAGCCGGCCGCCAGCGTCGAGATAGGTTGCCAGGGCGGCCTGATCGTCAGAGGTCAGCGTCGTGCTCCAGTCGTCGCCGGTCAACCAGATCACGATACTGTACTGGGCCAGGTCCGTGGCAGAGGGACTGCCTGCGGCTGTTACCGTCCACAGGTCATAGGCCTGGCCTGCGGCGACGATGGCATTCTCGTAATAGGTCTGATAGCCTTCTCCTGCATCGTCGTCCACCAACAGGATGCAGGGTAGGAGCTCAAGGGCAAAGTCCTGGGTTTGATCCTGGTCCACGACGATGGGGCGCTCCTGGGGCCGGTGGCCCGCTGCTGAAGCGCGCATGGTATAGCTGCCCTGGGGCAGGGTGGCCTGGTAGAAGCCGGTGGCGGGATCGGTGGTGACCGTCACAGGTGTGTCCAGGAACTCGACCTCGGCCAGTAGCGGCGTTCCCGTGCCTTGTTGCGTGACGGTGCCCGAGACGACGTAGGTTGGGGCGGAGTCCAGGGCTAGGTCCACGGTGGTCACCGTGTCGGTGTAGATCACCACGCTGCTGACCGTGCTGGGCAGGTAACCGTAGGCGTCGGCGGTGACGGTGTAGGTCCCGGCCACGAGGGTGCGGGTGTAGTAGCCGCTGGGATCTGTGGTGGCGTGGAAGGTATGCCCCAGGTCGTCGGTGATCTCCAGTTGGGCGCCCTCGATGGGGGCGCCTCCCGCTGCGTCGGTCACGTGCCCGTCCAGGTAGCCGAGCCCGCCGGGGATCAAGCAGTCACTCATGTGGGCAAAGGTGGCGATGGAGGCCTTGACAAAGTCGGTGTAGTAGGCCATTTCCAGGTACTGCAGCAGGTCGCCAGAAGTGTGGTAGCGGGGGTTAAAGTCAGCAAAATCCTCGATGCCCAGGATGGAGGTGTAGCCATACTGCCAGAAGGAGGCGTGATCGCTCGCCCCGCTGCCGTTGGGGTTGATCTGTGGGATCAGGTTCAGGTTGTAGGCCGCAACGACGTCGGCGAAAAGCTGGGCCAGGTCCAGCGTCGCCGGCAGGCTGGAATCGGCGTGGAGGTCGATGTCTGGACTGCTCGATGGGGTGTTCCAGGCGATCATGTCCAGGTTCAGATAGCCTACGATGTTCTCGCCACTGTTGTAGGCGCGCTGGGCGTAGACCTGGCTACCCAGCAGCCCCTGCTCCTCGCCGGTCCACAGGGCGAAGCGCAGGGTACAGCCCCACTGGTACTGGGTAAGGATGTCGGCGGCGATGAGGGTAGCGACCGAACCGCTGGCGTTGTCGTCGGCGCCGGGTGCGGGCCCAGAGGAGGGCATATCGTCGATGTGGCCGCCGATGATAAAGATGTCATCGGGGTTGATCATACCCGGCAGCTCACCGATCACGTTGGGATAGGTCGAGCTGCCCCACTGGTGGTACTCCACGCTTAACCCCAGATCAGCCAGGTGGTTGCCGGCGTATATGGTGGCCTTTTCGATCGGCTCTCCACTGTAGGTGTTGCGCGTGGTGATGGTGTAGGGCACCCCCCCGATGTCCACGGGCCACTCGCCGCTGAGGTCGCCGGTGTAGGAATAGACCGTGGTGGTGCTCACCTGGTCGATTATCATCTGGATCATGGGGTCGGGATCAATCACTGTGGGGAACGCACCCTCAGTCGTGGCGGGTCGCAGGGGTTTTGGGTCAAAGGTGATCGCCTGCACTTCAGCGCCGGCCTCGACCATCCGTTCCACATCCTGGGGGGAGGTGCGCAGCACAGTCTGCACACTGTCCGCCATCAGGACCTGCCCGTACGCGCTCCAGTCGAGTTGGCGCTGGTCTGGCCTGGGGTAGGCCACATAGTAGCTGGCCCCACGCGTGTCCTCGTCCAGCACCGTGGCATCTAGGCTTTGGGCTTGCAGCGCCTCGAGCTCGGCGGCCGTGGCCCCGGCCAGCAGGACCGGCCTGCGTTCGCCAGTTAGCCGGGCATAGACTGGAACGCCAATCTGTTCCACCTTGTCGAGGTCGCCGGGGGAGCGCAAGGTGATCTGGATCAGCGCCGGTTCGCCGGACTGACTGGCCGCTGCAGGCACCAGGCCCGCTGCCAGCAGGACGGTAAGGACAAGGATCAAAGCCAGCGATCTGGGTTTCATGGTGTGTTCCCTTTCTGCCAAAAAGTGGCGCTAGTGTAGCACAATCCCCAGGCATTGGCAAGTATGCGTCGTTGTGGCTTGGCGCTCATTGTGGTTCGCGCCTGCCCGCTTACCTGCCTGGATCTGGGTCCCGATGTCCGCCAAGCTCCGTCACCGCTGGATTGACAGTGCCCCTGGGATATGATATGCTTGTTTTCGAATCTTACCCGGGAGAGGCAACGATGAAAAGGGGCCTGGCATTGTTGGGGGTCGTTGGCGGTGCGGTCTGGCTGGTGATGCTGATGGCTGGCAGCACACGGCCTGTGACGGCTGGCCGCCAGGCCTTGCCCCTGGATGTGGTGATCAACGACGGTCTGGCCCGCAACGACCTCGACTGGGACGGCGTGCTCATCGACGGTACTGCCAAAGCGCAAAGCTCGGCCACCTTGCCCCCTGGCGCGGATCTGAGCGTGCACAAGGGGAGGCCGCAGCGTGTCCTTGCCGGGGAGCATCTCACCCACGCGGCCAGCCTCAGTAACGCTGGCCAACTAGCCGCCGTGGCGACGTGGCTCACCGATGTGCGCCCGGCCCAGATCGAGTTCGTCACGCACACCGCAGCCTATCCTTTTCAGCAGTCCGGAGCGGTGACGCCGGTGGTGCTCATCGAGGCCCTGTACTACGATGCCTACGAGTACCTCCAGGTCGACGAAGCTTTCCGCCTGGTGAACGTCTCCTCGACGACGGCCTACCTTGGCGACTGGGGTGTGGGTGATCAGGAGGCGACGGCCCTCTTTCCTCCAGGCACAACCCTGGCGCCGGGCCAGGCCCTCTGGTGCGCCCAGCAGGCCACCGCCTTTGCTCGGCAGTTCGGCTTCAGGCCTGACTTTGAGTATGGCAGCGACAGCGACCCGTCTGTGCCGGACATGGATGGCGGCACGCCCAGGTTCAACGACGACGGGGACGAATGCCTGTTGGTAGACGCTGGGGGTGAGATCGTAGACGCGCTGGTCTACGAGGATGGCGAAGCTCAGGTGGTTGGCTGGCAGGGCGCGGCCGTGGAGCCGTGGTCCCCCAATGCCGCCAGTTTCCCTGCCTCCGGGCAGATCCTCTATCGCAAGCGCGATCAGGCTACGGGTCTGCCGGTGCCCGACACCGATACCGCTGCCGATTGGGCCCAGGATCCCGGGGACCACTACCATGGCCGTAGAGTCCTCTACCCCGGCTGGGACCTCGACTGGTTCTTTTTCACCCAGCAGGTCACCGAGACGGCCGTGCTGACCGTAGCCGTGGCCCCCGATCATTCGTTCTCAGTCGTCCATGCGCTGCTGGCCAGCGCCAGGGAGAGCATCTGGATCGAGAGCTACTCCTTCCGCAGCCAGGAGTTGGCGGAGGTGCTCCTCGACCGGATGGGCGCGGGCATCAGCGTCACGCTGCTCTTGGAGGGGGCTCCGGCGTTCGTGGGGGTGACAGATCAGGAAAAGTGGATCGCGGGTCAACTGCACGCGGCTGGTGCAGAGGTCCTGTTCATGGTTAACGATGGTGACAGCGATGTATATGATCGCTACCCCTACCTCCATGCCAAGCTCGTCATGGTGGATGGCCGCAAGGTCCTCATTGGCTCGGAGAATCTGAGCCATACCGGGCTGCCCGCCGACGACAAGGCTGACGGTACGGCTGGCCGCCGGGGCGTCCTGCTCGTCACCGACGCCCCGGGCGTGGTGGCCCGGGTTCAGGCCGTATTGGACGCCGACGCCGATCCGGCCCATCATCTCGACATCGTAGGCTGTGCAGAGGCCCCTGCCCTCTGCACTCCGCCCCCCGGTTTTGATCCCGAGCGTACCCCTGCCTGGACGACCTACACCGTCCAGTTTGCACAACCGCTGGTCACCGAGGGATACCTGGCTTTTGAGGTGATCCAATCACCGGAGAATAGCCTACGGAGCGTGAACGGACTGCTGGGGTTGCTCAGCCGCGCCGGCCAGGGTGACACGGTCCTGGTCGAGCAGTCCTACGAACACTGCCACTGGGGTGCGGCCGATGGAACGCCAGCCACAGATCCCAACCCTCGCCTGGCTGCCTACCTGGATGCTGCGCGACGGGGGGCCACGGTCCGTATCTTGCTCGACCGGTATTTTGATGTGGAGGGCGGGAACGCCGAGACCGTGGCCTATCTCCTGGGCGTCGCCCGTGCCGAGGGGTTGGATCTGGAGGCGCGGCTGGCCGATCCAACCTATATGGGGTTGCACAACAAGATGGTGCTGGCTCAGATAGGCGGTCGTGGCTTTGTGCACGTGGGCAGCATCAACGGTGGTGAGGCCTCCTGCAAGGTCAACCGCGAGATGGCCCTGCAGATACAGTCCGACGCGGCGTACGCCTACCTCAGCGCCCTGTTCGGCTATGACTGGGGCACCGCAACGCCCCCGGTCTACTTGCCCCTGGTGCTCCTTGGCTACCAGCCCAGCCTGCCAGCCGGCCACCTTGTGATCAGCGAGGTGTACTATGCCATATTCCCCGAGAAGGAGTGGATCGAGATATACAACCCCACCGGCCACGCTGTGGACCTCGCAGCCCACAAGATCGGCGATGCGGCTCACGCGGGCGACTACGAGGGCATGTACCGCTTTCCGGCAGGGACGAGCATTGTTCCAGGCCAGGTGCTTGTGGTGGCTGTGACGGCCAGTGGCTTTGAGGGGTATCCCGGCCAGCAGCCCGATTTCGAGATCTGGGACAGCGACCCGGCGGTGCCGGATCTGATCCCGTACCCGGAATGGGGGGAAGGAGACTGGGGTTTGGGCAACTTGGGGGACGAAGTGTTGCTCCTGGACAGCGGCGACCGGGCCCTGGACGTGGTGGTGTATGGCGATGGTGCCTATCCCGGCGTCGTACCCCATCCGGGAGGCATTTACCACAGCCACTCGCTGGAACGGTACCCCATCTGGCTGGACACCGACGATTGCAGCAACGACTTTCGGGATTGGCCCTATCCCAGTCCCGGCGACTTGCCTTAGGAAGGGAGCGGTTATGGAAGTAGATCGGCTCAGGCTGGCAGAGAAGGAGAAGCGCCGTGCTTCTCTGATCTCGGTGGTCACCGTACTGTCCCTGATCGTGCTGAAGGTGGCCGTCGCGCTGATCACCGGTAGCCTGGGCATCCTGGCGCAGGCTGCCGACTCTGTGTTGGACCTGGTTGCTGCGGTGCTGGCTTTCTTTGCGGTGCGCATAGCCGGGCAACCGGCCGACGAGGAGCATCCCTACGGCCATGGCAAAGCAGAGAACCTGGCAGCCCTGGGCGAGATGGTGTTGCTGCTGGCCACCTGTGGCTGGATTGCCTACGAGGCGATCCAGCGGCTGTTCTTCCAGCCGGTGGCCATCAGAGCGGACGTGTGGGGCATTGCCGTCATGGTGCTCTCCATCGTCGCCAGCCTGCGGCTTTCGGCCTATCTCATGAGGGTGGCGCGCAAGCACCGGAGCCAATCGCTGGAAGGGAATGCTCTCAACTTTCGTACCGACGTGCTGAGTTCTTCTGTGGTGCTCCTCGGTCTGGTATCCGTCTGGCTGGGCTACCACTTGGGGCCGGAATGGGCCTGGCTACAAAAGGCTGACGCCGTGGCCGCGCTGGCTGTGGTGGCCCTGGTGCTGCGGGTGAGTCTGAAGTTAGGTTGGGATGCCGTGAGCGAGCTGTTGGATGCCGCGCCGCCCGGGCTGGCGGAGCTGATCGCCGACAAAGCGGCACGGGTGCCGGGCGTGCGAGCGGTCGGCGCGGTGCGGGTGCGCCAGTCGGGGGATGCCACCTTTGTGGACATGGCAGTCGATATCGAACGCAGTGCCTCGCTGGAGGAGGCCCATCAGATCGCCACGTCGGTGGAAAGTCGCGTGGCTGGCTTGATGCACCGGGGGGATGTGGTGGTGCACGTGGACCCGGTACGCCAGTCGGGCGAGAGTTTGCCCCAGACTGTAAGCGCTGTGGCTGCGCGGCTCGGACTCCGCACGCACAACATTCACGCCCACGAGGTACAGGGACGCTATTTTGTGGACGTACACGTGGAGGTCCCCCCTGACCTGACCTTGGGCCAGGCCCACGATCTGGTCAGCGAGTTAGAAGCTGCCATGTATGAGGAGCTGCCCCATGTCAGCGACATTCACACGCACATCGAGCCGCGGGTCGTGCCGGTGGCCCCCGCCGCCCTTGAGGCCGGGGCGGTCGAGCACATCGTCGCTCAGATCAAATCGGTGGTAGATTCGGTGCCGGGGCTACACGGTGCGCACGACGTGCACGTCCGGTCCGGACCGGATGGCTACGATGTGGTGCTCCACTGCCTGGCCGATCCCAATCTGCCGGTCGAGGAGGCACATCGGCTGGCAGACCGGGCGGAGAAGCTCCTCTACGCCCAGGTTCCCGACATGGGTCAGGTGCTCATTCACGTCGAGCCAGAAGGGGTGCGCTGACGATAGCCCTGCATGGGGCCAGGGACACCACACCCTCGCCGCGGTCGACGCGGCTATGATGTGTCCTGGGCCGAGTCTGGCCCCTGCGCTCAAAGCTGGTTTTGCCCCAAGTACATTGCCCGAGAAAACGTCTTCGGAAAGTTTGGAGATGTGGCCAGCTCGACATAGCGGACCCGGCGGGCCAGGTCCTGCGCCGCAGCCCGTTTCCGCCTGGATATCAGGGCTAGCCTGGCCCCCATGCCGGCAGCATTTCCCACCTGTCGGAAGCGGTCCAGTGGCAATGGAGGCAGCATACCGATTGCCACCGCACTGGCAACGTCGATGTAGGTGCCAAAGGCGCCAGCGATGATGACCTGGTCGATATCCTCCTGGCCCAGACCCGTGGCCTCCAGGAGCGCCTGGATGCCGGTGCGCATAGCTCCCTTGGCCAGTTGCAACTCCCGCACGTCTTTCTGGGTAAACGTGATGGCTGGACGGCCGTTTTCTAGCTCCTCTTCGCCAACCAGAACAAATTCCCGCACGTCAAGGCCATCTCGTGCGTTCTTGACCTCGCGTACGCGGGGATGTTCTCCCATCCGTCCATTGGCATCCACCACGCCGGCCAGGAAGAGCTGGGCCAGGGCATCCAAAATGCCGGAGCCGCAGAGGCCTACCGGCGGCGCGTTGCCGATCGTCTGGTATTCGATCTGGCCGTCCACCAGTCGCAATCGTTCAATAGCACCATCCGCTGCTCGCATGCCATGTTTGATGTGGGCGCCCTCAAAGGCTGGGCCCGAGGCACAGGATGTGCTGGCCAGAACACCCTGGTTGGCCAGGCATACTTCGGTATTGGTGCCGATGTCCATGGCCAGCACCACGCCTCCGGCTTGCGCAACCTCTGTTGCCAGCAACATAGCTACGTGGTCCGCGCCGACGTACCCGGCGATGTTGGGCAGCAAGTGCACGTAGGCGCCCGGTGCGATCAACAGCCCCAGCTCCCGGGCCTTGACGTCCAGTGCCCGGGTCACCGCTGGCACGTAAGGGGCCTTGGCCAGTTGCTCGACCGGGAGTTGTAGCAGGAGGTGGTGCATTGCCGTATTGCCTACCATTACTGCTTCGACAATGTCAACGGGGTGGATGGCTGGCTCGGCGCCTGCCTCGACGCCCGCTGTGCGCGTCTTTGTGCTTGCCTCGGCGATCATCTCGCCCACTGCCAGGTTCAGTGCATCTACGACGAGCCTCTGTAAAAGGCCGGCTCGGGATGGATCCCGCTGCGCGTAGGCCAGGCGGGCGATGACATCCTCGCCGTAGGCGATCTGGGGATTCATGATGCCCCGCGAGGCCAGCATCTGTCCTGTCCCCAAGTCTACCAGGTAGGCGGCGATCTTGGTCGTGCCCAGGTCCACAGCCAATCCCAGGGGACGGGCCTCCGCTGGGAGCAGGGCAACGACCTCGCCCTCCCTCACCGCGACACGGATCTGCCAGTGCCCATCTCGCAAGCGGGGTGACAGCTCGCGCAGCGCTGCAACATCCCAGGCAATTGCTGCCAGCGCGTATTGCTGGGCCAGTGCATCGGCGATCCGCTCTGCATCGGCGCCCAGGTTGTCCAGTGAGGAAGGGGACAGCGTAACCTGGTAGGTCTGGACCGCTGGTTCTGGGGTGACGAAGACCTGCTCTCCTTCTACCTGGGTTCGTTGTGGCGCAGTGAGCGACTCGGGCGGGACCCGTATCTTGCAATCGCCCTGTGGGATGGTGCGGCAGGCCAACCGGTACCCCCCTGCCAATTCCTCGGTGGTGAGGAACTCGCCCTCGCCGGGCGTAGGTTCCGAGACCTCACCGTCCAGGATCTGCACGATGCAACGGCCGCAGCTCCCCGTCCCGCCGCACAGGTTGGCCAGGTCCACGCCCAGATGCCGGGCGCAGTCCAGCAATGTCGAGCCCTCAGGGCAATCCCCCCGCCGGCCCACAGGCTCAAAGTCGATACAGATTGGTTTCACAGGGGGAACTCAGACCTCAGCGCTGGCACGGGTCATAGTTCCCGCCCAGGATCACCTGGATATCTACGGGTGTTTCGGGGTTGGGCTGGAGTTGGGTGGTGCTGAGATCCTGGATAGCGGAGAAGGGCACCCGGAGCTGCTGGGCGAGCTGCTGGGCGGCATCTATGTTGCCGGTGTAGACTTGGATGCTTGTCTGGGCATAGTCTCGCCGGTCGGCCGGGCCGCTGTCCACGACTTTGAACCCCTCCCAGCGGAGGGCAGCCGCCGCCAGTTCGGAGGCTTGGTTGCGTTGCGAGCCATTGAGTACCTGGACGCGCACCTTGTTGGTAGTTTCCAGTTGGTTTGGCTCTATGGGGGCGTAAAAGTTCTCCAGCAGGGTCCGGATCTCAGCCTCACGGGGCAAGAGCACCGCCGCCCCCTGCGGGGTGACCCAGCTCTGGGTGTGACTGCGGCCTATGGCCCGGCTGATAATGCGTTGCGGATTGAGTTGGACACCCACGTAGGCCAGGTTGATGACCTGGTCCAGGGGCAGATCGGTCTGGAACGAGTCGGCCATCGTCAACCACAGCTCCGGCAGCTTGGGGATGATGTCAAGGTTGAGGGCTTGCTCCCACAGGGCCAGCAGAACCTTGCGCTGCCGGCGTCCCCGGTCAAAGTCACTGGTGCTCTTGCGCGACCGGGCATAGCGCAGGGCTTCCTTGCCGTCCATATGGTGCATCCCCGCCGAAAGGTTGATGTCTGGAAGGGGACAGTCCACGTCAATGTCCACACCCCCGACGGTGTCAATGATTTTCATGAACCCCCGAAAGTCCACCCGGACATAGTAGTGGATGGGAATACCCAGATTGTGGTGGATCGTCCGCTTGATCCAGTCCGGGCCGCTCCCCTTCTGGGCCAGCTCTCCCCACAGGTCGGCAGTGTTGATGCGGTTGTAGCCGTGGCCGGGGATATAGACCCACAGATCTCGGGGGATGGATAGGAGGCGGACCACGTTGCTCTCCGTATCTACAGAGACGACGATCATGCTATCGGTGCGCCAGGCACCGCTGTAGGGTCGCTTGTCAGAGCCAAGAAGGACGATGTTGAGGTAGCGGTTTGGGATGTCTACCTGAAAGACGGTCGGGGGGGTGCGGGTTGGGGCTGGCGTCGGGACGCTGGTTGCGCTTGCCAGCATGTCGGTAGGTGCCATGGCCACGATGGTAGGGAAGGCTGTCGGCGTGGGGTAGGGGCCATACGTCGGCGGGGGCGCTAGTTCCGTAGCCAAGGGCAGCGGTCCGGGTACGTAGAGCCGTTGCCCGATAAAGATCGTGTGGGTGTTCAGGCAGTTGACCCGCATCAGGGTGTTCACGTCGCTGCCGTAGCGTCCGGCCAGCGAGTAGAGCGTGTTTCCAGCCTCGACGACGTGGATGCCCCAGTCATCAGGGGGAACACAAGGTTCCGGGGTGGTGGGCGTAGCCGTGGCCTCCTCGATGCTGGGCAGGGCGGTGGGTTCCATGGGGTCAATGGCGGTCGGGAGCGCGGGTTGCTGCGTGTAACTGGGCGTAGGAGGGAGCGGTGTGGGCTCCACGGCTCGGGCCACTGGACCGTCGGACGCTGGCCACAGGAACGCGTCGGCGGCCAGGGCCGCCAGGGCTGCGACGAGAAAGAATGCTGCCCAGATCAACACCTGGGTCAATCGGTCGGGGGATGGTCCTTTGGGTTTCTGGCTGCCCATCGGTGTGATTTCTGTGGATTTCATCCCTTCTCCAAGTTTATCTAAGCGCAGTGGACATGGCGATTATAGCATAGATTGCCCCTGGGGGCAATCTAGACAGTGTTGTTTTCCGCTGGGGCTGGTGATTGCGAGCTTCCCGACCGGGCTTCTGCCTCTTCCAACTGTCGGAGATAGGCGCGGTCCTCGTCGGTCAAAGGCGCTTGGTGCAGCAGGTCGGGCCGGAGTTGCCGGGTACGCCGCAGGGCCTGCTCCCGGCGCCAGCGCACGATCTCGGCATGGTGACCCGAAAGGAGGACGTCGGGCACGGCGTGATCTCGAAACACCGGAGGACGCGTATAGTGGGGATATTCCAGCAGCCCCTCGGCATGGGAATCCTCAAAGGGAGCCGAGGGGTCGCCCAGGACGCCGGGGATCAGGCGGGTGACTGCCTCGACGATGACCATCGCCGGCACCTCGCCGCCGGCAAGCACATAGTCTCCGATAGAGATGGCGTCGGTTGCCAGGTGCTGGCGTACCCGTTCATCGACGCCCTCGTAGCGACCACAGATGAGCAGGATTTGCTGTTGGCGCGACAGCTCACGGGCCACCTGCTGGGTGAAGAGCCTGCCCTGTGGTGTAAGGAGGATGACCGGCACGTGGTCCTGCTGGTCGCCCAACACCGCTTCCACGGCTGCAAAGAGCGGTTCTGGCTTCATCACCATACCGCCGCCTCCGCCGTAGGGGGTATCATCGGTCCCGCGCTGGTGCCCCTTGACAAAGTCACGGATGTTGTGCAGCGTGATCGTCACCAATCCGGCCTCGCGGGCCCGCTTGAGGATACTTTCCTCGAACACGCCGGCGAACAGGCCTGGAAACAGAGTAAGGATGTCGAAATGCATGGATTGCCGTCTCCTCCTACAGGGCATTGTAGCACAGGCTGGGCAAAGGGACAAGCAGGGCGAACGCGCGCAAGCCGCCACAGCTTGTTGACACCAGGGGGTAATTGGTGTATAATATTGTGGCTCTTGTGTTCCAGGAGATCAGCAAGACTGGTCTCGGGCTGCCTGGCCCTCCAGGCTCTAGGACGGGGGCGGACCCGGGTTCGCACCGTGAATGGGGGTGAGGGCTCCAGAAACGCACCAGGGATCGTAGGCCAGCTCGTCCGGTACAAGTCACCGGGGTCGGTTGGCTGGCAAGCAGATCTGATTCGTGAAACCAACTCAGCCTAGGCAGCAGAGAGGCTTCCCCAGAAGAGCTTGGGACCGTAGGGGAAGTACCAAGGATCTGTCCATGAACCCGCTCGAACCCCTGTCCAGGGGGTGCCGGTGGGCCATTCTCCGGCAGGTACGATGGCTTGGCTGATAGAGTGCTCACGGATGATCCGTGTGGCTCGGCTTCTCTCCTGGAAGTGGCAGAACAGGCAGGTGGCCGAGCTTTCTGTTGTCTGGACACAGGAGGGTGAATTTTCGCGAGGAGATGTTCAAACTTATGGACCAGATCCAATTGGTGGCAGAGGGAGAAACCTCTGCAGAAGCAGTGGAAGAAGTATCTTTGGCGGTGGAAGCCGAAGAGGTGGTGTCGGAAGCAGACGAACTTGAGCAGGAAGCCGAGGGGGCTGCGCCGCAGGCAGACGAACCTGAGCAGGAAGCTGGAGAGGTTACCCTGAAAGCGGATGAACCTGAGCAGGAAGGTGCAGCGGTTGCTCTGGAAGCAGACGAGTCAGAGCAGGAAGGCGAGGAGCCTGGCTCGGACGCGGAGGATACGGCCGAGATGGGCGAGCTGCCCGTCGAGGATTGGGACTACAAGCGTCCCAGGCGCGGTCAAGTCCGTCCTGGCGTGATCCTGGACATCCGGGAGCAAGAGATCGTCGTTGACGTTGGCGACAAGCGGGATGGTATCGTCCCGTACAGCGATATGCAGCGCCTGGGGAGCGAAGAGATAGAGGAGCTGTCACCGGGCGACGAAGTCCTGGTGTTCATCATGCGCCCCGAGGACCAGGATGGGAACCTCCTGGTATCCCTCCACCTGGCCAAGCAAGAGAGAGCTTGGCATCGTGCGCAAAAGCTGCATGAGAGTGAAGAGATATGGGAGTCGCAGGTCATCGGTTATAACAAGGGAGGACTCGTGGTCCCTGTCGATGAGATCCGGGGGTTTGTCCCCGCGTCGCAGGTGCCGGGTTTCCCGTCGGGCCTGAACCAGGAGGAGCGCCTCCAGCGCCTGTCCGAGATGGTTGGCCAGACCCTGATGGTGCAGGTCATCGAGATCAACCGGCGCAAGCGCAGGCTGATCTTGTCGGCGACCAAGGCCCAGCGCGAGTGGCGCACGATGCAGCGCGAACGGCTGCTGGAGGAGCTGCGGGAAGGGGAGGTGCGCAAGGGCAGGGTGACCAGCCTCTGTTCCTTTGGTGCCTTTGTGGACCTGGGAGGAGCCGACGGGCTGATCCATCTCTCGGAGCTGAGTTGGCGGCGGATCCGCCATCCTCGAGAGGTCGTCAGGGCAGGAGATGAGGTTGAGGTCTATGTGCTGCGCCTGGATCATGCCAAGAAACGGATCGGGCTCAGTCTGAAGCGACTGCAGCCGGAACCCTGGTCCCTGGTCGAGGAAACGTACGAGTTGGGCCAGTTGGTCGAAGGCGTGGTGACCAATGTCGTGGACTTTGGCGCCTTTGCCGAGATCGAAGAAGGGGTGGAAGGCCTGATTCACGTCTCAGAGTTGACCGATGGCATGGTATCCCATCCCAAAGATGTTGTAAAGAAGGGCGACCTCCTGTTGCTGCGCATCATCCGCATTGATGCCCGTCGCAAGCGATTGGGGTTGAGCCTCAAGCGGGTGCTCGAGTCGGAATGGGCCGAGTGGGCGGCGCGCCTGGCGTCGATCGAGGCTGAGAAGGCGGCAGCGGAGGAAGCGGCGCGACCGCCGGTTTCTGAGGAGGAAGAGGAGCCCACGGCTGCTGAGGAGGAGGTCGAGCTGCCAGCCGCGGAGGAAGAGGCCGAAGAGCTCGCAGTTGCCGTGGAGATGGAGGCCGAGCTGCCAGCCGCGGAGGAAGAGGCCGAAGAGCCCGCAGTTGCCGTGGAGATGGAGGCCGAGCCGCCGGTCGCGGAGGAAGAGGTCGAAGAGCCTTCAGTTGCCGTGGAGATGGTGGCTGAGCCGCCAGCCGCGGAGGAGGAGGCCGAAGAGCTCGCAGTTGCCGTGGAGATGGAGGTCGAGCCGCCAGCCGCGGAGGAAGAGGCCGAAGAGCCCGCAGTTGCCGTGGAGATGGAGGTCGA
>Ga0180438_10006948_pt1 | contig 15053 bp, 15 predicted proteins | sample SS_ome_12_FD_132455 | JGI IMG/M metagenome (GOLD analysis project Ga0180438, IMG submission 132455) | Hypersaline lake sediment archaeal communities from the Salton Sea, California, USA - SS_3_D_2 metaG | ecosystem: Environmental > Aquatic > Non-marine Saline and Alkaline > Hypersaline >...
CACGCGCATAGCAACAGGAACCGGCCCCACACCCTGTAATTCATCATTGCCATCTCCCCCTCCCATTATACCACACCTACCGTCCCAGCGGCCAAGAGGGGAAGTAAGGGTCACACAAAACTGCATTTGCCCTGAGAAATGGAAGAAATGGGGTTGTCTTTCCTCTCGAGATGGAGTATAATGGAATTAGGGGAATGGAGACTGGAAAGGGTTGGTGGGATGAAGGTGGGTGCAAAGAAATGGATCGGTATCCTGGTATGGCTGGCACTGTTCCTGCCGGCAGTAAGCGGCATCCGCGCTGAGGACACACGCTATGTCGACGTTCTAGAGATCGAAGGACCGGTCACGCCGGTCATGATCAGCTACATCGAGCGGGGCATCAGCACCGCCGAGACGGACGGTGCCGAGGCGCTGATCATCAAGCTGAACACCCCAGGCGGCCAGCTCGACCTGATGAACGAAATCGTCCAGGCGCTGCTCCAAGCCGACGTGCCAACTGTGGTCTATGTGTATCCCTCTGGCGGCTATGCCGCCTCGGCAGGGACGCTCATTACTCTCGCCGCTCACGTGGCAGCCATGGCCCCCAACACCACCATCGGTGCGGCCAGCCCGGTGGGAAGCGAGGGCGAGGACCTGGGTGAGACCATGGAGGCCAAACTCAAGGAGGATCTGAGAGCGCAGGCCCGGGCGCTGGCCACACGCCGCGGCGAGGAAGCGGTGGCCTGGGCCGAGTCGGCCATCGAGGAGGCCAAAGCCGCCACCGCCGCAGAGGCCCTGGAGCTGGGCGTGATCGACTTTGTGGCCGGCGACATGGAGGATCTCCTGGCGCAGATGGATGGCTTCCAGGTGACAGTGGGCAGCCGTGACGTGACGCTGCGGACCGCTGGCGCGGCGGTCCAAGATGTGCCAATGACCTTTGTCGAGCAATTCCTGCACATCCTCACCAACCCCACCATCGCCTTTATCCTGCTGACCATTGGCATCAATGCCATCCTGTTCGAGCTATCCAGCCCTGGGGGCTATGCAGCCGGCGTCGTGGGCGCCATCTGCTTGTTGTTGGCCTTTTACTCCCTCGGGGTGTTGCCGGTCAACTATACGGGCCTGATCTTTATCGGGCTGGCCTTTGTGCTCTTTGTGGTCGACATCAAGGCTCCGACGCACGGCGTACTGACAGCGGGCGGCATTGCCTCCCTCGTCGCTGGCGCCTTGCTCCTCTTCAATTCACCCCTGTACCAGGTTTCCATCGCCGCCGTGGTGGCGGTGGCCTCGGTAACGGGTCTTTTCTTTGCCTTTGCCATCGCCAAGGTAGTGCAGGCGCACCGGCGGCCGACGGTCACAGGTCGGGAGGGCTTGATCGGCTGCCAGGGGCTGGCGAAAACGCCCCTGGCTCCCGAGGGAACTGTACTCCTCAAGGGCGAACTGTGGGATGCTACCGCCGCAAGCGGTCGCATCGAAGCGGGGGACACGGTCGAGATTGTGGCCGTGGAAGGCTTCCATCTACAGGTGAAAAAAGCGCACCCCTATTAGGTGCACCGGTTTGAACGACTTTCTGGTTTTCTGATTGACACATCGGCTGGAACTATAAGTCGGGCGGACGCTTGAGTGCCGGGCCCAGGGAGACGGACTTCTGCTGCTGGTTACCCCCTGCTCCCTTGCTTGATGATCTCCCTGGCCAGTTGCTGATAGCCTTCGGCCCCCTTGTGGTCACTGGCATATTCGATGATCGCCTGGCTGACTACCGATGATTCAGCGAAGCGGATGCTTTTGTGGATGATCACATCGAACACCTTGTCGCCAAAGACGGAGCGGATTTCCTCCAGTACCTCGCGAGAGTGGACGGTGCCTGTCGCGTACATCGTCGCCAGGATTCCACATACCTCCAGGTCGGGGTTTAGGCGGGCCCTGACCTTTTCAATGGTTTCCAGCAGCAACCGGATCCCGCGCATGGCAAAGTACTCACATTGCAGAGGAATCAGGACCTCGCGGCTGGCGCATAGAGCATTCACGGTAAGCATGCCCAGGCTGGGAGGACAGTCGAGCAGGATAAAGTCGTACCAGGGTTGCAGCGGCTCGAGGATGCGGTGCAGGACAAACTCGCGCCGGAACTCGGCGATCAGTTCGATCTCGGCCGAGGCCAGATCGATATTGGATGGGATCAGGTCCAGGTTGGGTTTGGCAGGGTAGATAATGCGCTGGACCGGGAAGGAATCCTGTGCGATGGCAGTGTAGATCGTCTCATCTAGCCCGTTGCCATCCACTCCCAGGCCGACTGACAAGGCTCCCTGGGGGTCCAGGTCCACGGCCAGCGTTTTCTTCTGCATTTGCCCCAAGGCGACGCCCAGATTCACTACGGTTGTGGTCTTGCCGACGCCACCTTTCTGGTTGGTGACCGCGATGGTTCGCGCCATCTGCCCTCTCCTCCCTCCACGCCAGCACTTGCCTGACTGCGATTCCCAGGCGCTATAGGCGGCATCCACTCGACCAACTCGGCCAGCCAGGCATAGTCCGTCGCTCCGCGTCCTCCAGGCATATATTCGAAAATCGTCTCGCCCGCACCGGGCGCCTCAGACAGTTTGGTGTCGATCCGAATCGGGCGCGTCACCAAAGAGCCAAAGTCCTTGATCAGAGTCCTCAGCACCATCTCGCTCACCCGGCGGCGAGGGTCGTAGAAGGTGGGAATGATCAGGCGGATCGAAGCCCCATCGTTCAGCGTGCGGCTGACATCACGCAAGTAGCGCATGAGCTGCCGGAAGCCTGCCAGGGCCAGTATCTCCATCGAGACAGGAACAAAGACTTCTTGCGCATAGACCATGGCGTTGATCGTCAGCAAAGAGAGCGATGGCCCACAGTCCAGCAGTTGGTAGTCATAGCCCGCCAGCCCGGCAAGCAAGTTGCAAAAGACCTCTTCATGTCCCAACTCCATGACCATCCGCTGTTGAGCCTTGTAAAGGCTCAGGCTGCTGGGGAGCAGGTAGAGATTCTTCCTGGCAGGCAGTATGCATTCCTCGGCCCTCGCCTTGTGCAACAGCACGTCGGCGAGGGACCGTTCATAGTCTGTGATCCCGAGGGCAAGGGAAAGGTTGGCCTGAGCATCGGTATCAATGAGCAGCACTCGCCGGCCTTTTAATGCCAGGGCTGCCCCCAGGTTCAAACAGGTCGTGGTCTTGCCAATTCCGCCTTTGAAGCCCACGATCGCAATCTTGCGCATGTCGTTTCCCCTACCTGGCACCCTACCACTTTGAGAAGCCCCAAGAAACCACGAGTCTGCAAAACCAGTAGCAATGCCATTATTGTAGCAGAAACGGGGCCAGGCGTCAACTCGAACACCAGTCCCCTGCGCATTTTAAGCCGTTAGTTACCTTTGGCCAGCTATTTCGCCCGATTAGTCGCTATTACTACGCTTTTCCCGGCACCTCATGGCAGGAGCGACATCGGGCTTCGTATGACTCACTGCCGCCAACCAGGATGATGGGATCGTCATAGGCCGCTGGCCGCCCGTCGATCAGCCGCTGAGTGCGACTGGCCGGCGCGCCACAAACCACGCAGATTGCCTGCAGTTTTGTCACTTCTTCTGCCTCGGCCATAAGCAGCGGCATCGGGCCAAAGGGTTCTCCGCGGAAATCCATGTCCAACCCGGCCAGGATCACCCGCAACCCTTGTTCCGCCAGCTCACTGCACACATCTGACAATTCCCAGTCAAAGAACTGGGCCTCGTCTACGGCCACGACCGTGGTATCGGGCTCCAGCCGCTCCAGGATCTCGCGGGCATCACCGACCGGAACAGCCTCCCACTGGAGGCCATTGTGCGAAGACACCTGCTCAGCGTGGTAGCGCCTGTCGAGCGCCGGCTTGAAGACCTGGACTTGCTGCTTGGCAATGCGAGCGCGGCGGACGCGGCGGATCAGTTCCTCGGTCTTGCCGCTGAACATACTACCGCAAACGATCTCGATCCATCCGCCGTTGTAGCTATGACGCATTCTCCTTCCCCCAAAGCTGAATTTTCCCCATCAAAACAAAAGGGGGCAAAGCTCTCACTCTGCCCCCGCCTGAACCCGCTAGCCTTAGGCTCCCTCTTGCTCCTGACCTGCGACTGCCTCTCTCTTTTCCAGGCGGCGCATAAAGCGCTCTACCTGGCCGGCGGTGTCCACGATGCGCTGCTCGCCCGTGAAGAAGGGGTGGCATGCCGAACACACGTCGGTGCGGATCGTCTCCTGGGTGGCACCTGTGATCCACGAATTACCACAGGCACAAGTCACGGTGGCCTCGGGATAATACTCGGGATGAATACCGCTCTTCATAATGAACCCTCTACGCTGTCACCTTTTCCGTATAGACGCTAATCTGCTTGCGCTTGTCGCGTACGGTCTCGAACTTGACGTACCCATCAATGGTGGCAAAGATCGTATAGTCGCGCCCCAATCCCACGTTGTTGCCCGGCAGGAATCTTGTTCCGCGCTGCCGGACCAGAATACTGCCGGCGCTGACCTCTTCACCGTCGAAACGCTTCACACCCAATCGTTTCGACTTGCTGTCACGCCCATTCCGGCTGCTGCCGCCACCTTTCTTGTGTGCCATCTGCCCTACTCCTTCCTAACCAACCTCTTACGCAACGATCTCGTCGATCCGCAACCGGGTGTAGTACTGCCGATGCCCTCGCTTCCGGCGATAGCGGTTCCTGGGCCGGAACTTGAACACGATCACCTTACGGCCTTTGGCCTGGCGGGTCACCGTCGCTTTCACCTTGGCGCCATCCACCTGCGGCTGCCCGATCTGGGCACCTGAGCCATTGACTACCAGAAGCACTTCGTCCAGCTCGATCTGCTCGCCAACCTCGTAGGGCAACCGTTCGACGTCAACCGTATCACCCGGGCTCACCCGGTACTGCTTACCACCCGTCTTGATAACTGCATACATCAGAGCCTTCCTCCAACCTGCAGAACGAATCCCGCGGCTCGTTGTTTCGCGACATCAACAAGCGGAGGGATCACGCAGGAACCCGCCGCCGTACTTGCGAAAGCAGATTATACCATCTCCCTGCTATTTGTCAAAATCGAGATGCAGCTTGGTCCGCTCGATGGTGTGGGGCACCATCGAGAGCCCCAACACTTCGAGTACCTGGTCCGGGCGGCCAGCCCCCTGGGGGCTGGCCTGCAGGTGCATGGTGATGGTGCATCCTCCACCGTGCCCAGCCTCGACATCCACACTTTGCACCAGAGGCCTCAGGTCATAGTTCTGCAGTTTGCCCTTGTGCTGACGCTGGCGGGGCAAGATGGCAGCCTCCAGCAGTGCCTGAACGCGGGTGCGGATGGCTTCAATCGGTTCCTGGCTATGTACCGCGGCTCGGTAGTCAGCAGCCCGCATCCGGGATTGGAGCGAAGGGGCCCTGAGATCTACGGTTTCCACCTCCAACACTTCTAGGCCAGCAGACAGGACAGGCTGCAGTCCCGCTCGTACGTCGTCTGGCAACAGCGACTCGGTCAGCCACACGTCCATGAGCTCCACTCGCCCCGTCACGCCAACCGGCAATGCCGCCGCGATCTGGAAGCGGGGACGGGGATTGAATCCCCTGGAATAGGCCACAGGAAGTCCTGCCCGTCGAAAGACCCGCTCCCACGTCCGCGCCAGGTCCAGGTGGGAGATGTATTTCAGAGTTTCGCCCTTGGCAAATGTGATCCGCAGCCGTTGTTGCGGAGGCCGGGCATCGGTGTCCTGGGAACTCGGGGGATGGTTCATCGATCTATTTCCATGGCGCCTAAACTGGCGGACATCCCCACGCCTCTTGGGGCAGCTTGGCCCGTTCCTCGCGAAAGGCGGATAGAATACCGCAGGCGTAGCACTGCTCCCGGCAGTCCAGGCGCGTCTCCCCCCGCAGCGAGGCCTCATAGTCGCGGGCCAGGTAGCGCTTGGTCACCCCGGCGTCCAGGTGATCCCAGGGGAACACCTCGTCCAGGGGACGGGTGCGACGTGTGTAGAACCCAACCTCCAGGCCGGTCTCGCGGAAGGCCTGCCGCCAGGCCTCAACCTTGAACTGGTCGCTCCAGCCATCAAAGCGGGCACCCAACTGCCAGGCGCGGTGGATGGCAGCGCCCAGTCGCCGGTCTCCCCGGGAGAGCACCGCCTCCAGCAGGGTCTCCTGGTAGTTGTTCCAGTTCAACTTGAGTCCCGGTCCACGCAGGTACTCCTTCAGATATTCCTGCTGGGCCTTGATCTCGGCCTCGCCGGCCAGGGGCACCCACTGAAACGGCGTATGCGGTTTGGGCACCAGCGTTGAGACGCCGACGTTCACCTGAGCCTTGCGGCCCAGCACCCGCCTGCCCACTGCCCGCACTTGCATGGCCAGGTCCACGATGGCCGCTACATCGTCCATCGTCTGGGTTGGGTGGCCGATCATGAAATAGAGCTTGACGGTCTTCCAGCCCCGGCTGTAGACCTCCTCGACCACAGCCAGGAGGTCCTCGTCAGCGATCGGCTTGTTGATGACGCCCCGCAGCCGTTCGGTGGCCGCCTCCGGGGCAAAGGTGAAGCTAGAGCGCCGCCCCGTAGCCTGCAACTGCTCCATCAGCTCCACCGACACCGACTCGATGCGCAGGCTGGGCAGGGAGATGGACAGGTGCTGGTCTCCGTGGCGGGCCACCAACTCCCGCACCAGTGTCTCGATCTGGCCATAGTCACTGGAGCTCAGCGACAACAGTGCGATCTCCTCAAAGCCGGTATTGGCCACGATCTCGTCGACAGCCGCGAGGATCTCTTGTACAGGCCGCTCGCGCACAGGACGGTAGACCATGCCGGCGTGGCAGAAGCGGCAGCCGCGGGTGCAACCCCGCTGGATCTCGATGGCTGCGCGGTTGTGGACGGTGTCCAGGAAGGGCACCAACGGCCGCGTGACTGGCGGCGGCAGCATAGCCACGATGCGTTTGCGCACCGGTGTGCGCGCCTCGGGCACAGTGGGCTGCACCTCAGCCACCGTGCCGTCACCGTGGTAGCTCACCTCGTAGAAACGGGGCACGTATATCCCGTCGATCTGGGCCAAGCGCCGCAGCAGGACCTCGCGACTCTTCCCTCCGTGCTTGGCCTCGCGGATCGCGGCGGTGATGTCCTCCACCACCTCCTCCCCATCGCCCAGTGCAAAGGCATCCACGAAATCAGCCAGCGGCTCGGGGTTATAGACCGCACCGCCCCCGGCGATGACCAGCGGGTGGCGCTCATCGCGCTCGATGGCCAGCAGCGGCAACCCTGCCAGGTCTAGCATATTCAGCAGGTTGGTGTACAATTGCTCGTAGGGCAGGCTAAAGCCGATCGCATCGAACTCGGCCAGGAGCCGGCGGCTCTCCAGGCTGAACAGCGGCAATCCTGCCGCCCGCAGGGCCTGCTCCATGTCCGTCCAGGGGGCATAGACCCGCTCGGCCAGCACGCCGTCCAGCCTATTGAGGTGGTCATAGAGGATGGCCAGCCCCAGGTTCGACATGCCAATCTCGTAGGTGTCGGGGAAGGCGAGCGCCCAGCGCACATCGCAGGTGCCCCAGTCCTTCACCACGCTATTCCACTCCCCACCCGTGTAGCGTCCTGGCTTGCTCACGGTGGGCAGGATCCGGTCCAGCACATTGTCTACGTTCATCAACACAACGCCTTCGCAAGAGACCGGAAGCCGTGCAACCGCCCAGTTTGCCTGCGACTTCCGATCTATGACCTGCTCGGTCCGATTTGAGAAGATTATACCACAGACCGGGGGAAAAACGAAAAGAACCGGCACCAGTGGCAAGAATAGACTTGACAAGTCATCCGAGTTCTGATATAATGAATGAAATTTCATTCATTAATAGAGGATGCTATGTCTCCCAGAAGCAAAGAAGCCAGCGCCAGGATGCGCGCGGCCAGCCGGGCCGCCCTGCTGGTGGCCGCACGCAAGTTGTTCTCCGAACAGGGCTACTTTAACACCAAGGTCTCCGACATCGCGCGCGAAGCGGGGATGAGTCCCGGTAATGTATACCTGTACTTTTCCGGCAAAGAAGAGTTGTTGCAGGCCGTATTGGCCGATGGGTTCGAGGCGCTGGAGCGCTCGCTGCAGGAAGCTGCAGAGGGACCGGGGTCCGGCGAGGAAAAGATGGCACGCCTGCTGGACACCTACATCGCCTTTGAGCGAGAACGCGGTGACTTTACGCGGGTTCTGATGTCCCTGTTTGGACACGGCGGTGCCCCCCTGCTCCAGCAACTGGGCTTTGACCTGGAACAGATCGGATTGGGCTATCACCAGAGTGTGCTGCGGATCCTGGCCCAGGCTCAGGCGGAGGGGATCGGAGGGAACGTGGATCCCAACGTACAGACCATGTTCTTTTTCGCCTTCTTTAACGGGTTGAGCATCACCTACGGCCAGGACTGGTTGGATATTCCATCCAGCGTGATCCAGAATGCCGTCATGAGACTTATGTTCCCGCAGTGAGGGAAGTCGGTCTCCTGGCCGATTCCCTGCTGCCAGGTCGAAGCGCCCGGTCCGGAGACTTTCTGCGCATTGGAAAACAGCCAGAGGGGATGAATAGTGATGGAGAACCAAGCCGCACAAATCGTCGCTTTGAACGGCAGCCCGCACCGCAACGGGAACACGGTGACGCTCATGCATTGGGTCGCGGAAGGGTGCCAGGAGTCGGGCGCGAGTATAGCCTGGATCCATGTCGTCGACCATGACATCCGATACTGCGAAGGGTGTTTCACCTGCCTGCGTACAGGGGCGTGTCCCATCCAGGATGACGTGCCAAGGGTCAGGGAACGGCTCATGGCAGCCGACGGGCTCATCGTAGGTTCGCCGGTGTATGAAGACCAGCCTACAGCGCAGCTCAAGACCTTGCTGGACCGACTCACCCTGCTGAACCTATACACCCGCACCTTCGAGCGACAGCGATCGATCGGGGTCGCGACGAGCGGCGTGGCGCCCACGGGGGGAGTCGCCAAGGAGCTGGCAGATTTCTTCGGACGGCGCTCAGGGATCATCGGGGCCAAGACGGCGAGTGTGTCGAGCGGTTACCAGCCCCTGGCAGAGGTGCACCATCCCCGGCTGCCGGAGCGAGCGCGCGCCCTCGGTCGAGGCCTGGTTAAGGATATCGAACAGGCAGACCGGCCAAGGCTCCCATCCCCTATGCATCTATGGATCGGCGTGCTGCGCAGGCTGGTCATCCGTCCTCTGATGACCGGGCACCCCGACCAGTTTGCTGGGGCGCTCGCGGTCTGGCAGGAGAAAGGATGGCTGTAGCCTCTACGCAGTAGGGCCGCCCGACGATCTATCCCCTTCCGAAGCACAGGCCTGGTGACCGATCCCCCGACACCAGAGCGGGCTTGAACCCCAATGGGGGAAGCGCTACCATTCCCCTCCCCGTTCTTGGGGAGGGGGAATCCCCAATTGGATCCTCACATGAATCCCCACATAGGGGGATGACAGATCCCCACGTAGGGGCGTATACTGCGAACAAGAAAGACAATCATCCGAGGAAGCAATCGAAAGGAGGACGAACATGTATTCCGCAGACTTGTACGTGGCTGAAAGAACGATGGACATGCGTGTTGAAGAGGAGTTGAGCCGGGCAGAGGCTCGTGACCTCCTGTCCCAGATCCGCAGCGGGCAGAGGGGCTGGCTGTCCCGGCAGGGGTACCGGCTATTGCACCGCCTGGGCCATCAACTGGTGACCCTGGGGGAGCACCTGGACCGCTACGGCCAAAAGCAGTCACTCCCGACCGAAGCACGAGTGGGCGGTGGTAGATAATACAACCCGCTGATGACTCGAAAGCACTGGGAGACATGGCTGATGAGCAATGGACGCGAATTTGACAAACCGCAAGTGTACCAGATCATGGTCAAGGGTCACCTTGACTCCAAGTGGTCCGACTGGTTCGATGGTCTGGCCATCTGTCCACAGGACGATGGCCAGACCATCCTGACTGGCCCAGTGATCGATCAACCGGCGTTGCATGGCATGCTGGCCAAGATCTGCAACCTGGGCCTTCCCCTGATCCAAGTTCAACAGATGGAATCCCTCGAGGCTGATCCCCCAAACGAGCAGTAGGAAGCCCGTGAAACCCATTCCAGTTCGTGCTGGCGCCCTGGCACCGGCACGAGCCCTGTTGCAAGGGCGAAAAAGATATGATAAGATAGGAACGCCAGAGATGTTTGATTGGCGACAGGCGTTCGTTGCGCTACACGTTGAGGAAAGGAAAGGCGCCGGTGCAGTCCTTCGACTCCAACCCTGGATCTGCTCGGGGTGTGACTCAGGATGGGCCTTCTGGTCGCGTCCGCGAAGTGCCCCTCCTGAGGACCAAACTGTACCTTCCATCGTTGCGGCCCGAGTGGGTTTCACGCCCGCGGTTGGTCGAGCGCCTGAACGCCAACCTAGATCGCAAGCTGACGATCGTCTCCGCCCCGGCGGGCTTTGGCAAGACCACGCTGTTGTGCGAGTGGGTACGTTACTGGGATACTTCGCACGCCGTGCGCACAGGCTGGCACGCCGCCCCTGAAGACGTCGCCTGGCTCTCCCTGGATCGCAGCGACAATGACCCGACCTCTTTCTGGACCTATGTCATCGCCGCGCTGCAAACCATGCCGGGCTGGGCCAAAGGTGGGGTAGGCGAAGCCAGCCTGCCCATGCTGCGCTCCCCCCAACCACCCAGCATCGAGGTGGTTTTGACCGCGCTGATCAACGAGATCGACCAGGTCATGCACCAAGACCAAACATCCCCTCACACGCATGTCCTTGTCCTGGACGACTTGCACTTGATCGAGGAAGCGCAGATCCACGAGGGCCTTACCTTCCTCGTGAGCCACATGCCGCCCCAACTGCATCTGGCCATCTCCAGCCGGACCGATCCACCATGGCCCCTGGCTCGCTGGCGTGTGCGGCGAGAATTGATCGAAGTTCGCACCGCCGATCTGCGCTTTACCGCCAAGGAGGCAGCTGCATTCCTGAATGAAGCCATGCGCCTCGATCTCCCGGCGGAGCAAGTCATCGCGCTGGAACAACGAACCGAGGGCTGGATCGCTGGGTTGCAGATGGCCGCCATATCGATGCGAGGCCGGAGGCAGGCGCAGGGTCTCCACGCCATGTCAGGGTTCATCCAGGCCTTCACTGGCAGCCATCGCTTCATCCTCGATTACCTGATGGAGGAGGTCCTCAGCCAGCAACCGTCCGCCATCCAGGGGTTTCTGCTCAAGACCTCCATCCTGGACCGCCTGACCGCACCCTTGTGCGATGCCCTGCTAGAAGTTGGAGGGCAGGCCTGGGACAGTGACACAGATCCACACCACCCTCCAGCCTCCAGCGGACAGATGCTGGAAGAGGTGGAAGCTGCCAACCTGTTCCTCATTCCGCTGGACGACGAACGCCGCTGGTATCGCTATCACCATCTCTTTGCCGACCTGCTGCGGAGTCGTCTGAAGCAAAACCACCCCGGCCAACTGCCGGCCTTGCACCGCAGGGCCAGCGCCTGGTTCGCGCAGAACAACGATATCGCCACAGCAGTAGGGCATGCGCTGTCTGCCGGCGATTTCGAACGAGCTGCGAGCCTGGTCGAGGAGAATGTTCTGATCTTCAAAGACCACGCCGAATTACCCACCGTCGTGCGTTGGCTGGACGCCTTCCCGCAAGGGATGGTACAGGCCCGACCCTGGCTGTGCGTCGCCAAAAGCTGGGCATTGGCGTATGTGGGTCAGTTCACAGACAGCGAGGGCTTCCTCCAGGCAGCCGAAGGGACCTTGGAGACCGCTCTAGATGGGGATGACCAGCTTCATATCAGAGGCCACATTGCTGCGATCCGTTCCTACGTTGCACTGTTTCACGGGGATCTGAAGCGATCGATCGAACAGGGTTATATCGCCCTGGAGAACCTGCCCGAATCGGACCTGCAGACACGTCAATCTGCCGCTACGACGCTGGCCTCCGCGCTCCGGCTGGATGGGGAGCTGGCGGAGGCTGGCCATGTCCTGACGGATGCCATCGCCATGAGCCGGACGTTGGGCAGCGACCAGACGACGATCAGAATGCTGAATGGGCTGTACGCCCTACAGAGCAGCCAGGGACAGCTCCGCAAGGGTATCGCCACGCTACAGGAAGCCCTCCAGCTTGCCGAGAGGGGCACGGAACGCCGAAGAATCCGCCTGCCCGCAGCCGGACTTGGCCACTTACGCCTGAGCGACGCCCTTTTGCATCAGAATGATCTGGAAGGTGCACTCGGCCACGTGAGAGAGGGTATTGAGCTGTGCAAGCAATGGGGGATGGCAAACCCGCTATGGGAGGGTTATCTCGGCCTGGCATGGGTGCTCCAAGCAACTGGCGATGAAGCGGGCGCGCTCGATGCTATGCGAGAGGCCCAGCGGGTCGCCACCAGCATGTCCCTGGCGATAGCGCGCGCTACGGCAGCAGATCAGGCCAGCCTGTACCTGGCGCAAGGAAACCTGGAAGCGGCTGCCCGTTGGGCCGAGGAGAGCGGGCTGGCGATCCAAGATGAAATCAGATTCTGGGACCTTGGCATCTACCGGACCTATGGGTACCTGCTCCTGGCCCTGGGCAGACATGATCCCGGTCGCCTGGAACTGGCCGAAAAACTGGCAGCGCGGTCGCTGGGAATTGCAGAAGAGGCCGGTGCCCTGGGCATTGCTCTGTGGTTCTATATTCTCCAGGCGCTGATCTACCAGGCCCAACACAGGATCGAAGAGGCCATGATCCCACTGGAACGGGCCCTAACCCTGGCTGAGACAGAGGGTTATGTGCGCCTCTTCATCCAAGAGGGCGCGCCGATGCGCAAGCTTCTACAGCAGGCAACTACCCGCGGCATCGCACCAGCGTATGCCGCGGAGCTACTGGCTGCCCTGCACGATGTGGAGCCTGGGACCATGGCGGAGACAGGAACCCAGCCGCAGCCCTTCACATCTATAAGCCAGCCACTGATCGAGCCCCTGACCGAGCGCGAATTGCAGGTGCTCCGCATGCTCAACACCACGTTGTCCGGTCCCGAGATCGCAGAGGAACTCGTGATCTCCCCGAGCACCTATCGCTCCCACACCAAGAACATCTACAGCAAGCTGGGCGTACACAGCCGGGCGGAAGCGATTGCCCGGGCGCAAGACCTGAACCTCATGTGAGCCAACGTCGCCCACGCCTGGCTCTCAGGGCAGTGGTTCAAAGAGCAACACCTCACCGCGGGCCGTGAAGAGCTCGAACCAGCCATCACCAAGCCGGTAGTTGATCGCCCAGGTCAAAGCATCGGTATAGGCCCCCTCCTGCCTGTACAGGGCATCCTGATCCAGGCAGGCGTCGTCCCCTTCCATCGATTGAAAAGGGAACCGGATTTTATCCCCCCAGGCCTCGTAGGTGACGGTATAATCCCGGCAGCCGGCGTGGCCACTGGCATGGCCGCTGTCATCAAAAACGAGGGTGATGGTCGAGCCCTCGACAGGGGCTTGGCCGTCCGTCGAGACGAGCCGCCAGGCCGTACCCACCAGGTCGGCGGGATCCATCGGATATTCTTCCCTGCGCACAAAGACGAGGGCGGTCTCCCCCGTAGCATCGTCGATCTCCAGCCGATCGCCCACTATCCGGTAGGCTATCCCATCCTGCCAGGCCTCCGTGTAGGCCTTCTCCTGCTGCATAACACCTGGGGGACCCTCGCAGAGCTGGGCTGTGAGTTCCAAGACGGGGGTCTCCAGGGCACCTGCGGCCGTCGCCGTGTACGGCCCGCCATAGGCGTTGCAACCCGCAAAACCGGAGGCGCGGCCCTCAGCGAACTCCAGGGTGATGTTGGTGCCCGCCAATAGATCCGAACCATACAACGAAGACAGGATCCACGCCGTACCATCCAGGTCCGTTGCCCCATTGTCGGTCACGTCCATGGCCCCGCCGCTGTCCACGGTCGCCGTCGGGATGGGGGACACCGCTTCGGTAGGGCCACCACACGCCAGGAGCAGGATCGCCAGCGCCAGGACACCGAGCCATCCGATCATCCGCTTACTGTGGGACATACCTTCTCCTCCCTGTTTGTCGCCTCTTGCCATTCCCCACTCAATAGTAAGACGCGCCAGACGCCAGAAAGTTCCTGGCCGTAGGCGAGCATGCGCCGAGTGCGGGCACCTGCGTGCTCGTAGCAGCTCGGCGACAGGGGTAGGATGTGATAGGATAGTGTGCAGTGCGGAACTAACTCGCGGGAGCCACAGCCTCTGCCGTCAAGGGCGCACTGGCCTCCGCAGGGGAGACAGCGTCATGATCTGGCAGTTCATCCTCCACCAGGCGGATGCGCGGGTACAGATAGCCAACTATCGTCGCCACCGAGATGAGCAAGCCCATCGTGAGAAAGATCAGGCCAATGCCCCGTCCTGCACCGACGCCGGTGATCTGCCCCACCGTCCCGGCCAGGGCGCCGTCGACTGCCATCCAGGGCTCAAAGACGTAATCGGCCAACGGGCCGGCGAGGATATAGGCGATGGGATTGGCAGCCATGGCGATCATGCTGCGGATGGCGAACACGCGTCCCTGCACGTCGGGCGCAACCTTGGCCTGCCAAATTGCCTGGCTGGACCCATTGACCACCGGCAGCAGAGAAAAGAAGACAAAGACAGCAGCGCCGATCAAGGCCGGGCTCGCGCGCAATCCCGCCAGGCAGAGACAGAGTCCGGCGATGAACATCCCCCCCATCAGGCTGTTGATCTTGCGCTCGGCACCGCCCCAGGCGCTCATCACCAGGCTCCCGATCAGCATGCCGACGCCTCCAACAGAGAAAATCACACCCAACACCTCTGCAGAGGAGAAGGACAGGATCAGCGGGGTAAAGAGTGCCCCGTAGAAGCCCAATGCAAAATTGACAAAAGCAAAGAGAGAGAGCAGGCCCAACAGACCGGGACGGAGCCTGAGATAGGTCCAGCCATAGACGGCCTCGCGCAGCAGAGATCCTTTCCCCTCCTCACCTGCTGTCGTGGTCTCGGGACGGGGAATGCGCACCAGCAGCAGAGTAAAGGCGGCAACACCATAGGTGGCAAAATCGACCAGGATCACCCCTTCGATCTGGATGATAACGAGGAGAAAGCC
>Ga0180438_10006950_pt1 | contig 15052 bp, 15 predicted proteins | sample SS_ome_12_FD_132455 | JGI IMG/M metagenome (GOLD analysis project Ga0180438, IMG submission 132455) | Hypersaline lake sediment archaeal communities from the Salton Sea, California, USA - SS_3_D_2 metaG | ecosystem: Environmental > Aquatic > Non-marine Saline and Alkaline > Hypersaline >...
AGGCTGCTGGGGCTCCACCTTGAGGGGCCCTACATCAGCGAGGAGCGGCGCGGGGCACAGCACGGCGACCACATACGCGCCGCAGACACGGGTGAGTTGGAGGCGCTCCACGACGCGGCGGGCTGCTGGATGAAGATGATGACCCTGGCCCCCGAGGCGCCGGGGGCCATGGATGCCATAGGCTGGCTGACGGAGCGCGGCGTGGTAGCTTCGGCCGGCCACACCGACGCAGGCTACGAGACGGCCTTGGAGGCGTTCGGCCGCGGCCTTAGCCACGTAAGCCATCTCTACAACGGCATGAGGGGCCTCCACCACAGGGAGCCGGGGATACTGGGCGCCGCCCTCACCGACGGGAGGGTCTCGGTGGAGCTCATCGCGGACGGCCTGCACGTCCACCCCGCGGCGCTTCGTCTCGCCGCCCTCTGCAAGGGCCCCGCGAGGACGGTGCTCGTATCTGACAGCATAAAGCCCGCGGGGCTGCCCGGCGGCGAGTACGAGTACGGGGGCAGACGGGTGACCCTCCGCGACGGCCTGGCGTGGCTGCCCGGCGGCGTCATCGCGGGTAGCTCCATCAGGCTCAACGACGCGTTGAGGGTGATGGTCGAGGAGGCCGGTCTCTCGGTCTCCGAGGCCGTCCAGATGGCGTCCACGACGCCGGCCCGGGTGCTGAGGCTCACCCCCGGCAAGGGCAGGCTGGCGGAGGGCTCGGACGCCGACGTCGCCGTGATGGACTGGAGGTTCAACGTCAAGGAGACCATAATGGGCGGCGAGACCGTGTACCGGGGCGACGGGTGATGGGGTACGACCTAGTCCAGAGGCTCCGCGGGAGGCAGACGCGCGTCGTTGTGGGACTCATGTCGGGGACTTCGGCGGACGGCGTCACGGCCGCCGCGGCGGAGATCACGGGCACAGGCGTGGATGCGGGAGTCAGGCTCGTCGCCTACAGGACGTATCCCTACCCCCCGGAGATCCGTGAGAGGCTGTTCACCCTCTTCAGCGGCGGCGCCCCGGGGCTCAGCGAGGCTTCCGAGCTGAACGTGCTCATCGGTCACGTCTTCGCGGACGCCGCTCAGGCCATCACCGGCGAGGCTGGGCTTGACGGGGAGGTCGATCTCGTCGGCAGCCACGGCCAGACGGTCTGGCACCAGCCGTGGCTCAAGGAGGCGGCGGGCCACCGTTACCGGTCCACAATGCAGATCGGTGAGCAGGCGGTCATCGCCGCACGCACCGGGCTACCCGTGGTCGCCGACTTCAGGATGGCCGACGTGGCGGCCGGCGGCGAGGGGGCGCCCCTGACGCCGTACCTGGACTACGTCCTACACCGGTCGTCCACGGCCAACAGGGTGCTCCAGAACATCGGCGGCATAGCCAACCTCACCTACCTGCCGGCCGGCCGCGGGCTGGACGACTTGGTGGCGTTCGACACGGGCCCAGGCAACATGTTGATAGACGCAGCGGCGGGGCGGTACGCGGGCATGAGCCACGACGTGGACGGAGAGCTAGCGAGGAGCGGGGAGCCGGACATGGCTCTGCTGGAGGAGCTTATGAGGCACCCGTACTACGGCAGGAAGCCGCCCAAGAGCACGGGCCGCGAGGCGTTCGGGGCGGGGTACGCCTCCGAGGTGTTCAGCCTGGCCGACGAAGGCGGGCTGAGCCCCGCGGACACGGTGGCCACCGTCACCATGCTCACCGTCGAGTCTATAGCCCGGGCCTATGAGAGCCACCTGCCGGCCCCCGTGGACGAGGTCTACGTCAGCGGCGGCGGCTCCCGGAACCCATACCTCATGGAGCGTCTGCGGCGGAGGCTGGACGCCCCTGTGCACGACTACTCGCGGCTGGGCTACCCGTCGGAGGCCAAGGAGGCGCTGCTCGTGGCGCTGTTGGCGAACGAGCACGTCATGGGTACTCCGTCCAACGTCCCCGCCGCCACCGGCGCCGAGAGGAGGACGGTGCTGGGCATACTGACGCTTCCCTGAAATGCTTTATGCGGGCACGACGCCATTCATCTCTGTGATTAGTTTGGATAAAACCGTTCTAACGGAGGCCTTGTCGAGGGTGGACGAGGCTAGGATCGTGGAGCTGGCCAAGGAGCTTATCAGGGTGCCCAGCGTCTCCGGCGAGGAGAAGGCCGTGATGAACCGCGCCAGGGAGCTACTGGAGGACGTAGGGGTAGGAGTCGAGCTGCACGGCGGCGAGGAGCGCCCCGTAATCGACGCGGTGTTGAACCCGGGTGCCGAGAGGCTGCTGGTGTTCAACGGCCACCTGGACGTGGTGCCCATCGCGAAGCCCGACGCCTGGACCAAGGACCCCTGGGACCCGGTGCTCGTGGATGGGAGACTATACGGCCGAGGCTCCAGCGACATGAAGAGCAGCTGCGCCGTCATGATCCACGTCCTGGAGATACTGCGGGACATGGGGCTACCCCTCGCCGTGGGGGTCCACCTGGTGCCCGACGAGGAGAGGGGCGCCAACTTCGGCTCCAAGGTGCTGGTGGAGAAGATCAAGGGGGGCGAGATGAGGCGCCCCGACTACGTCGTGATAGGGGAGCAGAGCAACCTCAAGGTCCGGGTGGCGGAGCGGGGCATGTTCGGGTTCCAGGTCAGGTTCTACGGCCGGGCGGCCCACACCGCCGCCTCCCGGGTCACGGGGGTAAACGCCATCGCCAAGGCGAGCAAGGGCGTGCTGGCGCTGGAGCACCACATAGACAAGTTCCACGAGTGGATCGGGCACCCCATGCAGAGCGTCAACATCATCGAGGGCGGCACGGTGAGCAACCAGGTGCCCGCCGTGTGCACAGTGACCGTGGACCGCCGCCTCATCATCGGCGAAACCGCCGACACCGCCGTCGCCGAGGTCACCGCCGACCTGGACGCGGCGGGGGAGGGGGACCCGGACTGGAGCTGGGAGATAGTAGCCCCCAAAGACGAGGACGGCGAATGGGTCTACACGCCCGCCAACTACACGCCGCCGGAATCTGAGCTGGGCCAGGCGTTCATGGAGGTCGTGCCGATGGCCTTGGGCGTGGAGCCCGAGCTTTACGTGGAGTGGGCGGGATGCACCGACGGCCGCCTCTACAGGCAGGCAGGCATGCAGACCATAGGCTTCGGCCCAATAGGGTTCGGCGCCCACGGCCCCGACGAGTTCGTCATCGTGGACAGCCTCGTCAAGACTGCCAAGGTCTACCTGGCCCTGGCGCTGCGGCTGGCCGAGGGCTAGCCCCCCAGCTCTATCCCTAATGTCTTCGACACTCTTCCCATGAACTTTACGTACTCTGGGCTCGTAGAGTCGAGGCTCTTGATGAACTCGAAGATAGAGTAGAAATCGACATCGTTCTCGTTAATAAGCTCCTCTTTATCCGCCATCCAATCTGCCAGCGCCGCGTCACGCCTCTGCAATATCCCCATATACTCCTCGGCCAGCTCCTCAACGACGCCTAGGTCCAGCCCCGGCCGACTAGCCTTCGCGAGCCTACCCGCCTCCTCGAAGTAGCTTCTATACTTCTCCAGGTTCTCCTCGGGGTCCCGGTGGATGAACCCCCTGGCCGTCCTCCCGTAGTAAGCCACCATGTGGCGCCCCTCAAGCATCTTGGTCACCACCTTGATGAGGCCGTGCTCCTCCAGGACGCCGAGGTGGAAGTAGAGGCTGGTCTTGCTCACCTTCACTCCCCGCTCCTTGAGGCGTGCCCTGATCTCCTCCGCCTTGAGGGCGTGGCGCGCCCGTTCCACTGGCTCCTCCTCGAAACGGTCCACGACGCCCTCCCTAAGTATTCTGAGTATCGCCGGGCGTGCCGAGTGACTCGATATCACATTGGACGGGAGCGCAAGCACGGTGACCGGCGGGAGCCTGTCCCAGAACTCGTATAGTATTTCTCTTTCGCCATGTTCATCTTCTTCGAAAGTGTTCATCGGCGCGGTCTCCCTCATTCATTGTTCAGAAACATTTAAATGGTTTGACCATTAAAACAATATTTGAATAGTTTACGGTTCAAAATATATTTGAACCGTGGCCGCGTGTCTGGAAACAATGACCCTAGACGCGAAGCGAACAGTCCGACCATTTACATCTAGATGGATGAGGGGTATGGCGATTTCATGAACAGGATAGGAAACGTCGTCGTAGAGAAGTTGGCGAACAAGGAGTCTTTCACTGAGATCACCAAGGGACTTAACCTGAAGCCCCCGGTCATCATCAAGCCGAACTGGGGCTTCTCCGTCTGCTTCACCGAGGCGGAGATCCTCGACTGGACCCTGGAGGCATGTGACGGGGACGCCCTCGTGGTGGAGAGCTACGGCTGGGCCCGGTCAAAAGACATGCTTCTCAAGGGTGAATGGGGGTCGTTTAAGGGAGCCGACCTGAGGAAAAGCGACGAATGGTTCATGGACTATTCAGGCATAGGAAAGGTGCTAGAGAAGCACAGCGTCGAGTTCCTGAACATCACCGAGGAAAACTGGGCCAAGCGAACGGCGTCACCAGACAAGATAAAGGAGTTCATCGAGGCGAAACATCAGCCACTGGTCGAGACCGACTTCCTAGGGTTCGTACCAAGCAGGCTGTACGAGATGAGAGAGGGGACCCTTCTAAGTCTAGCCAAGGTGAGGACGCTTGAGGCGCCCATGTGGGTTTCGCTGTCTGTGAAGAACCTGTTCGGCATGATCCCGGGTCCAAGCAGGGGCAAATACCACGGGAGGAACCATAACCGGCTCAACCAGAGCATCGTGGACATCTACAAGGTCTACGACTCCTTGTTTGACATCAGGGGCGTAGTGGAGGCCGTTCACACCGCTTCCGTAAGGAATCGAGACACCATGGAATGGAGGAACATAGAGAACCCGGGCTTCATGTCGGCATCTATGGATCCGGTTGAGCTGGACGCCGTCATCACTGGATTGCTTGGTAAGGATCCAAACGGCGTCGGGTACCTGAAGTTAGCCTCAGAGACTCTTGGCCCTTGGGACTGTGAGGCTGTCGATGAAGGACTTAGATCCGCCGCCGATTTCACGTACCTCACGAGGTGAAGCCATGTCAAAGAGTCTAGCATCTGACGATAGTCCAAGGGAGAACAGGTTGCTGGCTGAGGAGTATCCCGGGTCCGACCAGATTCAAGGCACCCTTTTCCTCTTGCTGGTTGTGGTTTGGGGTCTCGATAGCTTCGTTTTTAAAAGATACATGGTTTCTCAGGTTTCCGTTACTCCTAGGCTGATAGCTTGCATCGTGTTGGCTACGTCAGGAGCCTTTCTGATGTATTCCTCTCACAAGCTGGTCATAGAAGCGGCAGAACCTAAGCTGGTGGATTGGGGAGTTTATCGAGTCGCTCGGCATCCAATGTATCTTGGTATAATGTTGTTTGAGCTTGGCTTAGTATCTTCAACTTTATCACTTCCTGCTCTTCTGTTGATGATAGCGATCTTCGTTGCGAACAACAAATTCGCTGAATACGAAGAGGATTCGCTAGTCCACGAGCTAGGTGACGAGTATAAAACGTATTTAACAAAGGTAAAACGATGGGGACTTGTGTGAATATTCAATTAGAGTAAATTTTTCGAGAGGGCGAGAGTTCCTCGCTATTTAAGTTCCGCTATGGCCTCGACGAGGTTCATGGCGAGCCTCTGGTTGTCCCCCGCGTATATCCACGGCTCCATGAGCCAAGTGGCGTCCGCGAACGCCACCACCGTGCTGTTCCCCGACTCGATGACCGAGACCGTGGCGTAGACCCGTGACTGCTCCGTCACCGAGTTGAACGTGCTGTACGAGGCGTAGGCGGCGTCGGCGTCCGTGGCGCTCAGGTACGTGGACGTGAAGAACACCAGCTCACCCAGTCCCTCGGTGAGGAACGTTTCCCTGAACTGGGTGACCTTCACGTTCCTGTAGAAGCCGTGGAAGTTCACCATGTTGTAGAGGTAACCCTTCCCGTAGTGGAGGCCCCACCTGTTGGCCAGGCTGTTGATGGCGCCCTGCATCACGGATGTGTCCAGGAACTCGACGCTGGCGTCGCTGATGAACACCAGCATGCCGCCGCCCTCCACGAACTCCCTGACTGCGGTGTACTCCGCGTAGGTGTACGCCTTGGTGGGCGCCACTATGAAGAGGCACGTGGCGTTGCCCAGCGCGCCCTCTACCCGGTCCCAGTCGCCGCCGTACCCCACGAAGGAGCCGCGCTTGGCCAGCTCAGCGGAGATGTAGTCGAGCACGTATGGGCTCACCCTGTTGCCGTGGCTCCTGTCCACCACCACCTGGCCGATGGTCTTCGGCTCCTCGGTGACGTTGGCCTCGGGCTCCTCGAAGCCGTTCTCCATGACCACGTCCCTGGGCATGTACAGGTAGTAGAGGGCCGGCGGCGGGTTGACCTCGTTGAGCTCGCCGATGCTGGGGTAGCTCTGGCTGACGGTCACCGTGGCGTCGGCGACCCTCTCCACCAGGCTCTCCACGGTGTACGTCTCCAGGCCCGCCTCCTGGGCGGCGTAGCCTATGGCAGACTGCCTGCCCCCTATCCCGTCGATGAGCCCCTGGTTGACGGCCTCCCCGCCCAGGTAGACGCCGCCCCTCTTCAGCTCGCTCAGAGACATCGTGAGCCTGGCTCCCCTGCCTTCCTTGACGGAGGACGCGAAGCTGTCGAGGGCCTTGGTTATGTTGAACGGGAAGAGGGCTGGGCTGAAGCCCGTGATCTTCTGGGGGCCGGACTCGAACGTGGACTCGCTGGGCACCAGGAAGCCGGGGCCGACGCCGATGACGCCCACGTTGCCCACCATGGACGTGGGCTGGGCGTATATCTGCTCCGCGGTCACGGCCAGGTAGTAGCCGCCGCTGAGAGCCATGGACGCCGAGGCGACCACGGGCTTCTTCTCCCCCAGCTCCAGGAGGTCCAGGTAGACCTGCTCGACCAGGTACGCCGTGCCGCCGGGGCTGTCTATCTCAAGCACCACCGCCCTTACGGTGTCGTCCTCGATGGCCTCGCGCACCGCGGCGGAGAGGGTGCCCGCGTACTCGGTGTCCTCGATGACCCCCTGGATCTCTATGACTCCGATGACGCCCCTCTTCCTGGGTGACACGGGGGACTCGGGCTCCCACATGAATATCGCCGCCATGGCCGCTATCATTATAAACGAGAATACCGCCAGCGCCACCGCGGCCCGGTTCCTGTTAAGTCGCTCCATCTTCAACGGCAATACTGAGCACCAGGTTTAATAGGGTTATTCCCGGCGCTCGTTGAAACCTTCTCGCCGCTCCAGGTTTAGCATGATTTAAATTCGGAGCCCCCAAAACATACGACATCCCTTATCACTAGTGATATCCGGTGGCCCTCATCAGCGTCGTCATACCCGTCTACAGGGGCTCGGCGCACCTGGAGCCCCTGCTGGAGGCTCTGCGCAGTGACCCATACGACGACAAAGAGGTGTTGGTGGTCGTGGACGCTCCGCTGCACGAGACCCGTGAACTGGCGAAGAGGAGCCCCGAGGCGACGTTCGTCTTCAACGAGACACGCGTCGGCAAGGTTAACGCGCTGAACGACGCCGTTCCCCGAACCTGCGGCGAGTACCTGCTTTTCCTAGACGCCGACATTGAGATACGTCAGGAAGGGTTCCTGGGGCGGGTCGTCGAGGCCCTGGACAGACACGAGCTGGTGGACATCAAGAAACTCGTGATCAGCGACTCGCCGCTCGCACGGCTGGTGAGCTACGACTACCTGAGCAGCAGCCTCACCAACCATATGTTCAGCAGACTCCTGGGGCGGTGCCCCCAGCTCAACGGCGCAGCCTTCGCGGTGCGCCGAGACACACTCCGCCGCCTCGGCGGCTTCCCCGAGGCGATATGCGAGGACCTTGAGCTGGCGTTCAAGGCGTACAGCCTCCGCGTCAGCTACCGGTTCGCCGATGAAATCGAGGTCCACAACGCAGTGGACCCTTCCCTTCGGCAGTGGGTGCAGCAGAGGCGTCGATGGGGCGTCGGGCTGGCTCACTGGGTCACGGGGCACATCGGCGCGCTGCTGGTGAACGCCGCTAGGAATCCCCACGTCTTCGCGGCTGCACTGCTCGTCATCTTCCCCAGCGCGCCGCTCATAGTGGCCAGCTTCCTGATCCCCAACGGCCTCTACATGAAGCTGCTCTCCATCGTCCTCGTGCTTCTCTCATGGCTCAACGTCGTTATGGTACCCCCGGTGTACGCCATCACGGTCTTCCTCGTCGCGGCGAAGACCCTGACGGCGGCGGCCGTCAGCTTCATTGGCACGGGGGTCGCCCTGTTCTTGGCGTCGAGGCGCCTCGGCTACAGGTTCAACGTTTTGGAGTACACGGCTTACTATCTGCTCTACAACCCCGCCTGGTTCCTCATGACCGTCATAACCCTGATTCACGTGCTGGCGAGGAGGAAAAGCCCCGAGCTGGACTGGAAGGTCTGACCAAACGGCGGGCTGCCGCGTCTACCTGCCCCCGGTGAACAGCGTGAGGCCCAGGTACGCCGCCACCGTGAGGGCTACGCTGTAGAGGCTTGACGCCCACAGCCCCTGGCTCTGCCAGAGGCGGCCCACCACGGTGTTGGAGACGAAGAACGCCGAGCCCACCACCAGGTAGTAGACGCCGTAGGCGGTGCCCAGCGCCGTCTCCTCGACGTAGCCTGGGATGAGGGCCCTCTGAACGGTCTCCACCACCCCCATGTACACCCCGTAGACAGCCGCTATCAGGTAGGCGTAGGGCACGGATCTGGGTGAAAGGTAGAGGAGCACCGCGGAGGCGACGAACACCAGGTACCCGAGGCCCAGCGTCCGGGCTCTCCCAACCCGGTCAGACAGCCTGCCCGCGGGGACGGCCACCAGGGTGTGGGCTACGTTCAGCACAGCGTACACCACCGGGATGAGGGGGTCGCCGACTCCCATTAGCCGCGCGTTCAGCAGGATGAAGCTGAAGTTGAAGGCGCCGAGGCTGAACACCGCGACTATCACCAGGAGACGGAGATAGTCCCCCCTGACCACCTCCCTCAGGCCCTCCAGGAACCTGAACTCGCGCGTCGATTCGCCCACCATCTCCTTGACGCCCAGAAGAATAACGACCAGCGCGGCGGTGCCGGGCACCAGGGACAGCCAGAACACGTCCCGGACCGTCCAGCCCAGGAGCACCATCGCCCCCGTGGCGGTTAGGGGGCCGACTATGGCGCCCATCTGGTCCAGCGCCCTGTGAAGCCCGAAAGCCTCGCCCCACCTCCCCCGGGGGACCGAGGCACTGATAAGGGCGTCCCGGGGCGCCGTCCTGACGCCCTTCCCCATCCTCTCCACCACCCTTATCGTCATGACGTGGGACACGTTCGTGGCAGCTGCGAACAGAGGCTTGGCGACGTTGGACAGCGCGTAGCCGGCAAGGATGAACGGCTTCCTCCTCCGGAACTTGTCGCTGAAGAAGCCCGATGCGGCGCGCAGCCCGTAGCTCACCGCCTCCGCCGTGCCCTCAACGAGTCCAAGAGACGCTATGGTTCCCCCGGGCAGCCCCAGGATGTAAACCGGGAGGAGGCTGAACACCATCTCGCTGGAGCAGTCGGTGAAGAAGCTCACCAGCCCCAGCATGTACACGTTCCTGAGCTCACCCCCGCGTTCAGCCATACAGGCAAGATGCATAACCCCCCAGTTAAGGCTTCCACCCAGCCGTCAACGTAAAATCAAAGATGCCGCCCATTTCATAATGGTGGAGACCTTGAGCGGGGACGGCGAGAAGGAGTACATCCAGATGGTGAAGGAGACGGCTGAGGCCATGTGGGGCCCGGAGGCGGCAGACACGTTCGGCGAGCACATCGAGCGCACCGCGGCGGCGGTCTACGCCGTGAGCAACTACCCCCTGGAGCCCGGCGTCGAGCCCGTCACCAGATTTAACCCGGGGGAAACGTGATGGAGCCTTACAGGCTGAGCCTGACCGAGGCTTCCCACATGATATGGGGGGGCATCCTCACCCCGACGCGGCTCGCCGAGAGCCTCCTGGACAGGGTTGAACGGCTGGAGCCTGTGGTCGAGGCGTGGGTCACCGTTGACCGTGAAGCCGTCCTTGAGGCGGCGGACGCTGCAACCATGGAGGCCGAGGAGGGCCAGTTCAGGAGCCCCCTCCACGGCGTGCCCTATGGAGTCAAGGACATCTTCTACACCCGGGGCTTGAGGACCACCATGGGCAGCACCCTGTACTCTGGCTTCTTTCCCGACCGGGACGCCGCCGTCGTCAAGGCCCTCAGGGACGCCGGGGCCGTGGTCCTCGGGAAGACGGAGACCACCGAGTTCGCGCTCCACGACCCCGCGCCCACCAGGAACCCGTGGAACACCGGTCACACCCCGGGCGGCAGCAGCAGCGGCTCCGCGGCCGCCGTCTCGTGCGGCATGGCGCCCATGGCCCTGGGCAGCCAGACGGGCGGCAGCGTCGTCCGGCCCGCCAGCTACTGCGGCGTCGTGGGCTTCAAGCCCACCTACGGCCTCCTCAGCAGGGACGGCGTCTACCCGCTTAGCTGGAGCCTGGACCACGTGGGCTACATGACCCGCACCGTCGAGGACGCCGCCTTGACGCTGAGTACGCTGAAGCCCGACGCCGCCCCCGCCGTGGAGTCGGAGGACAGCCCCCGGGTGGGGCTCCTGAGCGGCTACTTCAAGGAGAACGCCTCGGACGATGTCTGGCTGGGCTACGAGCAGGCCGTGGGCAAGCTGTGGGGGGAGGGCGCCGAGTTCATCGACGTGGAGCTGCCCCCGAGCTTCGGCATGGCGCCCAGCGTCCACAGGGTGATTATGGCGGTGGAGGCGGCGGCGGTCCACGAGGACGGCTTGAGAGCCAACCCTGAGGGCTACCGGGAGTACATCAAGGGCTTCGTGTCCAGCGGCCTCCTGGCCCCGGCCACGGCGTACCTCCGTGCCCAGAGGATAAGAGACGTCATTCTGAGGGACGTCCTCTCGTCCATGGATGGCTTCGACTGCCTGGCGTGCCCCTCCACGGTGGACACGGCGCCCAGGGGCCTGGAGTGGACGGGGAGCCCCGCGTTCAACGCGCCCTGGAGCCTCACCGGCCTCCCCACCGTCACGGTGCCTTCGGGCATCAGCGAGGACGAGCTGCCCCTCGGCCTGCAGCTTGTGGGGCGGCCGCACCGCGACCATGATCTGCTGGAGGCGGCGGCGTGGTGCGAGGAGGCCCTGGGGTTCATGGAGGGGCCCATGGACCCTTACACGCCTTAAGCCTGGAGGGGCTTCACTTCTCTGCCGTCCATGACCGCGGATATCTCCACAAGGTCGTCCAGGCCGCTGGACTTGAGCTTCCTGCCCAGCACCTCCTGCACCTGGAAGATGCCGGCGGGGTTGGTCATCTCCACCTGTATCTTCACGGGCTTCTGGTCTCCCTCCCCGATGTTCACCCGCTTGATGGCGAGGGCCGAGACCGAGTGGATGTCGTTCTTTCCTCCCCTGTAGGGCTCCCTGGACCTGCCCTCGGCTAGGTCGGTGCCGTCGGCCACGGTGACCACGCCCGCCTCGACGCTTAGGCACGGCACCTTGTCGTCGCTGGAGTAGATCGTGTGCAGGGTCTCGGACTTGAGGCGGTACACCAGCTCGGGGTCGTAGGGGTAGACGCGTCCCAGAACCCGCTCCAGTATGGGCGCCGCCAGCACCAGCCCGTTCTGCTCGTGGCGGTCCCTGTGTACGGCGTTGCCCACGTCGTGGAGGTAGGCGCCGCACAGCACTATCACCTTGGCGTTCTCGTGGTCGCCGACGCCGTTGGCTACGCAGCTGGGCTCCACCGCCTCCGAGGCCAGCCTCAGTATCTCCAGGGCGCTGCCCACGGTTATCCGGGCGTGGACGGGGCCGTGGTCGTTGTATACGAGCCTCTTCACCGCCATGACGTTGGCCATCCTCAGGTAGCTCTGCACCTCCGCGTCGCCCTCCAGGAGCCTGAACGTCTCGCGGACGGCGGGCTCCCCCAGGTTCCTGTGGACGAGGCGGCTTGAAACCGTGTTCATGTCGCTCTGGTGATATGGATGGCTGCGCAGGGAAAAACCCTTAGCCTTTGGGTATGGTGAACGTGAACTTGGTGCCCTCGCCCGGCTTGGTCTCGAAGCTCATGGCTCCGCCGTGGGCCTCCACTATCCGCTTGCAGGAGGGGACCCCTAGGCCGTGCCCCCTCTTGTGTCTCGACTTGAAGGGCTTGTAGATGAGCCCCGCCACGTCCTCGGGGATGCCCGGCCCGGTGTCGCTTACGCTTGCCTCGACGTGGCCTCCCTTGTCCTTTATGGCGACCCTGACCGTGCCGCCTTCCGGCATGGCCTCCACGGCGTTCTTCACGAGCTTCCTGAACACCATGGCCAGCTTGGCGGGGTCCATGCTGAAGCTCTCGATCTCGTCGGCCTCGAGGGATAGCTCCACGCCTTCGGGGACCTGGAGCTCGCTGACCCCCAGCTCGTAGGCCTTGACTATGTCGGCGTCCACCCTCTTGAGGATGTGGCCCTTGTAGAAGTCTCTGAAGCCGTCCAGTATATCTGTGGTCTGCCTGAGGCTGTCCCGTATCATCTCGTAGAACATGGGGTTCTCGGGGCTGCGTTCCAGGAGATATATGGCGTTCTGTATGGTCTGCAGGGGGCTACGGAGGTCGTGGGTCAGCTCAGAGGATATATCACCCATCTCCTCTATGAGCCGTCGCTCATGCTCCTCCATGGTGAGGCAGTTCTCCTCGTCAGGCTCGCCGCCGGTCAACGCCGTTTCCCCCCAGATAGATACTGAGGGATAGATACTGGTAATTCAATTTATTGTTTAACTTTTTATCTAGCACACCACGGAGGGACGTAGCCAGCAGCCGCTAGACGTATAGGAGATAGTAGACCGCCACGCCGGCGGCGGCCTCAGCCACCCACGCAACGGCCAGCAGCCTCATCTTGTTCTTATGCTTGAAGCAGGGCCCCGGTTTACCTAGTCTCCAGACCCACATGAGGTAGATACTCCCCGCGAGGACGACGACGCCAGCGACGGCGTGAACCAGCACCAGAACTAGGAACCCCGAATAATCCACGCCCCACACTAGACTCCACGCGACGGGCACCATGACGACGGCGACGCTCGCGGCGTGCAGCGCGGTGCACGCCAGCATCAGGTACGCGTGCTGCATGTAGAGCCTGCCTTTAGCTCTGTAGACCGCCGCCGAAAGGACCAAGACCACCGCCACCTGGATTATGAGGCTGGCGTCCGACGACAGGGGCGCGCCGGTGCCCAGGATGTTCGACACGGTGATGGATGGGATCAGGCTGGGATAAAGGTTCCCTGAGCCTGGCTCGCTCTGTTTATATTGGGTGGTTCCTCTGGGTCTTCTGGTTGGTTTGAAGACCAGAACATTACTCTTAGGCGTGCTGCTCCTGCTGTCCTTCCTGGCCCCGTCCACGGTCACTCGCGCCAACGTGCCCACGGTTCTGAGCCTTGAAGTCGTCGAGCGTGGAGACGACGACGTGCTTGTGATCGAGGTCAGCCACTCGTCGCCCTCGTCTGTGCATTACATCGACTCCGTGGCGGTCGAGGCCGGCGACCAGGTCTACACCATCGAGGACCCGGGCGGGCAGGCTACCACCGTGTTCACGGTGGAGCACATCCTGGAGTCGCCGGGCGAAGCCGTCAGGGTCAGGGCTCACTGCAACACTCACGGCTGGAGCCAGTGGACGCAGCTCGGCGAGGAGCCAGACGACGCCGGAGGAGGCATCCCGGGCTTCGGCTACGCGGCCACCCTCATCGGGTTGACCGTCTACCTGCTGGCCGCCCGTCGTCGTAGATAGCCACCTATATACCCGTGACGCGGATACTATGACGCCCGGTGGACCACCTTGGAGTACACGGATTTCACGGACATGCCTCTGAGCCCGGAGGTGCTGCGCGGCCTCGAAAGGATGGGCCTCACGCGCCTCACCCCCATCCAGGCCGCGGCGATCCCGCTGCTGCTGGAAGGCAGGGACGTGGTGGGGCAGGCGGAGACCGGGACGGGGAAGACAGCCGCCTTCGGCGTCCCCATGGTGGTGAAGGTGGACCCCTCGGAGCCGTTCACCCAGGGCCTGGTGCTCTGCCCCACACGGGAGCTCTCCGAGCAGGTCTCGGGCCACATAAGGGGCTATGCCCGCTACCTGGACACCAGGGTGGTGACGCTGCACGGCGGCTCCAACGTGCGCCGGCAGGTGGAGGTGCTTGGCAGGCCCGCTCACATAGCCGTGGGGACGCCGGGCAGGATGAACGACCTCATATGGAGGAAGGCGCTGGACCTTTCCCGTGTCCGGGTGGTCGCGCTGGACGAGGCGGACAAGATGCTGGAGCTGGGGTTCATAGGGGACGTGGAGCGGGTGCTGGGGGAGACGCCCTACGTGAGGCAGACCAGCCTCTGGTCGGCCACCCTGGCCCCCGAGGTCCTCCACCTCTCGGTGAGGTACATGAGGCACCCCCGGAAGGTCATCGTTTCCAGGGACGAGGTTGCCCAGACCAACGTGGCCCAGTACGTCGCGCCCGTCACGGGGAGCCGGCTGGAGAGGCTGTTCGGCGTCCTGGACTCCATAGAGGCCAAGAGGGGCATAATATTCTGCAACACCCGGGAGTCCGTTGACGAGCTGGCTGAGGCCCTCAAGGGGGAGGGCTACCTGGTTGAGGCGCTGCACGGCGGCTACACCCAGAGCCAACGAAACACGGTCGTCAGGGACTACAAGCTGGGCAAGGTGAGGTACGTGGTGGCCACCGACGTGGCTTCCCGGGGCCTGGACATCAGGGGGGTCACCCACATAATCAACTTCGAGGTGCCCCAGGACCCCGAAGTCTACTTCCACCGCATCGGCCGCACCGCCAGGAGAGGGGAGAAAGGCGTCTCCATCACACTGGTCTCCCCCGGGGAGGAGGAGGAGCTCTGGGGGCGCGTCAGGGATATGACGGAGACCGAGGTAGCCGAGTGGCGGTGAACCCCCTGGTAGTTGCCGTTGACACATGCATAGTTTTTTACACTAACCCACCCTAGAAGGTTCAGGGGGGATTGCATGAAACCTAGGCTTCTGCCCTTTCTAGTGGTCTTTACAGTCATTGCCTCCGGCCTCACCGTGGCCC
>Ga0180438_10006952_pt1 | contig 15050 bp, 16 predicted proteins | sample SS_ome_12_FD_132455 | JGI IMG/M metagenome (GOLD analysis project Ga0180438, IMG submission 132455) | Hypersaline lake sediment archaeal communities from the Salton Sea, California, USA - SS_3_D_2 metaG | ecosystem: Environmental > Aquatic > Non-marine Saline and Alkaline > Hypersaline >...
TCGGGCAGCCCTCCTAATCTTTTAAGGATCGCATCACCGCTGACAATAGCCAAAGCCTCTGTAAATGTTTTACCCACGGCGAGCTCTGTCGCCATGCTTCCGCTGGCGATGGTGGTCGCACAGCCATCGGTCATAAAACTGCACTCCGTTATTTTCCCGTTCTGCACTTTGATGAACATTTCCATCGTGTCTCCACAAATCCCCTTCACTTTACCGTAGCCGTCGGGGTGCTCGATGGACCTGAAGTTTCTTGGATTCTGCCAGTGGTCGATCACGACATCGGAATACTGTTTTCTGGCCTGCTCCAGTATCATCTCTTGCAGCTGTTGGGCGAATTTCTCAAGGTCTTCTTTTTTTGGCATCGATCCATATCTATGTTCTGTTGCGTACCCTGCCTTAGGGATCTCAGAACAAACGGTCATTGGGTCATCTATTATACCAAAAGGTCAGCTTCGAATGTCAAACCGTTCGTGCCGAACATATGCATCCTCAGAGCCGCGAAAAGATATATTCATGTTGCGTCTCTAAGTGATCATCTTTTATCATAGGTTTTGGGATGCTCCATAGCAAAAATCAACACTCCGAATTTATGTTTTCCGGAAAAAATCGAGCACATCTTCGAGGGCCCCAGCAAATTTTTTGATCCTATCCTGGGTCATACCCGCATACCCTATGCGAATGCAACCCGGGGCTCCAAATACCGATGCAGGTACCGCGCTGAATTTTCCCATATCCAGAGCCTTTTCGACAAATTCTTTATCGTCCACAGTCAGATCGGCCGGCAAGCGAGCCAGGACACTGATCGCGCCTGAGGGAAAATCCTTGTCCTTCCCCGCTAGAGTGAATCCCTTTTCCTCGAGAATTTCGATGGTGAGGGCACATCTTTTCCTCAATTCTTCTTTGATGTGCGTGATGATCCTTGGGGCTCTGCCGTCCTCGAGATCGGCCACTTCCTCTTTGAGAATGTCGATGAGGATCTGCTGCCCGAGAACATTGGGAGAGGAGGAAAAGGACCGGATCATTTTCGACATCCAAGAAATGAATGTTTCCTCTGCAGCGATCACATAGCCGACTCTCGCTCCAGGGATCAGATACTCTTTGGAGGCCGAGCTGATGATGATCGTCCGTTCCGGGGCATATGCTAACATGGACTGGGGCGAGCCTTTGTAGCGTAGCGTTCCGTAGACCTCATCGGAAATAAGGATCAGATTCAAGCGCTTTGCCATCTCGGCCAACCGTCCCATCTGCTCCTCAGAGAGCACATCCCCCGAGGGATTCGTGGGAAAGTTGATGAGCAGCGATGTGATCTTATGCTGTTGGATCTGCGCTTCGATCTTTTCAAAGTCGGGATCGTAGTTGTCGTCGAAGAAATCGAGAATGACAGGATTTCCTCCAGAATTGAGGATGATCCCCCGATAATTGCTCCAATAGAGAGGAAGCAAACCCACATTTTGCTTGTGGGCCACAAGATGCATCACGATGGAAAGGCCTTCTGTGGCTCCGGTGACGATCGCGACATTCTGTGTGTCCAATCCTTCAGCAGGGATCCCCGTTCGCCCCTTCAATCGATAGGTCAGAGTCCAGAATCGGCCGATCAGGCTGCGGAGCTCTTCCAAGCCGGCGGAAGGGCCATAATAGATCTCTTTATCGGGGAAGATGTCGAGAATCTGGCCCTGGTCGCTTCGGATAAAATCGGGATTGTGTTGGCCGATGATCTTTGCCCTAGCGGCGATCGCAGGGATGATCGGCTCGGTCGAGATCGTCTGGCGGATGCCGTCAGGCATGATGGATTCGGCGATCGCTATGAGGGGAGCTTTCTGTCCTGTTTCGTTCATTTTTTATCTCCTTGTTTATTTCTTTGTAATCAAGAGTTCGTGGGTTGGGACGGACCGGGATCTCACACGTTCCTATCTAGGATCCATTCGAGCCGTTCTTTTCCATAAGAGCGGTGATCGCATCCCGCACATCCTGCATGGTGAAACCGTAACGCCTTCGGAGGCGTCCGAGAGACTCGTTCATAGATATGCTCCGTGGAAGGCCGAGAGCGTCTGTGATCTGCCTTACGGAGAGTCCTGTTTGCTTGGAAAGGTCATAGAGTGTCGTCTGTCCCGTGATCAGGATCCCGGATCGGTCTTCGGAAAGCCTTCCGCGTGTGAATTTCGGTTCCTGCTCATGCCCCGGCGTTTCGGCTTTTTCTTCCATGTCTTGAGGTGTTCCGGCCGAAGCTTCTTCTGATCCTAGTGTCGATGGCTGTTCTGCTGTGCTCTGTATGAGTGCACTGATCGCATCCCTGGCCTCGACAACGGAGAACCCATATTTCTTTCTCAGTTGCCCGAGCGTTTCATTCGACGAGGTCCTCTCGGGAAGGCCCAGTTCTTCAACGAGCACTTTGGCGGGGATTCCCGTGATCTTTTCGACCTCGGCGAGCGTCATGGCACCCGTTATGGTCAAATATCCTTCTTCCTGATCTATGAAATCCTCGGGCCGGAACTGGTCCTGGAGCTGCGACCTCCCGCCCCAGCCATAATCTTCGTAAGACTGCGGATATTTGGGCGTAAAAATCCAGAACAAGAAAACAACGATGAGGGCCCCGAGAACTGTGAGTGTGATGAAAGTTCGCCATCTTTTTTTGAAAAGGGCTTGAGATTTTCCTTTGATCCAACTCCAGGCAAGAACGAGATGCAGTATGATCAGAAGGATAAAGGCGAGCGAGAGGTAAAGATGGATGTCACCCCATTGATGACGATGGAGACCCAGGAAGTATTTTTCGCTCTCTCTGACAGATGGCCCAGTGGCAAGGAAAAAACCCATAAGAATGCCGATAAACGCTATGCCGAGCATACAGATAAAGAGCAATGTATCTATAAGATATTGCCAGTCCGATTTTTTCATTTGTTCTCCTTGTTCAATCGATCGTTAAGCCCCCTTGGTTTCGCTCTTCCCCTTCCGCTTGCCACAGATAGAATCACTGCCAAAGGACCTCCCTGCCAACTCCCAACTCCACATAATCCTCTTCGTATGCGTCTGAGAACATCTTACGGGCAGCCTCTCCTGTACAGTGACAGGGTCCGATCTTTTGAACACCCAGCGCTTCGAGTTGTTCGATGACTTCCTCGATCTCGTTTTTTTGGAAGCCCGCAAGATGGAATCCTCCCAGGGCCATGTAAATGTTGCCGCCGAAAAGATTTTTAACTCTGGATAGAATGTGGGTGAGACGCGGATGGGCACATCCGGTCACGACGACAAGGCCCCCTGTCGTGTCCAGGACCAATGACTGTTCCTTGATCCATCCGTTGATGATGCCGGTCGTGAAAGCCCTGTCACAGATCTTTCGATGAGCCGTTACTTCGACGATCGAAGCCCCCTGCTCTCGGACCTGTTCTTTGAACTCCTCGGGGAAAAACTCTGGCATCCATACTTCGATTTCGGGATTCGATTGGAGAAGTGTGTTCAAACCTCCCGTGTGATCCCTGTGGAAATGGGATAACAAAACACAGTCGATGAGTTCCGGTCGGATCTCGAGTTTTTCCATGTTGTCCGACAGGATTCTGCCGTTCGTTCCCGTATCGAAAAGTATTGTTTTTTCGAGTCCTCTGATGAGGCAAGAGAACCCCCAGTCTGTGCGGAGCGATCTCTTGTAGGAATTATTGTCATAGACGACAGTGAGCCGGTTCTGAGTTTTTGGTCCCATGGGATCTTCCTTTTTTGTGCACTTTTATGTGTTATGGTCTCTGCGGCAGGGTTCCCCGCTCGAACAGGGTGGAGAATCGCAGCGTTCGGTGTTGCCGCAGCATGTCAACCCACTGGGGCTAGGGGGCCTGAAGGCTATAGCTGGCGTTGAAAAGATCTTTTCGAGGTTTTTGGAATGGCATCCGCCGCACGAAAGATCGATGGAGTCCTGCTGCGTGCGGAAGAAAAATTCCGTGATCGTCCCGCAGTCCAAACATCTGTATTCATAAATGGGCACAGTGCACCTCTCACCGTGTCATGGTTGCTCCGCATTTCGGACACTTGCGTTGGTTGCAAGGTTTTCCTCGTTGGTGGGCAACACGGGTTCCACACGAGGGACAGACACACTCGCCTCCGGGGCCGTATCCTTTCCCTCCCATGCGTCCCTGTCCGCCGCCGCGGCCTTGACCTCTATTATTTTGCATGTTCACCTCCAATCCTGGATAGTCCAGGCTAGTTATAATTTTCCATGATCGCTCTGTCTTCCTTCATAAGGTGATCGGCCAGCTCTCCCATTTTTGTTTTTTCCCAAAAAGGAAGTTTCTGGTGGGCCTCGAGATATTTCAACGGGATGGGGTGTGTTCCGATGACCACAGGAATTTTCCAGTAGGTTTCGATGAACTGTTTGAATTGTCGGATTCGAGGACAGGGGGGATATCCGACCACCAATCCTGTAGCCAGATGGATGACATCCGCTCCATTCTTTTTCATCTCTTCGGGCACATACTCGACATTCCCTCCAGGGCAGCCGCCACAGTAGGAATAGCCTACGACCTCCACAGGCTCGTCCTTGGGATAGATAGAAAATGCGCCCACCCGCTCCCTCAGAGATCTGAAACATTTTCCTCCGCCGCAATCTTGGTAACGGCCGCAAATGATAATTCCGATCTTTTTCATAACATCTCCTTCAAGTGCCAGACAGAGCTTTTTCAAGCTCCCTTGAGAATTCTTTCCGCGATTTCCATAAAGGCCTTGCTCGCTGGCGAATCGGGGAGCGTTTCGACGAACGATTTTCCTTCATCCCCCAAGGTGACGATTTGGGGATCGAGAGGAATCCTTCCCAGAAAGGGCACTTGCATTTCTTTGGCCGCCTTCTCACCTCCCCCTTCTTTAAAGATGTCGATTTTTTGACCGCAATGGGGGCAGTGCATTCCGCTCATATTCTCGATGATCCCGTGGATCTTGAGGTTGAGTTTCCACCCGAATTGAATGGCCTTTCGCGAGTCCATGAGAGAGACCTCCTGAGGGGTGGTAACCACAACAGCTCCTGTTGCCGGAATGAGTTGTGCGATGGAGAGAGGTTCATCACCTGTACCGGGAGGGGAATCGATGACCAGCCAGTCTAGCTCGCCCCACATCACTTCTCCGAGGAATTGCTGAATAGCTTTCATTTTCATCGGTCCCCGCCAGATCACGGGGATATTGGGATCCTGGAGCAGAAAAGACATGGAGACCAGCTTCAGGTTTTTATTGACGTCTACAGCGCGAATCCCATCGGCGGATACATCCAGCCTTTTGTCTTCGACCCCCATCATCTTCGCCAGGTTCGGACCATGGATGTCCACATCCAATAGCCCGACCTTTAGTCCTTTTTTTGAAAAGGCAAGGGAAAGATTGGCAGCCACGGTGCTTTTCCCGACTCCTCCTTTTCCACTGAATACAAGCAGCCTGTTCTTTATATGTTCGAGATTTTTGTCTACCTTGATCTGGGCCTCGTCTTTGGCCATTATCAATCCTCCTCTAAGAATTTCTGCAGAGCGTCTTTAACCTTTCCAGTTGCTCCAGAGACTATCCGGATCCCGGAAGTCCTAAGAACTCTTTCGGCATTCGGGCCGCACTGTCCGGTGATGACAACGCTCGCGTTTTTTTCCACGGCGAGCTGTGCGGTTTGGATGCCAGCGCCACTGGAGGCACCCTCATTGGGATTTGTTATCACCTCAAAATCGAGAGTTTCAGGTTGGACACAAAGAAAGTACTGAGCCCGGCCGAATCGGGGATCGATCTCAGCCTCCAAGTCTGTTCCTGTGGCTGTCACAAATATTTTCCCAGCCGGTGAATGGACATGCGATCGCGGGGTGTCATGGTCCGAACAGTCGGGCTGTGCATGTTGATGACCGCACAAGTCCTCTCCCAGCTCTAAATCTTGCTCGAGGAATTTGGCAATGACAGTGTCGATAGGGCCTTGCACCCCTATCAAAGCTTCGATGTTCTTCTGGGCAAAAAGTCCCTGGGCCCGAGGCCCCATGCCGCCTGCGATGATGACATTGACGCCTTTTTCAGAAAGGAACTGGGGAAGAAATCCCGGTTGATGCCCTGGATTCGGGATTTCTTCCCTGCTAACCACTTGTCCCTCTTGAATGTCAACGATTGTGTAGGAAGCACATCGTCCAAAATGTGCTGAAACAGACCCATGGTCTGTTGAGATAGCAACCTTCACTTCTTCTCTCCTTCAAGTTCCTTGATCCGTTTTTCGATCTGAGCGATCTCGTCCTTGAGAATTTTCGCTTCAGATTTCAAGATGGTCTGTTCCTGTTCGGGAGTAACCTCTGCGGCTCCCCAAGGATCATAGGGAGTGCGGAATCCAGGGATCGGCGGATAGTAATCTGCGTAAGGGGGGACATAACCCCAATACCGCCGGAATCCTCTGCCCCGTCCGAAACCCATTCCGCGACCCCAGCCGCGGCCGAAGCCCCTGCCCCAACCGTATCCGCCTCCCGGATTTATAAAACCTGGATTTGGATAGCCGGAACAGTAGCCCATGGCACGGCCGGTCCTCGGGCCAGCACCCATAGGTCCTGTACGATCTCCTCCTGGCATCAGCGTCACCTCCTTTCTATGGTTTTGGAAGGCAGTAGGCAGGATCGGTAAATTTATTCCTTCTGAATCCTGCGGTTTGCATTCCTTGTTTTATCCTCTTCTTTTTGACAGACTTCGCAGATTCCCAAGAATTCGATATTGTGATCTTCGATCTGGAAGTTGTATTTTTTCTCCAGCCGGTCCTCTGTTTTTCTAACGAGAGCCAATTCTTCATCGACGAATTCGCTGTAGTTGAATATTTTCCCACAACTGGTGCAGACGAGATGATGGTGGTGTTTCGCCTTCTCATCCGAGATGAATTCGTAGCGGTTGTGCCCGTCACCAAAGGAAAGCTTGTGAATGAGCCCCATTTGGAACAAAAGATCCAGTGTGCGGTAGACGGTCGTCAATCCGATTCCTGGATAGAATTTTTGTAATGTCGCATAAATCTCCTTGGCGCTCATGTGTTTTGTGGTCCGGCTCAGAAGCTGCAGAATGGCCTCGCGCGGTTCTGTCCATCGGCGGAAATGTCTACGATATCTGTGTCTTTGCATCAGAGGCCTATGCATCTGTATTCACCGTTAATGATAATGAAAACCATTTTCATTAACGTTTTAATATAAGCTTAATGTGTCCATTTGTCAATACAAACATGAATAATTTTTTTAGAGTTGCGAGCACAGAGGTTCCTCCGATGAACGCGACCGGTTTATGGATAGCGTAATTGTTATCTGATTACAGCTGTACTATAATAACAGGGATCAGAAAGGCCGGAGATGATAGATACAAAGTCAAAAAGTCAGGGCTATACAAACAAAGAGGCTACAGCGGGATTGAAGGCACGGCTTCCGAAGATCGAGACCTTTTCCAATCAATTCCCCGATTACGAAATAAAGATTGAATCACCCGAATTCACGTCGGTCTGTCCAAAAACGGGTCTTCCGGATTTTGGGACAATATTTATAACTTATATGCCTGACAAGAGCTGCTTGGAGCTCAAATCTCTCAAGATGTATCTCTTGGCTTATCGCAACCTGGGCATATTCTACGAAAATGCAGTCAACCGCATACTCGAGGATATCGTTAAGGCCTGTCAACCGGTCAAGGCTTCTGTAGTGGGCAAATTCAATCCCCGCGGCGGCCTGGTCTCGACAGTGGAAGTTTTTTATCCGCGGCCCAAAGAATAAAGACATTCCATTTGCACATTCACAGCGATGGCGTTTTCTAGCCAGTTTCGCCGGGGAATCCCGTCAAAAACGAAAGTGCTTTGTGACGAAAGAAAACCATCGGGGCCTGTCGATGTTTTTTAAATTTGCATTTTTATATTGAGGGTGGTTGAAGTATACTCTGTCTTCGATCGAATATGGCGAGCGTCCAGAACAGAAACAGTAAATATAAGACATTCGGCACGACCGATGTCCTCATGCTTTCTGCTGTTTTGTTCTGGGCAGTGAATTTTTCGTTCGTCAAAATAGCGCTTAAAGAGCTCTCACCGCTGGCTTTCAACGGTATTCGATTGTTTTTTGCATCCGTGGTGCTTTCGCTCGTCCTGGTTCTGAAAGGGGAGAACCTGAAAGTGGGCCGGAAAATTTTCTGGAAACTCATGGTCCTAGGCTTCATCGGAAACACCGCCTATCAGATGTCTTTTATCCACGGCATCGATTGGACGAGTGCGTCCAATTCGGCCATCATCATCGCGATAACACCAGTGTTCATCGCTCTTCTGAGCTCTTTGATGAAACATGAGAAAGTCCACCCGGCTGCATGGGCGGGGATCCTATTCTCTTTATTGGGTTTCTATCTCGTGATCTCTAGCCGGACCGGACCTTTCGAGATTTCCTCTCCGGGAGTCAGGGGTGACCTGCTGATATTCGGTGGAAATATCTGCTGGGCTGTGTATACCGTTTTTTCGAAACCGCTGCTCGAGCGAATGTCCCCCTTAAAACTGACGGCTCTGACCATGGTTTTCGGGACCCTTTTCTTCCTCCCCTTCTGCGTTATAGACATTGTCCAAATCCCCTTCCGCAACGTGACCTTCAAGGCATGGGGCTCGCTCCTGTACTCGGGTTTGTTTGCCCTCGTTATCTGCTATGTGATCTGGTATGCCTCTGTAAGACGCGTGGGGAACACAAAAACCGCGATTTACAGCTACTTGATCCCCGTTTTTACTGCGATTTTCGCATATTTTTTTATCGGAGAGAGGATCAGCGGACAGCAGGTCGCGGGAGCGCTCATCATCTTTCTCGGCTTATATCTGGCTCGGATCGGATACAAGAGGTTCCTGCGAAAAGACATAGAGTTATGAATTGTATGGGTTGATTCATGGCTCAAAAAAAAATACAATCAAGGTCAATGGCACCCGGTGAGATTTTTAAATCCATGCGGCCGCAGCAATGGCTGAAAAACCTCTTTATCTTCGCACCGCTAATTTTTTCTGAAAACATCTTCGATCGGTCGATGCTGCTTCGCACGCTTCTCGCCTTCGGCGTTTTCTGTCTTCTTTCCGGTGCCCTGTATATCTTGAATGACCTGAAAGACCTGGAGGAGGATAGACGTCATCCCCTCAAGTCGAAGAGGCCGTTGGCAGCGGGGGAGCTCAAAAAGAGACAGGCTGTTGCAGCTTTTGTTTTCCTGAGTTTTATCAGCTTGATTCTAGCCGAGGTCGTCAACCAAGAATTTCTCTGGATCTGCCTGGTCTATTTTGTCCTCCAGACCTCCTATTCCTTCGCTCTGAAACATGTCGTCATCCTGGATGTGTTCATCGTGGCCTCGGGTTTTTTCCTCCGTGTCATAGCCGGTGCTGTGGCCATCAAAGTCCAGATCTCTCCGTGGCTCCTGATCTGTACGACGCTTCTGGCACTATTCCTGGCACTGAGCAAGAGACGGCATGAGATCTTGCTTCTGGATGAGGAGGCCGCAAACCACAGACCGATCCTCAAGGAATATTCTCCGTATCTATTGGATCAGATGATCTCCGTAGTGACCGCATCCACTGTAATCGCCTACTGTCTGTACACCATCTCGGGGGAGACCATCGAGAAATTCGGTACGAACAAGCTGATCCTAACGGTCCCTTTCGTCCTCTATGGGATATTCCGGTACCTCTTCCTCATCCATCAAAGGGCTGAGGGGGGAACGCCTGAAACCTTGATCCTCAAGGACCGGCCGCTCCTTTTGGATATTTTCCTTTGGATCGTCTCAGCGGCACTCATCATATATTTTGCGGAGTAGGATATGGAAAGATCTAAAGTTGTCGTTTTGAAAACTTCGACAGAATCCGTTCTGGACGATTATCAAAAACTGATGCGTTTGGCTGATTATGAGCGGTTCCTTGCCAAAAACAACACCACGTTGATCAAGCTCAACCTCTCCTGGACCAAGTACTTTCCCTCATGTTCCAGTCAACCCTGGCAGTTGGACGGAGTGGTCCGAACGCTTCTTTCGGACGGATACTCTGCGGAGAATCTGATCGCCGTCGAGAACAAAACAGTGGTCACGAACCCGAGGAAGGGAGCAAGAAACAACAAGTGGACTCCGATCCTTGAAAAGAAAGGGATCGATTTTGCCCCTCTGGATGAGGCCGAGTGGGTCAAATTCACATTCAAGGATAAACTGCTGAAGCTGGATCAGATCTTTCCGGAAGGGATCGAGATCCCGAAGATGTTTTCTGGAAAAAATGTCATTCACCTCCCCACCGTAAAGACCCACGGCCATTCCGTGACAACCGGAGCTGTCAAGAACGCTTTCGGAGGGCTGTTGAAAGAGGTGAGGCACTATGCGCACAAGTACATCCATGAGGTCCTGGTGGACCTTCTCATCATGCAAAGGGAGCTCCATCCCGGAATTTTCACTGTGATGGACGGCACCGTGTGCGGAGATGGGGCCGGCCCCAGGACCATGGTGCCCAAGGTGAAAAATATCATCCTGGCCAGTGGGGATAGTGTGGCCATCGATTCGATCGCTGCAAAGATCATGGGGTTCGAACCCATGTCGATCCCCTACATCCGTATGGCTCATGAACGAGGGCTGGGAACAGGCAACCCTGCGGAGATCGAGGTTGTGGGGGAGGACATTCAAACCATGAACTTTGCGTTCAAGTCGAAAAAAAGCTTCGTGATTTGGGGCGACCAGATGCTCCGCCTCGGGTTTCTCAGGCCCTTCGAAAAAATACTCCTGCATTCACCGCTTATCGTCTGGGCCCCTTTCGCGAGCAATATCTACCATGATTTTCTCTGGTATCCCACAATAGGACGATCGATGATCCGGAAGTTTTCCAAAACGGCGTGGGGAAAACTCTGGTCATCCTATTGAGACGTGTGATTCCTGCATCTCGCTGGCACAATCAAATCTCGATGCCCCCATTTCTGAGCTATCCTGTCGATAGATTTTTCTATTGCGGATACGACCCTGCTGATTCGCCCATCAGGGTCGATGGGTGTCTGTTTTGGGTTTTGCAAGGAGATGGGCGTCCTCTATTTCGCCCAGAGAGATCTTTTTAACTGGGGTGTAGCCCTCTTTGATAGCCAGGTCATGAATGAGATATTCGAGATGAGCCAGTTTTCCTCCGGCGGGAGAGGTTTCGATGGGCCAGCCCCTGACTGCGGATTGGGATGAGAACAGGATGATCAGATCAGGCCCTTGTCCAACGACATACCCGGCAATCGAATTGGATTCCACCTTCGGGTCTTGTTGTTGATAGATCCTTCGGGCGATAGTTTTATCTGTGAGACCGAGAAAGTCCAGAGATCTCATCCGCGAGTAATAAGGGACGGCGCCCTGCCTGCGGAGAGCGATCGTGCTGTCCTGGGGAAATGTGTCGGATAGCCATTTCCCCAACCCGATCAATTCGGCGCTGTTCATGACAAGGAAGGGATAGTCATCCTTATGAGCAACTGCCCTACTGGTCTGCCAAACATTCAGACCCGCAAAGACAAGCCAAAAAACAAAAGCTGTGGCAGCTGTAAGCCTTTTTTTCTGCCAGGATGAACCTGCACCAAAGGCACTCAAAAAGGTCATGCATAAGATGAGGACCAACGGGAAGACCGGGAAGAAAAATCGGCCGAACGCCATCCAGTCACCCGTATACGACATGAAAGCAACCTGCGCCAGACAGAAAAAAAGAGGGTAGAGATTTCCGAAAAAAAATCTTCTGTTAACGCTGAATAACACTAACGGGATGAGCAAAAAGGATCCCGAAAGCATTCCGCTGGAAAAGTTGACGAAAAAGGCGCTGTATCCAGTCTCGACGAACGTCCCCAAAGGTTTTGCGTAGAATGTATTCGGAAGAACATTTCCGTAGTACAAAAAACGTACAAGGATGAATCCTCCATAAAAAGCCAGAAAGAGAAAAGAATAGGTGAGATGGGTCCTGAAGAGTGCCCATTTCTTTTGGAACCATCCCTGCCCCATATGATAAGCGGCAGTGATCAGCAGAAAAAGAACACCTTCAGGGCGCGTAATCGCAGCCAAAAAGCAGACGGAGTACAGAAGAAACAGCCTTCCTTGAGATTGAGCCCCCCTCATTTTTATGTGGATATACACAGCCAACAGCAGTAGAAAGGTGTACAGTACGGTCTCCAGTCCTGACATCGAGAAGTAAGCGAGGCTTGTCGCCGAGCTTAGGAGGAGGGCACACAGGACAGCCCAGACAGGTCCCGCACCAGATGCGCGCGCGGTCACGAACACAAGTCCAATTATAAAAAATGAGAATAACAAGGAGAGAACTTTGGAAATTGCCAAGGGGGAGATGTCGAGCGTGCTGAAGACGGACAGAAGGATAACCCAGGAAAAATTGGAGAATCCTTCCACCTTCTCTCCTGTATTAAAGACCAATCCATTCCCACGACTGAGGTTTTCCGCATATCGGTAGGAAATAAAAGCATCATCACAGGTCCAGTGCATAAAAACTGCCTGATGTCCAAGGGCGATGATCAGGGCCAAAAGGATCAAGAGTCGGTGTCTTGTTTGCGAATTCCGAGCTGTATGCATTTGGGGTCGGATGGTTTACCGCACTCCGATATATTTCTGGTATTGTAGGCAAAGGCGGATGTTGATCAAACCCACCTTCAAGGTATCCCTTAACAATTTCAAGGCCTTTTCGGTGCTCCATTTCAACTGGGATTGAGGCTGAAGAAGGATCGGCGTTTGTGCTGGGAATCGTCTGCGAAAGTTTTGGATGACCGCGAGCGTCAACTCCCGGCTCACCACGAGTTTCACTTCCTTCGCCTTTTCGGTGAATTCAGGAGCGAATTCGTAAGACTTCGGTTTGGGCGAAAGTGTCCACCAGTCCGCGGCCACCGGTCGGAAGTGCGTGCCGTTCGTTTCGATCTGGAGCTTGAAGCCTAGTCGTTTCAGTTGTGTGACGAGCGGGGCTATCGGCTGGATGAGGGGTTCTCCTCCCGTCAGGCATACCCAGTCGGCAGGGTATCGCCGCTCTATTTTTTGGATGGTCTCCAGGACCCTCCCCACCGAATAATCCTTTCCCCCTTGCCATGCATATTTGGTGTCACAGAAGCGGCATCGGAGGTTGCATCCTGTCAGTCTGATGAATACTGTCGGCTCCCCGCTCCGGAGACCTTCGCCCTGAATAGACGGAAAGATCTCAGTTATCTTCAGAATAGGTGGCTGAGGCATCTGTGGATTCCCAGACTGTAACACTCTTTACCGGGAAATGCTTTTTCAGTTCTTGAAAAAAATGTCGTGAGAGATTCTCGGCTGAGGGATTGAATTCGTAGACTTCATTGAGGAGAGTATGATCCGGCAAAACGTCATTCAATTTTTCCTTGATCACACTGAAGTCGATGCCGATCCCTGTCCCATCCAATCGATCCACTTCAACCTGCACTTCGACATTAAATGTGTGGCCGTGTATCCGTTCGCATTTCCCCTTGTATTCTTTCAAGAAGTGCGCGGCCTGAAACCTGCTTCTGACCGAAAGAATCCAGCTCATCGTTTTCCTTCCTTTTTTAACCTCCCCATAAGGGGATCTTCGGCCCCGATCTCATCCCATGCCTTCTGGCGAATATAACAGGCTGCACAGTTCTCACACGGGATTTCTGTCCCCGCATAACAGGAGATGGAGTATGAATAGTCTGCGCCCAGAGACAGCCCTTTTGTGATGATCGCCGCCTTGTTCATCTCGAGAAAGGGGGCAAGTATGTTGATCCGCCTTTGACTGTAGGCCGCTCGGGATCCCCGGTTGATCGCTTCCTCCATGGCATCTATAAATTCCCTGCGTGTGTCCGGATAATCGGGTGAATCCAAGACGTGAAACCCGCACACGATCTCGGTGTATCCCTGGACTTCGGCCCATGCCGAGGCAAGGGCAAGAAAGATGCCGTTCCTGAAGGGAACATATGTTGACGGAGGACCGTCTTTTTCAGAGATCGAGCGGTCGGAAGAGGGAAGGGGTGTTGCGGGATCTGTGAGAGACGAGCCCCCGATCTGCTGCAGATCTATCCGGAGGATTTTTTGGGGAATGTTCAGATTGGCGGCGATCCTCTGGGAGAGCTCAAGCTCGATCCTGTGCCGTTGTCCGTAGTCGAAGGTGAGCGCATGGACATAGGCGTGTTGCCCGATGGCCCAATACAGGGCCGTGGTGGAATCTAACCCACCCGAAAACAGTACCAATACGTTTTTCATCCTGTCGTGGTCCAACGTGATGATAAAAGATAAACTCTTTTTTTTCAAGGAAGCTTGATCACCGGTGAGGCTTAGCCAGCAGCGTGACGGCGGGATCTTTGTGCACTATCGTGCTTTCCGCTTATGTGGCGGGAAAACAGTGCTTTCGTATCACGATTCGGGTCACATGGAACGGCATTCGTCGCGGTTTTAAAAATGATGGATCTTTTGGAGCACCCAGATTGACGGGAGAGTATGTTTTCCGATACTATATGTCTTCAAAAATACCGGATGAAATCTTACGTATTGGAATGACTGGATGAATCAAGATATCAAGAACACTGCGGGCACAGACGCTCCTCAGAAAACTTTTGCGCTTCTCGCGTCCGCGGCCCAGGATGCCCTTGTGACTGTCCGCGATGACCTCTATGATTTTTCCTTGCTCCTGGATGCGGTCAAGCTCCGCCGGAAAAAGCAGCCTAACTCACATCTTCGATTGGTGGATTCAGGGGCCTTGAGCCTTGCCCAAATCGAATGGCTGGCCGAAGAGGGCGCGGATGTCTACACGAGCGATGAGGTGAGAAAAAATTTGCAGGAACTGGAGCACATCCAGGATGCGTGTCATAAAGGACATACTCTTTTTGCCTATTTGCACAACGGCCCTCTCGAAAGCGAAGAAGGGTCGTCGTTCGGTCTGTCAGGATTGAAAAGCCTGGGGCCGAATGGTGTCTATATCTACCTCAGCAATAAGGAGCGAGAGCGCGATTTATCAGGTCTGATGGAGCTATCGGATCTCTGTCGATGCGCTGGAAGGCTTGTCTATTATCATCATAACGATCTCGATCCTGCGCTTATCGGATTGGGTCGAGAAGGGAGTTGGATACACTTGTCTGATAGCAGTATAA
>Ga0180438_10006956_pt1 | contig 15047 bp, 11 predicted proteins | sample SS_ome_12_FD_132455 | JGI IMG/M metagenome (GOLD analysis project Ga0180438, IMG submission 132455) | Hypersaline lake sediment archaeal communities from the Salton Sea, California, USA - SS_3_D_2 metaG | ecosystem: Environmental > Aquatic > Non-marine Saline and Alkaline > Hypersaline >...
CGACTAAGGAACCGGCTAACCCTGGGCGGAATTACCTTCCCCAGGAAACCTTAGGCTTTCGGCGAGCAGGATTCTCACCTGCTTTATCGTTACTCATTCCGGCATAATCACCTGCAGGGGCCGACACCGCTCCTTTCGGTACGGCTTGTATCTCCCCTGCAGCGCTCTCCTACCATCGCCCTTAAAGGACGATCCACGGCTTCGGTGTTAGGCTTACTCCCGTTCATTATCGGCGCAGGGTTGCTCGACCAGTAAGCTGTTACGCACTTTTTAAATGGTGGCTGCTTCTAAGCCAACATCCTGGCTGTCTCAGCAACCCAACCTCCTTAGTGACTAAGCCTGACTTCGGGACCTTAGCCGATGGTCTGGGTTGTTTCCCTCTCGACCCTGGAGCTTATCCCCCAGGGACTGACTCCCGAGATAGTCGCACCGGTATTCGGAGTTTGGTTCAGCAGGGTACCCCGGGAAGGGCCCCAAACCGATTCAGTATCTCTACCCCCGGTGCGTAGTGGCTCGAGGCTAGCCCGAAAGCTATTTCGGAGAGAACGAGCTATCTCTGGGTTTGATTAGACTTTCACTCCTCTCCACAGGTCATCCCCTCGGTTTTCAACCCAAGTGGGTTCGGTCCTCCACGCGATATAACTCGCGCTTCAACCTGCCCATGGATAGATCACCCAGCTTCGCGTCTACCACCCGTGACTTTTCGCCCTGTTCAGACTCGGTTTCCCTGTGGCTTCCCCGCGGAACGGGTTAACCGGGCCACGAACGGTAACTCGCCGGATCATTATGCAAAAGGCACGCCGTCACCCGTGCCCGAAGGCATAGGGCTCCGACCGCTTGTAGGCACATGGTTTCAGGTTCAGTATCCTCCCCTAGCAGGGGTTCTTCCCATCGTTCAGTCACCCTACTGAGTTCACTATCGGTCGTCAGGGAGTATTTAGCCTTGCGGGATGGGCCCCGCAGATTCAGTCCGGGTTCCACGTGACCGGACCTACTCAGGTACCTCTCGGGAGGCTGCGCCGCTGTCGCCTACGGGACTGTCACCCTCTATGGTTCAACTTTCCAGTACGCTTCGGCTAGCAGGCAGCTTGGTAACTCCCATGTGAGAGGCCCTACAACCCCGCAGGGGAAACCCCCGCGGTTTGGGCTCTTCCGCGTTCGCTCGCCGCTACTTACGGAATCGATTTTTCTTTCTTTTCCTCCGGTTACTGAGATGTTTCAGTTCACCGGGTTGGCCACGCACGCCTATGGATTCAGCGTACGCCAATTCGGGAATCCCGGGATCAACGCTCGTTTGTCAACTCCCCCGGGCTTATCGCAGACTTCCACGCCCTTCATCGCCTCCTGACGCCAAGACATCCCCCATGCGCCCTTAGTAGCTTGGCCACATGAATTCAATGCTCCAAACGTGAAGCCGAATCCACGCGGTGGCTACTTCCCTCCGTCCCAAAATAGACGGACGGGAGTAACGATAGCTCCTCGCCGCCGGTCGACCCCACGCCCGAGGGGCGCGACGCCTACCCGCGGCGGTCTAAGCGCTCACACGAACCTCAGCCCGGCACGCCTCGCGGCGCACCAACCGGGCTCGTGCGTTAAGATGCCACTTCACCACAACCGAATTGTCAAAGAACGCCGGATCGAACACCCCCCACTCGTGGGGACCTCCGCTCCGCTGCCAGTTCGACAGGGGGCACGCTCCCGCCTTGCGGGAGCCCATCCCCTGTGGAACTGCCAGTCGTCTCGCCCTCGGCGCGATTCGACAGTATAGCGATCCGCCCTTACCTTGTCAAATACCCCCCTTACCCGCAATCCCAAGAACATGCCGCCCGACCACCCCACGGAGTCCTTAACTCCAGGACACACAAGACCTTACGAAGGTTCGACCCGCCCGTTCATTTCCGTGCCCTACCGGGCTCGAGGCCACTCTCCGTCGTCCGTGCCCGGGCCATCACCTCGGCGTGAGTAAGAGAATTATATCGGCCGAGCTGCCGGCGACAAGCCACCCGAAACAACCGGCCACGTCTTCTCTTGTGGCGGCCGTCGAGGGGGTTCGACATCCGGCCCTGTCTGCATGGGCAGTATGGGAAACAGGGGCAAGATGGCTTTGGGGGCACGTGTGCTGGGGCCACCCTGAGGCAGGGGGTAGACCAGGCTGCGCCCCGATCGGCACACCCTGCGGCTTGGCCAACCTACCTGGAATCGCTCAGTCGCAATATAATGAAAAAGAAGGGGACGTGTTGGCCCGTCTTCTGAGGTGACGTCATGGCGGAAATGGCTACCGGCTCCGACTCACTGCAAGAGTCGGAACGAATGCACTCGCTTTACCTCGCTGGGGGGAAGGAGCGGTCCACGGCGCCGCACGTGGTCTACTCCGAGGGGACCTGTCCGCACCACGGGTGCGAGCACCACTTACAGGCAATCGACTTTCGCCTGGAGGACTACGGGCCGAGCGTTCACGATCCATTGGTCGCCGCATGGTGGGACGACACGGGCTTTGCCGGCCGTTGCCCGGAGTGCGGCGGTTGGATACATTTTACCATCCGCGAGAAACGAGCCATCGACGAAGAGGAAGCCGCCGAGCTGCCGCAGCTCCCCGACGACTGGCACACCAAGGCGACGGTCCTTTGAGCTTCATCATCTCGTGGCGGTTCGTTTAACGGCAAGCCGAAGGCGGCGGTGTGTCGCGGCGTTCGCAGTCGCCTTCGGCTCGCCGTTAGACGAGGAATAGGCGGCTAGTTCGCTCGTGGCGCGGGGACGTACATATCGTCCTTCGTCAGTCCGTAGCGGTCGATGGCCTCGAGGCAGCGGGTCATGTCGATCGGCTTGTCGTCGAAGTTGTTCGAGCCGAAGGTGAACTTGGCGCCCATCTTCTTGGCCAGGCGGATGAAGCGGTCGTGGGGCAGGCCGCTCTTGGCGTTGATCTCCAGGGCCACGCCGTTGTCGATCGCCGCTTGGATGACGGTTTGCATGCGCTCATCGGTCCACAGCTCGTCGTAGCGGTCCTTCACCGCCGGCGGCAGATAGGTCGGGTTGGCCAGGATCGTGATCGGCTCGGAGAGCACGCGAAGATTGTGCCGCACGTAACGCTCCATCCACGCCTCGGCGTCGTCGATCGTGTAGCGGTCGGCCATCCAGAGCTTCACCGGCGGGCCGTCGTCGTCGGGCATGGGCATGATCATCGTGTCGCCCAGGACGTAGTCGAGTCGCGCCAGCAGCTCGGGCGAGTGCTTCTTGTGCCAATCCCGGTCGTTGACTTGCAGGCCGACGAACACCGGCCGGCCCCGCACGCTGTCGAGGAACTCGCGGAGCTGCTCGTCGGTCTCGATGGGCCAGCCCTTGCCGATGTTCTTCAGCACGCCGGACCTGAACCCGGTCGCCTCCTGGCGGGCGATCGCCTTTTCGACCGTCATGCCGCCGCGGAGATGGATGTGGAAGTCGATCTTGGGGATGTCCGCTTCGACGCCGCCGGCCGTGGGTTCCGCTGCCCTTAAGAGGGCGAATCGACCACAACAGAGCAAGGCCGTTGTGACCGGTAACACCAAGTGCCAGCGCCGCACGGACGAGGAATTCATGGCAATCCTCCGAGGAAGAAGGCGGCCGGTCTTGTTGGCTAACCCTCAGTCGAACTCTACCTTGTCGTACACATCGACCAGCGCCAGCTCGCAGTCGATCGACGTCAGCGCGAGCGTGTCGTCGGGGCGGTCGGTCTCCCGAAGCATCCACTCGCCGGTCTCCTGGCGGCGGTGTCTCTCGACGTGGTGCTCTTGTTGGGCCACGAGCACGTATTCGGCAAGCGAGTCGATCCGCCGGTAATGCGCGAACTTCCGGCCGCGGTCATAGTCTTCGGTCGTCGGGGAAAGGACCTCGACGATCAACGTGGGATTCAGGAGCGTGTCCTGGTGGTCGTCCTCAAAGCGGGGCTCCCCGCAGACGACCACCACGTCCGGGTAGGTGTACAGGCCAGTTGGGCTGACCTTGACCCGCATCTCGCTGGGATACGCTTCACAGGGTCGCCCTCTCAGTTGGGCGCTCAGTTCGCGTCCGATATTCATGGCAATCAGATTGTGGCGCCGGGTGGCCCCCGCCATGGCGAAGATCTCGCCGTCGAAGTACTGGCTCTTGTACTCTGCCTGGCGTTCGAGCGCCAGGTACTCTTCGGGCGTGTATCGCTTCTTGGGCAACGTGGACATGGCACCCTCCCAGTGGAATCGACCGGCCGCGACGACCGGGCCAACGCACACAACCCGGCCAAGCTGCACAGACCACACAAGCCATTCTACCACACCCGCCCGGCTGACGTACCCGCACCCTGCCGGCCCCGCGCTGGTATCGCCCGAAGGGGGCAATTAGACTGGAACGTGGGGGTACTCCAGCCCCGGCGGGGCGCTTGTCATGCGAATCACGTCCATTCCCCAGATCTACCGCCACCTGAACCGCTGGCGCGAGATCCTCTGGGTCCTGAGCAAGTACGAGCTGGCCACGTGGATTGGCCGGCTGGGGCCCGATTTTGCCAAGGACCTGGTCAAAGCCCGGGGCGGAGTGCCGGTGGCCCGCCACAACTGGGAGACCCGGGTCCGGCTGGCCCTGGCCGAATTGGGGCCGACGTTCGTCAAGCTGGGGCAAGTCCTGAGCACCCGCCCCGACCTGGTGGGCGTCTCCCTGGCCGAGGAGCTTTCGCTGCTGCAGACCGACGTGCCGGCCGACCCGCCCGAGACGGTGCGGGCCACCATCGAGGCCGAGCTGGGGCACCCGATCGACGAGCTGTTCGACGAGTTCGAGGAGACGCCGATCGCTTCGGCCTCGATCGGGCAGGTACACCGGGCGCAGCTCAAGACCGGCGAGCGCGTGGTCGTGAAGGTCCAGCACGCCGACATCCACCGCAGGATTCGCGTCGATCTCGACATCCTGGCCGGCGTGGCCCACATGGCCGACCGCATCCCCGAGTTCCACAACTACCGCCCCCCGGCCATCGTGGCCGAGTTCAAGCGCAGCATACGCCACGAGCTCGACTTCCGCCGGGAAGAGCGGACCATGCAGCATTTCGCGCGGAACTTCGCCGACGACCCCACGCTCCACGTGCCCAAGACCTATCCTCACCTGTGTTCCGCCCGCGTGCTCACCATGGAACTGATCGAGGGCATCCGGCTCTCGGAGCGCGAGCGGCTCAAAGAACAGGCCGTCGACCTCACGGAGCTGGCCCGGCGCGGGGCCAACGTCTACTTGGAGATGGTCTTCAAGCACGGCCTCTACCACGCCGATCCCCACCCGGGCAACCTCCTGGTGCTCGACGGCAACGTGATCGGGCTGTTGGACTACGGCATGGTGGGCCGCATCGACGAGCAGCTCGCTGAGGACATGGCCGAGCTGCTTATGGCCGTATCCGGGCAGGACCCCGAGCACCTGACCGCGATCATCACGCGGGTCGGCTCCACGCCGCCCGACTTGGACCGCACGGCGCTGTGCCTCGACCTGGCCGATTTCGTCTCGCACTACGGCGGCCTGTCGCTCGACCGCTTCGACTTAAGCGGGGCCCTGCGCGAGATCACCGAGATGGTCCGGCGCTACGGGATCATCCTGCCCGCCCGGGTCGCCATGCTGATCAAGACCTTCGTCAGCCTGGAGGGGACGTCGCGGATGCTCGCGCCGAGCTTCAGCCTGATCGAGGTCATGCGTCCCTACCGCAAGCGGGTGCTCTGGCACCGCCTCTCGCCGGGGCGCAGGCTCCGCAAGCTGCGGCGTTTCCTCGGCGACCTCGAGCACATGATCTCGGTCCTGCCCCGCGAGATCATCGAGCTGCTCGACCAGATCCAAACCGGCAAGTTCGACGTACACCTCGACCACCGGGGACTGGAGCCGTCGGTAAACCGCTTGGTGCTGGGGATGCTGGCCAGCGCCCTGTTCCTGGGCTCGTCGCTGCTGTTGGCGCGCCAGGTCTCGCCCACCTTCGATATCCCGTTTTTGGCAATGAAAGACATCTCCGCCCTGGGGGCGGCCGGGGCGGGCGTCAGCTTCTTCCTCGGCTGGCGAGTCCTGCGGGCCATTAACCGGTCCGGGCGACTGGACCGGCGATGAGCAGCCGGCGCTCGTAGTGACCCGATCATCGGGTCTCCCCGACGCACGTAGTGACCCGATTCATCGGGTCTCCCCCGACGCTCGTAGTGACCCGATCATCGGGTCGTCCCCGACGCTCGTAGTGACCCGATTCATCGGGTCGTCCCAACAAGGCGTGCCCTCCGGCCCGCTGCCGACCGCAGGCATGCGGCCACTACGAACGTCGTTTCTCGGCCTGGGCCGCAGCTTGTGGATACCGCCGGATGCACTAGAATGACGGTGGTTCCGGACGGCTCGCCTGGGTGTCGGGCCGCGGCGTGAAGCGAACACGAGACAAGGGAGGTGCGCGATGCGAACTGCTTTCTTGCTGACACTGAGCGCGGTGCTGCTCGTAGGGCTGATCGGGTGCAGCGGAGAAAAGGAGTCGCCCCAGCCGGCGCCTCCCGCGGGGGGTGAACCGGGCGGCGGCCCGCCGGCTCCACCGGACGCCCCGACCCCCCCGGAAACACCGGGAACCCCGGAGACACCGGCCGCCGAGGCGCTCAACGACCTGGACCCGGCTTACATTCCGGCGGAGTGCTTCGCCGCGGTGCTGGTTCACGTCAGCCGGGCCGGCGACTCGGCGATGGTCAAGTCGGTCTTGGAGCACCCGGAGTTCGCCCCCCAGTTGGAGGAACTCCAACAAATGGGGATGGACCCCTTGAAGATCGAGCGAGTGATCGTGGCCGTGCGGGCTTCCGAGACCCTGGAGGCGATCGAAGAAGCCGCGCCGTCTATCATCCTTCGGACCACCGAGCCGGTCGACGGGAAGCAGGTGCTCGCCATCCTCCGGATGATGATCTCCGGTGAGGAGCCGGGCGAGCTTCCCGAGGTCACCTGTGCGGGCAAGACGTGCCTCCAACTGAGCGAGTCTCCGTCCGTGGTGGCCCACGTGGCCGACGACCGGACGATCCTCCTCTCGGACGAGACGGGCATGAACCAGATGCTCTCCGCGGGCGAGGCGAAGAGCCCGCTGCTGGACCGACTCCGCCGCATCGATCTGGAGTGCGACGCGGCCGTCGTGGTGGCGTTGAACCCGATCCGCGAGATGATCGCCGAACCGCTGGGCGAGGCCAAACAGATGCTCGAAGAGCAGATGCCCCCACTGGCCGCGGCCGCCGCGTTGCCCGATCGGATCAAGACGCTCGCCCTGTCGCTCGACCTGTCGGGCGAGACGCTCCTGGCCTTGACCTTCGAGGGCAACACGGAGGACGACGCCGGCGCGGTCGAAGACGTGCTCAACGGCCTCGTCGAGACGGGCAAGGCCATGGCCCGGCAGGTGGCGGACGGCGCGCCGCCCGGTGCCGAGCCGTTCACGGCCATGGGCACGCAGGCCGCCGACAGCCTCGTGGTCACCAAGAGCGGCGCCGAGGTGGTCGTGTCGGTCAAGCGTCCCGCGGGTTTGGACGAGTTCGATGCCGCGGAGGTTCTCGAGATGATGTTTGCCGGGGGCGGGGGGGACGCCAAGCTAGCTGCGGCGGAAATGCAGGACCTGCACGAGCTTGGCACGGCCATGATGATGTACTCGACAGTCAACAACGGTTCCTTTCCGCCCGGCGCAATCACGGATGCGAACGGCAAGCCCCTGCTGAGCTGGCGCGTGGCCCTGATGCCGTACCTCGACGATCAGCCGTCGGCCGATCTCTACAAGAAGGTCCCGCTCACCGAGCCCTGGGACGGCCCCAACAACGTGCACTTGGCCAAGCTGATGTACATACCGCCAGTATTCGCCTCCCAAGCGGACCGAGAGCCGCTCGAGGCGTACCGCGCCGACAGGGCCGCGGCCCTGGCCGATCCGGACCTGAAACAGCGCCTGATGTCTCCCGCCAAAACGAGGTTCCTCGTGTTCTCCGGCGAGGGGGCCCCGTTCGGCGGCCCCTCCGGCGTGAGTCACGCGGACATCACGGATGGCTCGAGCCGCACGATCATGATCGTCAAGGCGCCCGAGGATCGAGGCGTGCCGTGGACCAAGCCGCAGGATCTACCGATGCCCGACGCGTCTGATCCCGAGGCCACGCTTTTCGACCTGTTCGGCGGTCCCTTGTTCGCCGTGTTCTTCGACGGGCACGTGGAGGAGTTGCCGGAGGACCTGCCGGTAAGCGAGCTGAAGGCGATGATCACGCACCAAGGCGGCGAGGTGGTTGGGGCCGGGCCCGACATGGGCTTCGAGGAGGGTGGCTTCAAGGACGGCGAGGGCGAGTTCGAAGCCGAGCCGGAGGTCGAGCCCTTCGGCAAGCCCGCTCCGTTCGGCGAGGGTAAAGAGTCCGCCGTGCCCGAGGGCGCCGCCGTCACGCCGTTCGAATAGCGGCGCGAGTTTGGCGGGACGCCAGGGCTTGCCGCCGTGGCCGATAGCCCTGAGAATGGGTGGTTTTTATCCACCCGATTGAGCGGCTGTGCCCTCTTCGCGCCCGCTCTGCCATTGGCGCAACACCTGCTCGACCTGCTGGTCCAGCTCGGCCAACTGGTCGAGCAGCTCCTCGTGCCGAGATTCGAGGTCCAAGAGGGTGTCGATCGGCGAAGCGGACTCGGTCATGGCGGGCTCCTGCGAGGCGGCGGGGGAACCGACTTCTCCTTACGGCATCGGCTCTTCGAGGCGCTCAGGTCCAGCAGGGCTGGCTCAACGAAGCGCGGTAAGTGTAAGCTGGATAAGGTTTTAGGGTCGCGGAAGACGTGCCGTTACCGCGGGCCGCGTCCGGTGTTTCCCGCAGGGCCGTGCCCGGGCTGGAAAAACCGCACTTCGCCGTCCGATAACGGTGGACAAGCGCCCGCGCGGTAGTGTACATTATAGGGCTCGCGGCCGAGTGTGCACGGGCCGGGCGGGAGAAACCGCGCAATCCCCGCCCATTCCAGGACCTTAGCGACAAGGAGCACTGAGTGGTCAAACTGACGTTGCGGGAACGCGAATCGATCCAGGAGGCGGTCCGTCGCTTCCGCAAATTGGTGGAACGCAGCGGCATCAAGAAAGAGATGCGACGCCGCGAATACTACGAGAAGCCCAGCGAAATCAAACGGCGTGCCCGCCTTCGCGCCGAACGCCGCGCCCGACGCAACCGCATGATCGCGGGCCTCTAGGCCCCCGCTGGGCGCTTCTTCCACAGTGAGCCCCGACTGCGCTTGGCGTCTGCGCCGGGCTCGCCCCGTATCGGTCCGCTACCGGCCATCGGTTCTCTTGTCCAACAGCCGGAAGTCCTCCTTGAGTGATCCGAGCCCTTGGGTGTCTTCCGGTCCCGGCTGGAAGGTGACCTCGACTCGGTACCACCCCGGCTCCCTGAGCTCAAAGCGCCGGCTCAAGTCCCACCGCGCGACGTTGAGGCACGTTCCCGCGCCCACGGTTCGCTCGGTCTGCGGCATCGAGAAACCTCGCGGCGAGGCGGGCTTCAGCTCCACCCAGTCCGCCCACCGGTTTTCATTCATCCCGCCGAACGCGGGGACGGCCCACCGCGCGTCCCAGACCGGCGGGAAACCGTCGCTGTTTCGGGCCCGAAACAAACGCACCCGGCAGCCGATCGCGCCGGCCGGCCGATCGGACGACGTCTCCACGTCGTGGAACCTCGGTGCCGGCTGGTCGAGACCCGTCCGGTTGAACACCCAAACGCTCACCGGCAACGCCTCGCCCAGCCGTGTCTTCGGTTCCAGGGGCGTCACGCCCGGCTCGTCGGGGCACTCCGGCGATTCGACCCAGCAGACGAAGCGATCCCGGAGCACGACGCCCGGGCCGTAGAAGAGGAACTCGATCTCCTCGGCGGGGACGCGGGCCACGGTGTAACGCCCGACGAACCCGTAGTAACGCAACCACCCGGCGGCGGTCTGCACCTCTTCGACCTGGTAGATTCCCCCCGACTGATCGTACTCGACGACAGGACGGGGTTCGTACGTATAGGGGTCAGAGTAGCGGCACAGGACCGGGTAGTCCTTCAGCGCGGTCCACCGGGCCGCCGTGCGGCGTGTGCCCTGGACGACGCGCGTGGGGCCGCCCTCCCCTTCCAATGAGAAGATGGCCCGGCCTCGACGGACGTCCTCCAGCGTGGCTGGGCGCTTAAGGGGCCGAAGCGTGAACCGCGCGTCCTCAACGCTCGGCGAGTCGGCCATGACGTTGGGGTCACGCGTGTATCGAAAGCATCCGCCGTACTGTTCGAGGAAGTCCCGGCATCGGGCCACGGCGCAATCGCGGTGGGCCTCGGGCCAGAACAGCTCACACTGCGGCGTGCCCGGCAGTTCCGAGAGCAGGTTGGCGTACAGGTCGCAGGTGCGGAACGTGGCCTTGGTCCCGGTTGGCGGACAAAGCGGATCGCCGGGGTAGGTGTTCGCGCTACCCGCACTCGCCACGACGTAACCCTCGTCCCGCACCTCGATGTTGCCGGCAGTGGTCTGGTCGTTCAGACACCGCAGCAACTGGCGGCGCACGCCGGGCCACCCAATCGCAGAACTGGTGAAGAACCCGTCCCAGCCCCACCAATCGGCGTCTTCCCCTCGCGGCAGACGCCAAGCGGGGCCCTCGGTGCCGAAAAGTCGCTCGACCGCCGGATCGACGGCCGTGGCGTCGGGCCACCGCCACAGGGGCTTCAAGACCGTGGCAATCCCACCGGAGAACGACTCGGGCGTTTGCGTCTCGAGCCAGGCCGCGTAGCGGACAATCGCTTCACGATCGCCCAGCTCCCCCAGCCTCATCGTCACCTCCGCGGCGTGTCTCCGGAACTCCCGGCTTTGGCCGTAGTCCTTCAGGTCCCGCACGTGCCCGTCGAAGCACCGTTGCTGGAACTGCCGGAGTAACGGCACCCCGGCGGCTCGGTCCCAGTAGGCCAGGGCGAGCATCATGGGATAGACCGTATAGCACAGGTCCCGCCGGGCGATTTCCGGCTTGGGAGGGCCCAGTTGGGCGTCGCGGTCGACCCGGTCGAGCATCTGACGGATCCGTCGTGCCGTCAGGTCGGCGACGCCCGGGCGGCGGCCGTCCCGCAGTGCGTCGCCGTACAGCTCGGCCCCCTCATCCGGCGCCCCCTTCCACGTGCAAAGCCCGCAGCGGCCGGACGGCTCAAAGGGGGCGACAGGCTGCGCGATCTTCACCGCGGAGTCGTACCACCCCTGCGGGCCGGCTTGGTCATCGGCGAGCACCCGATACCACCGCTCGACCATCGGCACGTCCTTGACGCGGTTCCAGTATCCGCGCAACGCCGTGGCTGCTGCCTTCCGCCCCTCCGCGCTGCCCACGCCCAGCTCGTGGGCTTCGTCGAGCAACTCGGCGGAAGGAGCGACCTCGATGATCGCGAGCAGCGCGTCGTGGGCGGCCTCGGCAACTCCGATGAGCCGACGACCCCGGCCCCTGTCGCACCAGAACTCGACGGAGCGGGTCAGCCGGGTGTCGTGCTCGAGGCAATCCAGGAGCGGATCGACGGCTTCCTCCCCCTCGGCGACCAACATGCCCACCACGGGGGCCTCGCGGAGCGCGATCACGCCCGGCATCCCCTGCTGGCGCGCGGCGCACTCCTCCAGCTCCTCGATCAGGGCCGCGATGCGGGCGGCTTTCGTGGCGTAGCGACCGGGCTCCGCCAGCGTGGCCCGCTCGGGCGGCGGCGATTTCGCCCGCCGGCGCTGGTCGGCCAAGAGCTCGTCGAGGGATCGCCCGAAGAACCGTTCTTCCACTTCGAATCCACGCCGCTTTGCCTCGCGTTCGACCGCCTCGACGATCGGGGCCAGCTTCTCGGCCGAGAGAAGCGCCAACCGGTCGTCGCCCCGCATGTGCGCACAGACCGCCCGATCGTACAGGGCCCACGTCCAATCGCCGACGAGCACCAGGTAGGGCTTCTCGACGTCGAGGTTGCGGCGGGTCAGCTCCTCGTTTGCAGCGGCCGTCCACTTTCGCCACACGGCTTCGGCCAACGCCGTCTCGCCAAGGCGCAGCAGCAGGCACGTCCTTATGGGTGAAATCCTCCGGGGGGATACGGCGTTGCGTTCCAGATAGTCGTGTACCACGCTCGAGTTGATCGGCTGGATCAGGCCATCCGTGCGCCACTCGTGTTCGAGGGCCGCGCGCACGTCGGCCCGCAGATCGGCCGGCTCGCGGACCTCGACGACCGGATAGATCACCCCATTCCAGCAGATCGCGAAACGCTGCGGCTGCTGGGGATCGGCGGGCAGCACCCAGCCGTGGGTCGAGACGACGCCCCCGTCGCCGTTCCAGCAGCTTCCCGTCCCCATCCGGATCTCGCGGTACTCGCAGCCACGAGGGTCGGCGAGACCTTGCTCGAAGAGCGTCTTGGCGGCCGAGACGACCGCCCCCGGCAAAGACGTCTCGGGCGCCTGCCACGCGACCGATTGCCGTGGCGGCTGGGGGATCACGTTGCCGCGAAACGGAGGGCTCGGCTCGATCTCTCCCCAGGGCGCCGTAAAGAGCCCGGGGTCGGCTGGCTGGCCGCGCGCGGGACTCGGCGCTATCGCCCCCTCGAACACCGCCCGAATCGCGACGAGCGCGCAGACGAGCCCCAGCGCACGACGGCTGTCGAATCCCCGCATGGGCACGGACCTCCCGCGATCAACCAAGCCCCTCCGGCAGCGTCTCGACAAACGCCCGAATCTCGTCCCGCGCTCGGCGGTAAATCGCCAGGGCCTCTTCCTCGGTCTTCGCCTCCTCGGCCAGGCGCGGGGGATCGTCGAACCCGACGTGGACCACGCGCGGCGCCCCGGGCAGCACGGGGCACGTCTCGTGGGCGTGATCGCACACGGTCACCACCACGTCGAACGCCACGTCCCCAAGCTCCGTCACGTGCTTCGACCGGTGCCCGCTGATGTCCACCCCCGCCTCGGCCATCACGTTGACGGCGTTGGGGTTCAGCCCGTGCGTCTCCACGCCCGCCGAATACGCCTCGATCACGTCCGACTTCAGGTGCCGCGCCCACCCCTCGGCCATCTGGCTGCGGCAGGAGTTGCCGGTGCAGAGGAAGAGCAGCTTCAGCTTGTTTGGGGAGTCGCTCATCACCGGACATTTTACACCCCGGCAAGGGCGTTGTCACGGTGCCGGTCGTAACCCGCCGCCGATCACGGCTGCTTGCTCAGCGCGAAGATCGGCAGCAACAGGGCCAGGCCGATCGTGCCGACCACCACGCCCATGGCGGCGATCAGCAACGGCTCGATCATGCTGGTGGCGGCTTTGATCGCGATTTGCGTATCGGCGTCGTAGTAATAGTTGACCTTCAGGACCTGGTCGAGCTTGCCGGTCTCTTCGCCGGCGGAGATCATCTGCACGAGCGTGCGTGCGGGTTAACCCCTACGCCGACGCTGCGCAAAACACACGAGAACGACGGCGCCGACTGCGCAAAGCGCCAGCGTGCCCGGCTCGGGGTTCGCTTGCGCGTCCGAAGAAACGGCCGCGCCCCCCACGGCATCGGTAAGAACATCGGCGTCGAACACGAGGCCCTGGATCTTGTCCTCGTCCTCGTCCGTCCAGACGATGCCAGCAATCGGATAGTCCAGCGGGGCGCCGCTCAGCGGGTGGTTGGCCACGCGGCCCGCGGCGATGCCCACCGGGTCGTCCAAGCCCGTGACCAGGGTCTCCACGCCGCTGCCGTCGAGGTTGGCCCGCCCGACGCTCTCGCTCCCCTCGTCGGTCCAATACATCTTGCCGTCCACGAGGTCCAGCGCGATGCCCATGGGCTCGTCCAGCCCGCCGACCAGGCGCTCCACGCCGCTGCCGTCGAGGTTGGCCCGCAGGATGCTCTCCGTGCCCTCGTCGGTCCAATACATCTTGCCGCCGGGCAGGTCCAGCGCGATCGCGATGGGATCGTCCAGCCCGCCGAGCACGGTCTCCACTCCGCTGCCGTCGAGGTTGGCCCGGTGGATCGTGCCCCAGTCCTCGTCGGTCCAATACATCTTGCCGCCGGCAAGGTCGAGCGCGATGCCCATGGGCTCGTCCAGCCCGCCGACCAGGCGCTCGACGCCGCTACCGTCGAGGTTGGCCCGCCGGATGCACTCAGACCCTTCCTCAGTCCAGTACATCTTTCCGCCGGGCACGTCCAGGGCGATGCCGAACGGGTCGTCCAGCCCACCCACCAGGGTCTCGACCCCACTGCCGTCGAGAGATGCCCGAGAGATCGTGCCCCAGTCCTCGTCGGCCCAATAGATGCGCAGGTTGGCCGTGTCCACGGCCACGCCCATGGGGTCGCCCAGCCCGGTCACCAGGTCCAAAACCGGCTCGGCCCGAGCCACCTGCGGGCCCGGCCGGAAGACCGCACCTGCCAGTGCCAACACCGCCATTGCTGCAAGGGTCCGGGTGCTTCTCATCAGGGTGCCTCCTTCTTCTTACTCAAAGTGGAAACCGCTTGATCGTCAAGGCCGTTCTGGCAAATTCGCTGCTGTTGCGGATAGGTCCGAATCGCCGGTGCGTCGACGTAGTAGGCACACTCCGCGTGCCGCAACCCGAGGGATCCGCCCAGTCTCCAACCGGCGGACGGCACACGGAACTTGCCTGCTGCCTGTCGCAACGGGAACAGAATCCCCCTCTTCTCTCCCCGCCGCGCTGCCCTGCAAACCATATTACCAAGCCGAGCACCGGGTTGCAAGCGGCCGGCGAGCCCCCGCTTGACAGCCGGCTCGCCGAAGGCCAACCTGGGGTCGGAACGAAAATGGGGACCTGGTCTATCTTGCCGAAACGGCCCGAAGGGTGCTTCGCACAAAGTAGACCGGGGCCCCTTTTTCGTTGCGCGGTGAGTACGTGAGGAACGTCCCATGGTGAGCCGGCTATTTCGGTGCAGTCCGGTTGACGTGCTCGGCGCGTTTCGCGTCGTCGGCCAGGAAATCCGCAACCGCTGCCGCCGCTACGCCGAGACCGGCTTGACGCAACGAGACGCCTACGAGTTGGCCGGCCGCATCAGAGAGCAGCGGGAACTGATCCGGCAGCTCACCGACCGCCGCAACCTCAAGCACGCCCGTCGCCTGATGCGGCTGAACACCAGGTTGCGAAAACG
>Ga0180438_10006959_pt1 | contig 15039 bp, 10 predicted proteins | sample SS_ome_12_FD_132455 | JGI IMG/M metagenome (GOLD analysis project Ga0180438, IMG submission 132455) | Hypersaline lake sediment archaeal communities from the Salton Sea, California, USA - SS_3_D_2 metaG | ecosystem: Environmental > Aquatic > Non-marine Saline and Alkaline > Hypersaline >...
ACTATTTTTTATATCATTGATCATTGGCTATCGCAGCCGACGTACTGTATCTTTCTGTTTGGTATAAACCATGCGTTTATTATGGGATTCATTTTAAATGCTGGTTTTGAGCAACAGCCTGTTAACTATTAACTAACGCATGTTTGTTGCAAGTCCCTAAATCGAGCCAGGAAAACTTCCACCCTCCCCTACTGTTCATGAATTATTGTATACTGAAATGTATCCAGATTTGAGAATATCACTTCATCCCAGGTTAGGTCTTTCCAGTTTAATTATACAAAGATAGGCAAAATTCTTGCCTATTATGCAAATCATTAATCCTTCGCTTTAAAAAGAGGAAAACTGTAATGGAAAAAAAGAGGCTTTAAAAAAGAGCGTTTTTGAAGTAAATGAAAGTTTGAAGATTTGGATAGATAAATCACTATATTACCTCCGTTGAAAGTCTAAAAGGATAAGACGATTCTTCACATAATTGCCTTGACAGCCATATTTGTTTGTAATTATAAACAGTCTGGAGAAAAACTGGCTACGATTTTGTCAATGACCGCAAAGTTACTTGAAACGTGCCGAAGTATTGATGGTGGGCCTTATCACCAGCTATCATTAAATGAATGAAATTTGCGGAGGGGAGAAAAGAAATAATGGCAGTCGAATTTTCTGAAAAACGGCGGTTTGAACGTGTTCTTCTTGCACTTCCTGTCGAGGGGAAGCGCCTGGAGACATTGTTTCATAGCCATCTCTTCCAGGGCGAAACCCAGAATGTGAGTAATGAGGGGCTATGCATTAAGGTCGACAGCTCCGATGGGTTCAAAGTTGGTCAGGAGGTAAAACTTAAGACCTGGCTTTACCGAGATGATTTTCTCAAGGCCCGAGGAAGGGTGTGCTGGGTTCATGATCTATCTGATCCCGATTGGCCTATCAATGTGGGTGTGAAGATAATCCGTATGCGAAACGATGCACTCTGGGTTGAAAGGGTCCAGAATAAAATCACTGAGGAGGCCATACTCGGTAAAGACCGAGGGCAATCTTCCGGGAAAAAAGCGGCCCAACCATACCCCACAGATTCGCCAAGAGAGCCCTTGCTGGCAGCCGATAGCCCCGAGAGCGATACACGGAATTTGGAGTTACTTCTTAAGGTTTCAAATATTTTTGCTCAATCCCTCAATATTGATGAACTCTTAGGTGAGGTGATAGATCAGATTTTAGATGTTCTAAAGAGAATAGATCGTGCTGCCATATTATTGTTAAACAAAGAGACTGGCAAATTACGGGAGGTGGTTTCAAAGACGAGGATGGAGGACAAAGATGGCATCTTCTCCAAGATTAACTACAGCAGGACTATTGTTAGAAGAACTATAAAGGGAGGTGAGCCGGTATTGGTGTCCGATACGAGCCGTATGGATGAAGCTCGGCTCTCTAACAGCATGCAACAAATGAATATCAGGTCAGTTATGTGTGTACCGCTCAAATGTAAAGGAGAGGTTCGGGGAGCAATTTATGTAGACTCTATTGGATTGCCTGGAGGATTCAAAAAGGATGACCTCCAATCGCTTACTGGCTTAGGTAATACTGCGGCCATTGCTATAGAGAATGCTCGACTTTACTCAGATTTAGAAAAATTGGTCGAGCGCAGAACAGAACAATTAAGAAAGGCTCAAGAGAATCAGGAGCGGCTTCAAAAACAGCTTTCTCATGCTCAAAAAATGGAATCCTTAGGCAGGATGGCAGGGGGTGTGGCCCATAATTTTAGAAATATCCTGCAAGCTATTTTGGGCAATGCTCAATTTCTTCAGATGGCATACAGCCAGGATGGGCAATTACAGAAAATTACACAGGCTATCGATGAATCAGTAGCAAAGGGTTCTGATTTCATTTATAGCTTGTTAAGATTCTCCAGGCAGGAGGTTGAAAAAGAAATCCTTCCCTTAGATTTAAAGAGCGTTCTCGATGAAACATATAAAATAATAAGTAATACCTTTGATAAGAGCATAAAGATTGTTATGAAGATAGAAACGCCATTACCAATTAAGGGTGACCGTTTAAGTCTCGGCCAGGTTTTTATAAATCTGTGTGATAATGCACGAGACTCCATGCCAGATGGAGGTGAGCTAAGGATAGAAGCAAAGAAAGATAAGAAAGCGGTCGTGGTTAGCATTTCCGACACTGGATGTGGTATGGATGAAGAGACCTTGAAGAATATATTTGACCCATTTTTTACTACTAAAGAGGTTGGAGAAGGAACCGGATTAGGCCTGTCAATAACTCATGGTATTATAAAAGAAAACAAAGGTAAGATATCTGTATCCTCACAACCAGGCAAAGGGACGCTATTTAGAGTTGCCTTTCCTGTAGTTGAAAAATATGAACAAATCAAACTAGAATCTCCACAGAGAATCAGGCGTGGAAAAGGAGAAAAGATTTTAATTGTAGATGATGAACCGTCTGTTTTAGAAGGTCTTGAGAATATGATTAAGTCGATAGGGTATGAAGTGGATTCGGTAAGTAGCGGTAGTCAGGCCATTGAACACTACAAAATGCATAAACCTGATGTGGTTTTGTTAGATTGGAAGATGCCTCACATGGATGGGGCCACATGTGCAAAGAAGATTATTGAGAATGACCCAGCTGCCAGGATAGTGATCATTTCCGGCTACCAAGAGACGGCCACAAGCAAAATAGATGTTGGCTTGAAAAAGACTATAAAGAGCCTTATTCTCAAGCCTTGCAAGGTGCAGAAATTAAATAAAGCTATTTTACAAGCCCTTAACTCTTAAAGAGGTCAAACCTTTACTATTAACTAATACTACCTCCATCTTGGCATTTAAAAGGGGATAAGGTAAGTTCCGAAATAACTTAAAATATGAGCATAAAATCCCATGCTTTCTCCATGAGCTAACGGTAATCATCAGCAATTTAAAAGCGATGACTTATATTTCAAAGTTTATGGTTCTGATATGATTGTGAAAAATCGAAGGGCTAAAAAATTCAAGTATTATGGAGGCTATAATTTTTCCACCCAAAAAAATTATAGAACCAAAGTAAGTCATTCCTAAAACCCAGCACTTTCATTTCCTTGGATTTATAGACAGTTGACCATGAAATCACGCAAGTGATGATAATTGACACATAAGCCCAATTTACTTATATTGCTTCTCAGAAAAAGGGATTTCTTGCCAACTCAACCTCTATAAGGCCAAATAATCTTGTATGAATATGCCATTATAGGATCAGCTGGCCTGGAGAAAGAATGTCTTAAAGGGGATATACATGAATAATGTTAATTTGGAAAAATATTGTGCACAAGCTGTTGAAAAAGGGGCCACACATGCGAAGCAAATCCACCCCAGTAGTGTTGTAACAGCGCCATGGGTACGCTTGAAATGTCAGTTTGGATGTCTTGTCTATGACAAGAGCTATTGCTGTCCTCCACATACATCCACGCCAGAACAGACAAGAGTAATCATTGATTCTTACCATCGTGCTATCTTGTTCCATATCCAAGCTCCCAGAACACCAGATCGGAAAAAACGTTTCAAGAAATACTTTGATATGCTAATCGATTTGGAAGGAGAAATATTCAAGGACGGTTACTATAAAGCATTTGTTTTCTTAGCCGGACCCTGCACCCTCTGTAAGGAATGCGCCAAACTTCACGGAGATCCTTGTATATGTGGGGATAGAGCCAGACCTTCCATGGAGGGATGTGGCATTGATGTATATAAGACAGCGAGGAATAACGGTTTCTTTATTGAGACCTTGAGAGAGAAAACACAAACTCAAAATATTTACTGCCTGATGTTGGTAGATTAGTGAATATAGTTTGCTCTTGACTCATGTTAGGCCATTAAGCGTTCCAGTAAATACGAAATAAAAGACTTTTACCCCGACTTTTTGTGGACTGGATTACGGTCGGGATGTCCTGCCACGGGCAAGCTCGCGGGATTCCATCGGCATCACGAGTAATGATTGGTGTGCATGCGTAACCCTACTGAAGCAGGATTGACATAAGGCGCAGGGCTTAAGGCTCAAGGTGATCGAATCTGATTGGGTAAAGTCAAATCGTGAATTTCCTTCTTCTTTGAGTCGAGCTCCTCTTGTCTTAAAATCCACTAATTTGAAGCGATTACGCCTCCAAATCTTTGTTGCATTTCCGTAGAATAGGCAGTAGAGGCTCTAAGATGTCACATAATGGGCTGCGAGAGAGTAATGAGGCTATTCCGGTGAGAGATTTAATCTCATATTCATAACATGTGAACTTTTTTGTATCAGGAGGTCAAGCATGCCGGTTGTTCATGTAAACGTCTGGGAAGGGTTTGGAAAGGAGAAGGCCAAAACTTTGATCCACAATATCACCAATGTCTTTGTAAATTTGGGTATCCCATCACATGCCGTGGAAGTAATTGTGCATGAGATCCAGAAATCACATTGGGGGGTTGGAGGGGAACCAGCATCGGAGAAGTTCAAAGATATATCTCCCTGATGGTCCAAATGTGTTATTTGATATGAATTTGGAGTCAAGCCCGTCAGACGGTTGATGGGCAGGTCCGCCAAATAAGAAATGATTCAGGGTGCAGGTATCTTAATGGCGACATATTCTATTATTAGATTCGTTCAGTTCTTTCCGGAGATTCTCACCCGTCAGTACTGATCAGGAATGCTTTCACAGCCCCTGATTCGAGCGAAGATGGTCGCTGCAACACCCGTCTGACGAATCACCGTGCTCTGGGTGACAGTTGACTCGAGGTGATGCGCCTGAATATCGACACCGCGGTGCGTTTACAAACGCTCCGTACCGCCGTGCGTGTGCGGACCGGGAAGAAAGGAGAGCATGACCGATGAGTAGGTTTTTGCTGATAGACATCGGCGCCGGGACCATGGACGTGCTCTGCTACGACACGGGGACCAACCTCCATGTGAAGGCGGTTTCGAGATCACCAGTACTATACATGGCCGAGAAAGCCGGAGAGCTTTCGGGTGATCTGATCATCACGGGAAGAGAGATGGGTGGGGGCGCGATTTCAAAGGTACTGCGGGCACGGGCCCAGAGCGGTGAAGTCATCATGTCGACCTCTGCGGCCGCCACCATCCATCACGACATAGACAGGGTGCGGTCCATGGGCTTCAAGGTGGTCGACGATACAGAAGCCGACGAGATGAGTAAGGGAGAAAGATACGCCCACCTAACTATTGGTGACGTGGAGATAGACAGGCTGAGAAACATCGTTGACGGACTCGGCGTTCCTTTTTCCTTTGATGTAGTTGGCCTCTGTGCCCAGGACCATGGCGTGCCGCCCCAGGGAGTATCTCATCTGGATTACCGTCATCAGATCTTCAAGACGATTCTGGACGAGACCCCGGTGCCACACCGACTGCTCTATGACGAGCTGGATATCCCCGAGAATCTGAACCGTCTCAGGTCGATCGGCACGAGCGCACGTGAGTTGCCCACCGACGAGGTTTACGTCATGGATAGCGGCATGGCGGCAATTCTGGGTGCATCAATGGACCCTCGCGTGCGGCAAGAACGTAAGGTTCTCACGATCGATATCGCGACGTCCCACACCCTTGGCGCTGCATTGGAGGGCGATGAAATCGCGGGATTCTTCGAGTACCACACAGCCGATCTGACACTCGATCGGCTACAGCGATTGTTGACTGACCTCGCTGATGGTCACATAGAACACGAGCAGATTTTGAAAGAGGGAGGCCACGGCGCCTACCTCCGCAAGGCCCTGGGTTTTCAGTCGATAACCACCGTCCTTGCCACTGGGCCCAAGCGTGCCCTGATTCACGGCTCAGCCCTTCCCGTGATACTGGGTGCGCCTCTCGGGGACAACATGATGACAGGCACAGTGGGCCTTCTCGAAGCGATACGAAGGCGCAAGGGCCTGGAGCCGATTGACTACGGTTAGCCCTTCGAGGGGAGTGATTCTCGGAATGTTGTTGACCCCTGTTAAATGCAATCAATGACTATGTAACCGGCCCCGATAGCGGGATCTAAGCGTTGCACCGACAGGCTTTATTGAATAATTCTAAACATATGAATTTGGCGATTTTCCCAATAATCTGCATTTTATTGACCTTAATAAACATGATTAAAATCAATTAATTGACACTATACTTTAAAGTAATACAATAGAAATATCTCTATGAAATTTAATAATCCGTCCAATGATTACATTGAGGAAGTTTCGGTGATTGTATGGTTTTGGATGCTTTTATTTGGCCCCTTTTATTTTGCATTTAAAAGTATGTGGGGGCATGCAGTTGGGAGCGCTATTTTAGTGGTGCTTACTGGAGGAATAGCGTGGCTTATCTATCCTTTCTTTGCAAAATCGATTGTAAGGAAGCATTATTTACGAGGCGGCTGGGTTGAAATTGAAAATGATTAAAATGAGCGGATACACCGAATGGTATGAGCAATTCGGACGGGTATTTTTCAGAAAATTGTTAGGTTTATAAAGAAAAGAAGAGGAAAATAAAATGAAGTCGTACGATATCGCGGTGATACCGGGAGACGGTGTCGGTAAGGAAGTATCGAGAGAAGCACTTAAAATCCTGAATGCATCAGCAAAAAAATACGGTTTTGGCATTAAAACGGAAGATTTTACTTGGGGTTGCGACTATTATCTGGAAAATGGGAAAATGAATCCGGAGAATATGCTGGATATTCTCAGTGATTTTGATGCTATTTTTCTGGGATGTATAGGAGATGAAAATAAAGTTCCGGATCATGTATCATTGACCCTGCTGTTGGATATTCGGTATGGATTCGATCAGTATGTCAACCTGCGCCCCATAAAACTCTATCCGGGAGTCGAATCTCCCATCAAGACAGCGACACCTGAAACAGTCGACATGGTAGTTATAAGGGAAAACAGTGAAGGGGAATATTCCAGAGCCGGCGGTTTTTTTAAGCCAGGAACTCCCGATGCATTTGCTTTACAAACTGGTGTGTTTACCAGAAAAGGCTGTGAACGTATCATTCGCTATGCCTTCGGTCTCGCCAGCAAACGGAAAAAGTTGGGAGGCACCTACCCGGTCGGGATGGTGACTAATTGCACCAAATCGAATGCCCTCAATTATTCCATGGTGTTCTGGGATTCAGTGTACAACGAGGTTGCCCAGGAGTACCCCGAAATCAAAACCGATAAGGCACTGGTGGACGCCACTACGATGTGGATGGTAAAAAACCCCCAGTATTTCGATGTTATTGTAGCGTCCAATCTCTTCGGGGATATTATAACAGACCTCGGTGCCATGCTCCAAGGAGGCATGGGTTTTGCCGCAGGCGGTAACATTAATCCAGAAAAAACCTATCCTTCAATGTTTGAGCCTATCCATGGTTCTGCGCCTAAATACACGGGGAAAGATGTCATAAATCCGATAGCCTCAATCGAATCGATACGAATGATGCTGGAGCATCTGGAGGAAACACAAGCTGCTGAAGACATTGAGAAGGCCGTTGCCAACGTGCTCGTATCGCATGAAGTTAAGACCCGCGATATGGGGGGAGCAAGTAAAACGCACGAAGTCGGAGATGCGGTTAAACGGGTGATTTTGAAAAAGTAAGAAAGGATGAGCTAATACCCTCGATCTACTGACAATCGCCCTGAAAACTTATTCCAATAAACCAGTACACTACGGGATTCACTAAAAACCAAACAATGAATGTGAATGAGGTCAGGCAATTATAACAACAATCTCCTCTAGCCCCCGGAGAGTGCGAATGAACGGGCAGGCTTTTTTGACATCAATTGATGCGTAACCGCCACATCGTTATGGTAGAGAAGAGAGCAAGGCCCTTTTGACAAGGGCTTTTGTAATCTCTATCTTATACACATTCATGCTGAGTGGTTTTGCAATACTCACCGCTGCCTCTGCCGCCTCCTCAGCCATGGTGGTATCAAGGGTCTTTCCCCTGATCGCCTCTTCCGCTGCCAGGGCCCGAAAGGGCGTAGGGGCAACAGCCCCAAGCACAATTCTGGTATCCTTGCAGATACCATCTTCCATGGTGATGACCGATGCAACGCTGACAATGGAAAAATCAACAGACTCTCGTAATCGGTATTTTAAGAATGCCTGGGCAGCATTATCCGGGGGTTGAGGGACCCGGATCTTCGCGAGGATCTCATCCGGTTTGAGAATATGCCCAAGCGTTTGATAGAAGTCTGCTATGGGAAGAACTCTCTCACCTCCTGCGTGGGCAACTGTGAGCTCTGCATCCAAAGCAGTAAGTGCAATGGCAATGTCTGAAGGACAGACCGCATAGCAGCCCTTGCCCCCCATGATGGCGTGGTAGCGGTTATCCCCTTTAATGGCATGGCACGGCCCCTCTCCCTTACGGTAACATAAGATGCGTCCGCCCATCTGATTCGGATACCTATAGTACCAACAGCGGGTGTCCTGGCATAGATTCCCGCCGATGGTGCCCATATTACGAATTTCCGGAGTGCCCACAGATCCCGCGGCCTCTTTAAGCAAGCCGTACTTGCCCTCGATCACGGAAGAACGGACAATATGGACCAACCTGGTCAGAGCGCCAATCTTCAACCCTTCATTGTCTTCCTTGATTCCATTAAGGTCAGGGATGGTCTTGATATTGATAAGGGCCTCAGGGTAGTCCAATCGAATATCGCCCTTAAGTGTTCCAAGCAGATCTGTTCCGCCTGCGATCAGGCGTGCCCTGCTTTCATAGTCCCTGAGCAGCGTGAAGGCTCCTTCAAGGGAATACACATTATGATGTTGAAAGGATCTCATTCTGTCTTCCCTCGCCCTATTTTACCCAGGGCCTTGAGAATCTTATCGGGAGTTAACGGATACTCGCTTACCTTTACACCCAGAGCATTTGACACGGCCATAAGCACTGCCCCCGGGCCGGGTGAGGTGGCTACTTCCCCCACGCCTATTGCCTTGAAACGGTGTGTGGGCATGGGTGTTTCAAGGATCACGTTCTCGAATCGAGGGAGCTCGAGGAACGTACGCCATTTATAGTCTATCATATTAATGTTCAGCATATGGCCGGTGGTTCTATCCAAAATCGATTCCTCAAACAAGGCAGTATCTATGCCCGCGGACCCCAGTGCCCCATGGAGCTGACCTTCAAGGGAGCGTGGGTCTATGATCTGACCCACATCCGTGGCAGAAAGCACCCGCCGCAGGGCCACCCTGCCTGTTTCTGTATCAACCTCTACCTCAACGAACTGTATGAGGAAGTTGGGCACGGAATAGTCCGGTTCGAATCGCCCAAAACCCATGCATGTCCGCATGATACCCATGGCCCTGCTCCAGGATACCCCTGCCTCAGGCCTTTCTTTAAGATATATGTTCCCATCCCTCGTTTCCAGATCTTCAAGGGCCGCTTCGAGCTTAGGGGCCGCAAGCTCAAGGAGTTTCTGTCTGGCATCTTCAGCTGCCTTAATCACTGCGGATCCCACGGCATACGTCCCTCTTGAACCTACCAGGCCGAATTCAAAGGGATTCACCATTGTATCGGTTGGCGTGACATGAATACGTGCAAGGGGAAGCTGGAGTACTTCAGCTGCCATCTTGCACAAGCTGCTCCGCTGTCCCATCCCAGATTCCGATATGTTGACATATATGGTAGCGGTGGCGTCCGGATTCAGCCTCACGTATGCCTCGGACTCATCCTCCCCTACATCGGCATTACCGTGGATACCCACACCCACACCTATCTTTTTTACGCCATTCACGGTCGTTGGTTTGAGCCATCCCTTCCACTTCTCGTTCCATCCGAAGGCCCGGGCTCCTCTGTCTATCGCCTCTGAATAGTCCCTACCCCTGCTGACCCAGTAATTCCCCTCCCGCCAGATATACCCCTCACCTGGCTTGACATAGTTCTTCTTAAAAAACGTAACCGGATCGAGAGATGCCTTTTCCATAGCCATTGTCAGAATCGGGCTTAATGCGGACTCAAGCTCTTGTCCACCGAATCCTCGGACTACTCCTGAAGCGCTTCGATTCGTACATACAAGCCTGGTCCTGAGATCCCAGTTTGGGCACCGCAGCATAAGCTGGGCCTCACCACAACCTACCGCAACCTGGGCCTGGGCCATATCTGAAAATGCACCGGTGTCAACAAACCACACCCCTGATACGGCCGTCACGGTCCCGTCCTTTTTGATGCCGATCTTGCCGCGAAACCTGGACCCCAGCCTTAAAACGAACGCACCAAAATGCTCCTCTTTGGTAAAACATACCTTGACCGGCCTTCCTGTTACCTTTGCCAGAGCAGCAGCGTAGAAGAGCGGTAGAGGGGCGTAATTCTTGGACCCGAAACTACCTCCGCACTGGGTATCAATGGCTCGGATATCCGGGAATCCCATCTTGGACTGCATGATGAACCGGTGCCAGGACGCACTCTGCGTCCCTGACCACACGGTCAACCTGTTTTCGTCCTCCCATCTGGCTATCACACCGGGCGGTTCAATGGGCAGGGGATTTGCGATATTTTCATATCCATAGGTCCCCTCGGCGATAACATCGGCCTCCCCAAATCCCTTTTCAACATCACCCATCACCACCTCTGAAAGTGTTTTTGGCCCGAATGTAGGGATGTCCAGGGGCATCAGGTTGCGAGGAAAGTCGTCATGCAATTGTGGGGCATCCAGTTCCATTGCCTCCTCTACATCATACACGGGAGGGAGCTGCTCGTATTCTATCTCGATTAGCCCAAGAGACTCACTGGCGATCTCCGCGGTCTCTGCGGCGACAATGGCCACCGCATCCCCAACAAAACGTACCTTGCGGTCGAGCACAGGTATATGCCGTGGTATTCCTGTCTTCCAGTCAGGGACATTTTTATAGGTTAACACGGCTGCAACGCCGGGAAGCGCCTCCGACTTATCGGTCTCTATCCGCGTGATTTCTGCGTGGGGATAGGGGCTCCTCAGGATCTTTCCGTAGAGCAGTGCCGACTTTTTTATATCGCCAATGTACTTCGCCTTTCCTGTGACGATCTCCAGGGCATCCTTCCGTGGCGTCTGCTTTCCAATGAATCGGTACTCCTTTGACATCCTCTCATCTCCTCTTCTTGGCTGCTTCCAGTACCGCCTCAACAACATGGTAGTGGCTTATGCATCTACAGTAGTGCCCAGCAAGGGCCTCCTTGACATCCTGCTTATCAGGGGTTGGATTTTTTTCCAGCAATGACTTAGCCGCCATGATCATGCCGGGCGTGCAAAACCCGCACTGAAATGCGGTATTGTCAATAAAGGCCTGCTGAAGGGGGTCTAATTTTCCGGTCTGCCGGTCCTGAAGACCCTCAATCGTGATTATGCTCCTGCCATGACATTCTACGGTCAGGATCATGCATGACAATACAGAATCTCCGTCCATAAGTACCGTGCAGGAGCCACAAGCGCCCTGGTCACACCCTACTTTTGTTCCTGTAAGGCCGAGGGTTTCCCTGAGCGTATGCGCCAGCGTATGTGACGGGGCAACCTGGTAGGGCCGATCCCCGACTTCCAGTTCATATGAAACACCATTCACTGTAAAGGCAATTTTTTCTCTGTCTTCCTCTCTCATGCTGCTCATTCCTGTCTCCTGTTATCAAGGGGAACACCAATGACACCACTTCTTTTTGTTGGATAGGAAGTATAGGCTGAATAGCGTTTTTTATCAAAGGAAAAAGCCATGAAAAGATAGAGTCAGACTTACACTATTGACAAAATGGTCAGCAAGCTCCCCGGGTGATACGTGAATTTGGGGTCAAATTCTCCAGAGGCGGGCAAGCCCGCCCGACAGATGGCGGGTAAACCTTAACTATCAACTGAGGATTTGCAAAAGGGGACATGGGTGCAGAACATGAATTATTGAAACACCAGGCACAATATCCCCATCGTGTGCTTACTGCTTGCAACATTTCGTAATACCCTCTTCATCAGGCACGAAAAAAGCGGTTGAGGTTTTGATTACCATGCGTATACTAAGAGGTATCCAGATTTGAGTATATGGCACAAAACATTCAAAAATTCGGATACTGAAACGGGCACAATATGTGAGATTTGGTGGTACAAATCTCTTTCAAATATTAGTATTCTTTTTTTCTATTTTTCCATGCAGAATTTTAAATTTTAGGACCAATCGGAGGATTCTTTCATGGCCAAAAACCCACCCTATGAGGATCTAAAACAAAGAGCAAATGAGTTAGAAAAAGAGGTTGTTGAACGTAAGCTTGTAGAAGAGGAATCAGGTGGACCAATCGTTACCAATAAATTGGTGATCATTATATATGGAATTTTCATTCTACTCGGGTTTTATCTTTTAAGCCTTTATCACTACCTTCTTTTCCACAGTATCGCTGAAATATTTAGCGTTATCATAGCGTGCGGCATCTTTATGGTTGTCTGGAATTCACGAAGATTTCTTGACAACAATTATCTTCTTTTTCTTGGCATTGCCTATCTATTCATTGCGGGTTTAGACTTAGTGCATACATTAGGTTACAAAGGTATGGCGATATTTAAAGGATACGACACTAATTTAGCAACTCAACTCTGGATTGCTGCCCGATATATGGAAAGTCTCTCCTTTCTGATAGCTCCTCTGTTCTTCGGCCGAGCGATAAGAATTCGCCTAATATTTGCTATTTACATCGGTGTCTTTTTCCTTTCAGTGGGATCAGTCTTTGGAAATATTTTTCCAACGTGTTTTATAGAAGGTACAGGACTTACCTTATTTAAAAAAATCAGTGAATATACCATCTCTCTTATCCTCATAGGGGCTATAATCCTGTTATTTCAGAAGCGCAAAGAATTTGATGAAGGCGTATTCCAGATATTAATCGCATCTATCGCCGTTACCATAACTTCAGAATTGGCCTTTACATTTTATATTCATGCCTATGGCTTTTCCAATTTGATTGGCCATATTCTTAAGATCATCTCCTTTTATCTCATCTACAAAGCCATTATTGAAACTGGATTGGTAAGGCCTTACTATTTACTCTTTAGAAACTTAAAAAAAAGTGAAGAAGATATTCGATATGAAAGAGATAATCTTCAGAAAGCCTTGGCAAAGGTAAAAACATTGAGCGGTTTGCTACCCATCTGCGCTAACTGCAAAAAGATACGAGATGATAAAGGATATTGGAATCAGATTGAAGCTTATATCCGTGATCACTCTGAAGCTGACTTCAGTCACAGCATTTGTCCTGAGTGTGCAAAAAACATTTATCCAGAATTTTACAAGGGTGATTAGATTCCAAGATAGCTGCTATATAAACATAATTGTAAAACATGGGATGGAGGGAACCAGTGAAATATTGTCTCATGATATCTTAAAAAAATGGCACGATGTTTTGAAAAAGATTCCAGTAACCACGAGATTGACGCGCAAAAGGGGACGTTAGCTCTAAAACGATTTATGAGGGGCCTGTTCGTGCAGAAATTGCCTAACGTTTATTGAGGCAAAATCGAAAAATCTTTCACTCCCTTGTCAGATTCTCACGCCCACATCACAGAAAACCTCTCACACTCCCCTACTGTTCATGAATGAGTGTAACGGGCCTCAGAATATCTCCATCATTGGCCCGCATGATAACGAATGTTGCGATACCCCACCTCATCGGACAAGAAAAAACAATTGATGTTTTCAGTAACATACGTATACTGGTACCCAGATTTGAGTATATGGCATGCTATTGGAAAGAAGCCTCATTATCCCAACTACCCTTTGTCAAATGGAGGTGAAAAGATTATGCCTGAAGTTTCATTGGATCAAAAATACGAGCTGGCTGCCCAAGTGATTTGCAAGCAGGGCATTGTACCCTTCCCAGTTAATGATACTACAATCTGCATACTAAAACATGTCCTTGAGGACAACGAAGAAGAACTCGATTTCATCTACGCATTTCGTCAAAAGGTGTCTCAAACCATGGAGCAGTTGAAGAAATCGAGTAATCTCCCCGAGGAGAAGATTGAACAACTCGCAACGAGTCTTGCTAAGAAGGGGCTGATCTTCAACCAGCCGAACTCAGCCGGGATCATGGTCTACCGGTTGCTTCCCCTTATGACTGTTGGGTTGATGGAGTACGTGTTTATGGGCGAGCTGAAGGGTGACGAGAAGGAGCAACAATTGGCCGAACTATTCGAAAAACTCATAGGTGAAGTCAGGGATCAAGTTCAAGATAATTATGATACTTTAGCCCCACTATTCAAGATGGCCCCTGCTGTAGACCGGACCGTGCCTATGCGAACTACGAACAACGGGAAGAATATTAAAATCATCCCTATTGATAAGAGCATACAGGTACCGGAGGAATTCGTCCTGCCGAGCCAGACGGTCGAAGAGATCATCAATAAGTTCGACGATATTGCAGTGGGTCGGTGTTTCTGTCGCCAGCGGCGAAAAATGTTAGGGCAACCCTGTGCCACTGATGCACCGATGATGAATTGCTTCACCTTCGGTAAGTCCGCACGCCACACTGCTGCACAGGGATTCGCACAGAAAATCACGAAAGAAGAAGCGTTCAAGATAATGAAAGAAGCTGAGGAGGCCGGCCTCGTTCACAAGGCCTTCCATCCCGGCTCGAACGAGTCCCGCCCGGAAACGAGCATCTGCAACTGCTGCAAGGACTGCTGTGATACACTGAATGTCTGGCGCAATGGCGCGTTACCTTTAATTAACTCCACGTATTACGTATCTGTAATCGATCAGGATGCCTGCATTGGCTGCGGTACGTGCGTCGAACGGTGCCCTACCGACGCAATAAAACTAAACGACAATGAAAAGGCTGAACGCGACGAGAGCTCTTGCTTTGGGTGCGGAATTTGTGTGCGCTTTTGTCCGGAGGAAGCTATCTCCTTAAAAGAGGGGTTACGGAAAGTATTCATCCTGCCGCCTCGCTTGCGCCAGTGAACTCAAGATCAGAAAATCTATTTTCTCCATAATGAATTTGGGGTCAAACCTTAACAGCCTGTTGCCCAAATCACCTTTTAATCTATAATTTTTATATATTTAATTACTTTTATTATAATTTTGTTTCTTATATATCATATTTATCATATACTCATGGCA
>Ga0180438_10006960_pt1 | contig 15038 bp, 15 predicted proteins | sample SS_ome_12_FD_132455 | JGI IMG/M metagenome (GOLD analysis project Ga0180438, IMG submission 132455) | Hypersaline lake sediment archaeal communities from the Salton Sea, California, USA - SS_3_D_2 metaG | ecosystem: Environmental > Aquatic > Non-marine Saline and Alkaline > Hypersaline >...
CGCTTCACGGGTGAGCCAGCCTATTTCAGGCATATCACCGGGGCAGCCAACGGTATCATGGCAAAGGCAGGGATGAAGCCGGCAGATTTCCAGTACGTCATTTTCCACCAGCCCAATGGAAAATTCCCCTTCAGGGTGGGCAAGATGCTGGGATTCCAGAAGGACCAGATCGAACCTGGCTGGCTGGTCAACCTGCTGGGAAACACCTATTCCGGCTCATCGCCCCTTGGATTGACTGCAACCCTGGATATCTCCAAACCTGGAGATGTGATCCTGATCGTATCCTATGGATCGGGTGCAGGATCGGATGCGTTCATTTTCGAGGTGACCGACCGGATCGACGAGGTGAGAGAACTGGCCCCTAAAACGAGAGATCTTCTGACAAAAAACAGAAAATATCTGGAGTACGGCGAGTACGCCAAATTCCGTCACAAAATCAGGAAGGCTGATTAGGAGGACCGCATGAGAGAAGTAGCAGTTATCGGAACAGGAATGACAAAGTGGGGAGAACTGTGGGAAAAATCCCTCAGGACGATATTTGTGGAAACAGCCCTTTTGGCCATGAAAGACGCCGGTGTGGACAAGATCGACTCGATGTATGTGGGCTCCATGTCCTCGGGATTGTTCGTAGGGCAGGAGCACATCGCGTCCTTGTTGGCGGATTATCTGGGCCAGGCGCCTGTCCCTGCCGCAAGGGTGGAAACAGCCTGTGCTTCGGGAGGACTGGCTTTCCGGCTGGGTTTTATGGAGGTGGCCTCCGGAATGAGCGATGTGGTACTCGTCAGCGGGATCGAGAAGATGACCGATGTGAACGGTTATGAGGCGACCTATGCGCTCGGCACGGCGGCTGACCAGGAATACGAAGGCTATCACGGGATCACCTTTCCGGGCCTGTATGCCCTGATTGCCAGGGCCCATATGGAAAAATACGGAACGACCAGGGAGCAGATGGCCATGGTCGCCGTGAAAAATCACCGGAACGGTGCCAAAAATCCGCTGGCCCAGTTTCCCATGGAGATCACGGTCGATGCCGTATTGAGTTCCGTGATGGTGGCCGATCCGTTGAGGATACTGGATTGCTCCCCGATAACGGATGGGGCCGCAGCCGCAATCCTCTGTCCTGTGGAGATGGCCCGCAAGATGGGAAAACCTGTGGTCAAAGTGATCGGCACGGGTCATGCGACCGACAGCATCGCTTTGAATTCACGAAAGGATATCACCTGGCTCGAAGCCACCTACCAGGCGGCCAGGATAGCTTATGAAATGTCCGGGAAAAAACCCGGTGATATCGATGTTCTGGAAGTCCATGACTGTTTCACGATCGCTGAGATCTGTGTCATGGAAGCCCTGGGCATAGTGGAAAAAGGACAGGGAGGGAAGGCCGTCGAGCAGGGCCTGACAGCCCTGGATGGAAAAATACCGGTAAACACGAGCGGCGGGTTGAAGTCCAAAGGTCATCCGGTCGGTGCCACGGGTGTTGCCCAGATCATCGAGATAACCAAACAGCTTCGCGGAGAATCTGGGGATAGACAGGTTGCGGATGCCAGGATCGGAATGACCCAGAACATGGGCGGCAGCGGCGGCAGCACCCTGGTTCACATTTTTGAAAAGGAATAAGGAAGGAGGAGAAAATGCCTACACCATCGAGATATTGGAGAGAGATCCCTCAGAGATACCGGTTCGAAGCGAACCAGTGTTCCAAATGCCAGATGAAATTTTTTCCTCCGCGTTTGATCTGTCCGGAATGCGGGAATCAGGAGTTGGAGGAGACCAAGATCGCCGAGACCGGAAAACTTCTCACCTTTACGATAATCCGGGTCCCTCCGCACCAGTATGTCGATCAGGCGCCTTTTGCCGTCGGGATCGCCGAGTTGGATGACGGGGTGAAATTGACCGCGCAGATCGTGGATTGTGATTTCGAAAATCTCAAAATCGGGATGCGGCTCAAACTGGAATTCAGGAAGGTCTTTCAGGAAGGCGAATCCGGCATCCTCTGTTACGGATACAAATTCATTCCGGCCGAATAGGGCATAAAGGACAAGAGTCGGGCGGCAGGGATATAACTCTCAGTTATACGATCGGCGAAAAAGGCTCAAAACTTTACTGGGAGTAAATATGTTATAATTTGGACCGGATTCAAAATTATTCGGGAGTCAGACGATGTACAGAATCGAAAGCAAGGTCGATACCCAGAGCAAGGAATTCAAGAAAAATCATGATAGTCTGAAAAAAGAAGTCGAGCTCTACAAGGATAGGCTGGCCAGGATCCAGGAGGGAGGACCCAAGAAATACCGCGACCTTCACAAATCGAGGGACAAGCTCCTGGTGAGGGAGCGGCTGGAAAAACTTTTCGACAGGAACACGCCATTTCTCGAGCTCAGCGCTCTCGGCGCCTACGATTTGTACGACAACGAAGCGCCGAGCGCGGGCATGGTGACAGGCATCGGTGTGGTTCACGGGAGGGAAGTCCTGGTCGTGGCCAATGATGCGACGGTCAAGGGAGGGACCTATTTCCCGATGACCATCAAAAAGCATATCCGGGCGCAGCAGGTTGCCCTGGAAAACCGGTTGCCCTGTATCTACCTTGTGGACTCCGGGGGGATTTTTCTTCCCCTCCAGGCCGGGACGTTCCCGGATAAGGAGCATTTCGGACGCATTTTTTACAACCAGGCCCGGCTTTCGGCTCTCGGCATCCCGCAGATCTCGATCGTCATGGGATCCTGCACAGCCGGAGGGGCTTATGTGCCGGCCATGAGCGATGAGACCGTGATCGTGCGCCAGCAGGGGACCATTTTCATCGGCGGCCCTCCGTTGGTCAAGGCCGCAACAGGAATGGATGTCACGGACGAGGAGTTGGGAGGGGCGGATGTCCACTGCCGGATCTCGGGAGTGTCCGACTATTACGCCCAGAACGATTCCCATGCCCTGGAGATTGCCCGGAATATCGTGGAGACGCTGGATCCGCAAAAAAAATTCGAGCTGGACATAGCCGAGCCCGAGGATCCTTATTATGATCCGGCCGAGCTTTACGGGATCATTCCAAGTGATACGCGAAAACCCTACGATTTCAGGGAAGTCATCGCCCGGCTCGTGGACGGCAGCCGTTTTCAAGAATTCAAGGAGCACTACGGCCAGACCATCGTGTGCGGATTCGCCCGGATTATGGGCCATCCGGTCGGTATCCTGGCCAACAACGGCGTGCTGTTTTCCGAAAGCGCAGTCAAAGGAGCACACTTCGTTACCTTGTGTTCCATGAGAAAGATCCCCTTGATCTTTTTCCAGAACATAACGGGATTCATCGTCGGAAAGCAGTACGAGCATGGGGGGATCGCCAAGGATGGAGCCAAACTGGTCCATGCTGTAGCCAATGCGGATGTGCCGAAATTCACCGTCATCGTTGGGGCGTCCAATGGGGCCGGCAACTATGCCATGTGCGGCCGGGCCTATGCCCCGCGTCTGCTCTGGATGTGGCCGAATGCCAGGATCAGCGTTATGGGCGGAGAACAGGCCGCCAACGTGCTGGTGACCGTGAAAGTGAACCGGCTGGCGGCACAGGGAAAAAAGATGACCGAGGAGGAGATCGCCAAGATGCGCGAGCCCATCCTCGCCAAATACGAGAACGAGGCCAGCCCCTATTTCAGCACGGCGCGGCTTTGGGATGACGGGATTCTCGATCCGCTGGAGACGAGAGAAGCCCTGGCCCTGGGAATATCCATGAGTCTGAACGCGCCCATCCCCGATTACCAGGTCGGGATTTTCAGGATGTGACATGAGCGGAAATATGTTTCAGACCATCCGTCTGGAGATAAAAAACAAGGTGGCCTGGATCGTCTTTGCGAGGCCCGAAGTCCACAACGCGTTCAACGCCGCGATGATCGGCGAGCTTGCGGAAGCCTTCGAGCGCGTAAAAAACGATAAGGCTGTGCGCGTGGTCGTTCTGACCGGCGAGGGGAAATCTTTTTGTGCCGGTGCCGATATCAACTGGATGAGGGAGATCGTCGATTATTCCTACGAGCAGAACTTGTCGGAGTCCCTTCTCCTGGCTGAATCCCTCCATGCGCTTTATTCCCTTCCCAAGCCCACTGTGGCCATGGTCAATGGAACCGCGATAGGGGGAGGAAACGGGTTTTTGTCGGCTTGCGACATTGCCGTGGCGGCCGAAGATGCCGTGTTCGGCTTGAGCGAGGTGAAAATAGGCCTCGTCCCCGCTGCCATCTCTCCTTTTGTGATGCGGAAAATAGGGGAGAGCAAGGCCAGGGAGTATTTCCTGACAGGAAAAAGGATTCCTGCCGTAAAGGCTGCGGATATCGGCCTGGTCAACCAGGTCGTTCCCCGGGAAAAATTGGAGGAGACTGTCCAAGAACTTATCGGTCTTCTTCTGACCTCGGGACCGGAAGCCCTGGCTAGCTGCAAAGAATTGATATTTGAGGTTTCCCGCTTGAGCCTTGAGGAAGTCAAGGAATTCACCGCGCGGATGATCGCGAATTTGAGGATAAGCGAGGAGGGTCAGGAAGGCATGGCTTCGTTTCTGGAAAAGCGAAAACCCAAGTGGAGCGAGTAAACTCATAAGCGAAGAGGACGTCAAAAAACATGTTTAAAAAGATATTGGTTGCGAATAGAGGGGAGATTGCGGTTCGGATCATCAAAGCCTGTCAAGAGATGGATATCTCGACGGTGGCTGTTTATTCCGATGCGGACCGCCTGAGCCTTCATGTTCAGATCGCCGACGAGGCGGTGGGGATCGGGCCTCCACCAGCTGTGGACAGCTATCTGAACATGGACCGGATAATCGAAGCGGCCCGGACAACAGGCGCAGATGCCATTCATCCGGGGTACGGGTTCCTGGCTGAAAACGCCGGATTCGCCCGGCGATGCGAGAAGGAGAAGATCGTTTTCATCGGGCCGAATTCCGATTCCCTGGAGCTTGTCGGGGACAAAGTGCGTTCGCGCCAGACCCTGGAAAAAGCGGGCATTCCGATCATTCCCGGGATGAAAGGGATCGTGAAGGATGTTGCGGCCATACGTAACGAAGCCCGGGAGATCGGCTATCCAGTCATGATCAAAGCATCGGCCGGCGGGGGCGGCAAGGGAATGAGGGTCGTGTTCCGCGAAGAGGAACTGACGTCTGCCCTCGAAGCCGGCATGCGCGAAGCCAAATCCGCCTTTGGGGACGATTCTGTTTATCTGGAGAAATTCATCGAGGAACCCCGCCATGTGGAGTTTCAAGTCCTTGCCGATAACCACGGAAAGGTTGTGCACCTATTCGAGAGGGAATGTTCGATTCAGCGAAGGCACCAGAAGATCGTGGAAGAGACCCCCTCCCAGGCGCTCGATCCCGTGCTCCGTGCCGAAATGGGCGAGACAGCCAGAAAGGTCATGGAGGTCTCCGGGTATAACAATGCCGGGACGGTCGAATTCCTCCTGGATAAGGATCGAAGTTTCTATTTTTTGGAAGTCAATGCCCGGCTTCAGGTGGAACATCCGGTTACAGAGCTGACCACGGGAGTGGACTTGGTACGGCAGCAGATAAAAATCGCGGCCGGGGAAAAGCTTGCGTTCGATCAGGAAGATCTGGAACAGAAGGGCCATGCCATAGAATGCCGGATATATGCCGAAGACCCGCATAACAATTTTCTGCCTTCTGCGGGAAAGATCCTGTATCTCAAAGAACCGAACGGTCCTGGCGTGCGGAATGACTGTGGGATCTACAGCGGATGGGATGTCCCGATATATTACGATCCGATCCTGGCCAAGCTTATCGTTTGGGGAGAGGATCGGGAGGCGGCCTGCCAAAAGATGATCAGAGCCCTGGATGATTATGTGATAATGGGCATCCAGACGACGATCGGCTTCCTGAGAGAGGTGATCGGGCATAACCGGTTCCGCAAAGGGGAGACGACCACAGGTTTTATCCAGGAATATTTTTCGGAATGGAAGGGTGGGGAAGACTCCGATGAGAGGACAAAACTGGCTCTTCTGGCTGCGGCCTTCGATTCTATCCAAGGAACATCCGAAGGAAAAGGCTTTCAAGCGGCAAAAAAAGAAACTTACACCCCGTGGAGATCGCTGGGGACATGGCGGTTAGGAGGAAAATAGAGTGGAATTCGAATTCCTGTTGAATGATGTGTTGCAGAAAATATCGATCGAAAAGAAAGACGGCCGATTTGTTTATTCCGATGGCGAGAAGAACGAAGAAGCCGATATCCGTTACATATCTCCCCATGAGATTTCGGTATTGATCGGGGATGTTTCCCGCCGGATTTTTATTGCGAGGGATAAAGACTGCCGGTACGTGTTTATCGACGGCCGGCAGTTTGTCGTCAAAGAACCGGCCGAAGAAAGGGAGGATTTCCACAAGGGGGATGCAAGAACTCCGGAGGGAACGCTGCTGGTGAAAGCCCCCATGCCCGGAAAGGTCATCAAGGTCATCGTGGCTGAAAACGATCAAGTGAGGAAGAATCAGACGTTGGCCATCGTGGAAGCCATGAAGATGGAAAACGAGATCAAGGCTTCGGTCGATGGCACGATCAAGGCGATCCATGTTTCAGCCGGTGATCTTGTCGATTCCGACAAGCCCCTTCTCGAGCTCGAGCCTTCCTGATTCGAGAAAGGTTTCATCCGGCTCCACGGCCGGTTTTTGCAGGAATAATTCCAGAATATCTGTCGGTTTTGTTTTTTCCATAATAAAGAATTCCTTAATTAACTCAATTTAATTAGAACCGTCCCCTTTTTAAACCGTCCCCTTTTTATTGCCCAGTGTCTGGTCCAGCCATCATAGCAATTGGCTGCGGAAAAGGGTAAAATAAACTGTGGCGTAAGTATTTACGAGATAAACACTTATGACCGGAGGACCTTTTTTAAAGGGGGCTCTCCGAAAGGCCTCGGAAACGAAAGAAAAAATGCAACGAAATCAGCAACCGGACAGTTTTAGGAAGGTGAGAATGGAAGAACAAGAGTTGATGCGCCAGGTCCAGCTTGGAGATGAAATGGCATTTTCAGAAATAGTGAAACGATACAAAGACAAGATCGTGAATTTCTTGTGGCAAATCACGGGGAATTACCAGGTAGCCGTAGAGTTGTCTCAGGAGACTTTCATGAGAGTTTATTTCAAAGCCGATAAATACCGACCTGTTGCGCCATTATCGTCGTGGATATATACGATTGCTGCCAATTTGGCAAAAACCGAGATGAAAAAGACCCATAGGGTGCCGATGGTTTCTCTGGACGATGAGAATTATCGCATTTCCGTGAGCACGGGCACCGAGGACAATCCCGAGGAATCCGGCCTGTCTCAAAGGTTAAGACAGGCTTTGGATGCTTTGCACCCGCGCTACAGGATCCCGGTCATATTGAAGGATCTCGAGGGATTTTCGCAAGAGGAGATCGCCCAGATTTTAAAGAAACCACTGGGAACCATAAAAGCGCGGATAAGCCGGGGCAGGCTTTATCTCAAGAAAGAGTTAGAAAACGGGAAAATCAATACCAACTTTAGAGGGGAAAAGGAGATGGGAAATGCACGAATATAGTGTTTTCGAAAATATACAACGGGTCAGGGCTCCCGAGAGTTTCGAACAGGACGTTTTGAAACTTTTGTATGAGAGAAAGAAAAAGCAGGGGAGAGCCCGGGTGCTCCGCCTTTCCTTGGCAGGGGCATTCAGTGCCGCCGTGGCCATTTTCGCTGTAATAAATTTTGTTGTCATTCCACAGAGAGGACCGGTAGACTATGCCGACCTCGAAGGCGAGATCCCCGCATTCATGGAACGGGGAATTCCTCGTCAGGGTATGACGACCATTCCGATAATCGAACGTGTGGATTATTCGAGGGAGATGCGGTCGAGTAGAGACGAGCTCCCAACGATATATTTATTGGAGCAGTGCTCTGATAAAACGAATAGAGAGATCAAATATTAAGGAGGTCAGACAAAAATGAGTACACAAACGAAAGCGATCTTCAGCCTGACTGCATTTTTGTTCGCGATTCCGTTGTTCATGGGAACCAATGCCGCAGCGATGGGCAGCCCGCAGATCGAAGATGTGACACAAAAAGTCTTCCCGTGTGTTGTCAAAGTCGAAGCGAGGAACTTGACGAGGAAAATTGCTACTGGAGTCGTCATCGACAGAGACGGCCACATCGTGACCACAGCCCTGATTACCCCTAGAGACGAGGAAATTTTCATCACAACATCAGAAGGGAAAAAAGTCGAGGCTGAATTTTTGGGAATGGATTTGGAGACTCATCTGGCCGTGATTCAAGCTAAAGACAAAAACCTTGCTCCCATCGTTCTGGGTAAAGCCGGGAGTCTTTCGCCCGGGGGCTGGATCGGTGTTGTCAGTATTTCACCCGAAAATACGCCGCAGGTCACCCAGGGGATCGTCTCATCGGTAGCTGAGGATAGGGTCCGTCTGAACGTCTGGGTAGGCCGTGGGATGAGCGGCAGCCCGGTCGTGAACAGACAGGGACAGATGGTCGGTTTGCTCAGAGGCGTATATGTGGATGAGCAGCCGATCGCGTTCTCGTTCCGGGAGAGAGAAGTCGTGGGTTCCGGTTATGTGTTCAGCACGGCTGAAGCGCCGGCATCGGGCATGGCCATGGCGACACCGGTGGATGTCGTGGACTTCGTGGCGACAGAGATCAAGACAAAGGGAAAGGTGGCGCGCGGTTGGCTCGGTGTGAGGATCGCGCTCGATGATGAGGACCAAGTGGAGATCATCGAAGTGGAAAGGGATTCCCCGGCAGAGATCGCCGATCTTGAAGAAGGAGATATCGTTATCACGTTCGATGGCAAGGATATGATCGATACGGAGATGTTGGCGCAGATGATTAGAAAGAAACGGCCGGGCGACAGCGTCGTTATGAAGATTGAGCGTGACGGAGAAACCAAAGACGTAAGGGTCAAGCTGGGTGAGTTGACCGAGGAGAGTGTGTGGAGTGACCTCGAACGCAAGTTCCCGACTTTGTTTGTTACTCCTTCGAAAGGTAGGATACGAACCTGGAGCACGCCGGAGCGAGCCACTCCGGAGATTTTCCGTTTCGGATTCGCACACAGAAAGTTCATCGGTGTGGGCGTTCAGGAGCTAAATCCGCAGTTGTCAGAGTTTTTCGGAATCGATGAAGGCACAGGAATCATCATCTCGAGTATCGATAAGGATGGTCCAGCGGATAAGGCGGGTCTAAAAGTGGGCGATGTCATCGTGAAGGCAGACGGAAAACGGATGGAGAGCTCACAGGATTTGGCCGGACTCATCCAGGACAAAGACAAAGGTGACAAAGTCGAGATCGAATTTATTCGGGATAAAAAGAAGAGAACCGTGGACGTGGAAGTGGACGAGGAAGAGAGCGAGACCTTTCCCGTGTCCGGCAACGCAAGCTGGTATCTGGGAACCTGGAAAGACTACCAGGACACCTTTCAGGACCAGTCCAGAAAATTGGCCGAGACATACAAAAAAATGGGAGAGGGTCAGTATAAACAGTACTTGGAAAACCAGAAGAAGATGAACGAACAGCTTCAGAAGCAGTGGGAAAAGCAGCAGAAGGATGTGCAGAAATATTATAAAGACGCCTTCGGGAAAACAGGCGTCTATACAAAAATCCGCAAAGGGATAAGAGTGTAATCGCTCTTGTTTCCATCTCACAGGGAAGGCAGGGATAATCCCTGACCTTCCCTTTTTTAATTTCGTGACGGAATACCTGACCCCTTAATTATGTTTTCTGTTCTTTCCTAGCTATTTAAATAGGGGGTCAGGTATTCCGTCACGAAATTAAAGGTTGAGCCAGGATTTCACGAGGGATTTGAATTCTTTTTGGGAGAGTCTGGTTTCTTTATGAAATCCTTTTGCCATCCGCTGTTTCATGGCCTCATAAAGAATGATACCTACTGAAACCGAGAGGTTCAGACTCTGGGCCATCCCGATCATCGGGATCTTGATAATAAAGTCCGCCAAGTTTCTTGCTTCCTCAGAGATGCCTTCGGACTCATTCCCGAAAACTATTGCTAGAGGCTGTGTGTAATCCAGTGCTGTGTAAGGGATAGATTTGTCCCCTAAATGAGTGGCAGCGATCTTGATTCCTTTATCCTTTAGCTCACTCAGACAATCTTCAGTTGATGTGTGATAGGCGAATTGAAGCCATTTTTCAGCTCGTGTGGATATCGCCTCGTTGACCGGGAAGGCCTCGCCGCTGGCGGAAATAATGTCTAAATAGAGGATTCCGGCAGCGTCGCAGGTGCGGACCACTGCGCTGGCATTATGGGTGTTAGTGACTTCCTCCAAAACGATCCGTAGGTCCGGTTGGCGAAGGGAAAGAACATGTTTTACTTTTCGGATTCGTTCTTCTGTCGGCACGAATAGAAATATATCAAATAATTTGCTGAAATTCGACCCTAATTTAATTTCGTGACGGAATACCTATCCCCTTAATCAGAAGCCAGGGAAGAACAGCAAGCATAATTAGGGGGATAGGTATCCCGTCACGAAATTAAGAGGAACTTGGAGATCAGGATTGCCCAGAAGATGACCGAACCTATGATGGCCCTGTATTCTCTGTTCATTTTATACAAGGACTTATTGAACTGGATCTTTTTCCGGGGCAGTGTGGAGAAAAAGCAGGGGAAGAATAGAGGAACCAGCCTCTTGTATTCGTCATATTCCGCAGGAAACAGCTTTTCCATTTTTTGTTTTTCCGATAGGATGATTACGGAATAAAAGACCCCGAAAAGCACAGAAGCAGCACCCAGAACCCACCAGGAATGGGCCCCGGTTACGATGCCGAGCCCGATCAGAAGATTGCCGAAATACAGAGGATTTCGTGTGTACCGGTAGGGACCCGATACGGTCAATTTTTTTTCTTTTTCAAGATGTCCACACGCCCAAGTCCGGATAAGAAGTCCAATAAGAGTCAGTCCGATGCCGGCCAGAATGGACCACAGCTCGGGTTGGGCCAGCACCACGGCCAGGATCACGAACAAAAGCGTAACCCTGACCCTCCATCTGTAAATGATTTTCAACAACCCGCTTTCAGGCATTTTCCCTCATCCCCAGTATTCCCAGTACTGCCTCAGCCACTTCTTCGGGAGTGATCTTTTCAAGACAATCCAGCCGTGAACACGTTCTTTTGTAGCAGTGGCTGCATTCCAACTCATGGAAAACTACCCTGTCCTGATCTCTGAAAGGACCATTGCGGGTCGGGGTCGTCGGCCCGAACATCCCGACTACAGGCCTGTCCAGTGCACACGCCGCCTGGAGAGCAAAGGTGTCTCCGCTGACCAAAACAGACCCAACACGGATCAATGCCATCACTTCTTGTAATGTCAAGGATGGCACCACAGGAACACCAGTTGCCTGACTGACCTGTTTCGCCAATTCCTGTTCCGTTTCGCTACCCCAGAGCATCACAGGAAAAATCCCTCCGTCTCCGATCCGTCCTATCAGTTCGATCCATCGTCCCGCCGGCCATCTTTTGGTTTCCCAGGCAGCCCCGACGTTCAAAAGCACCAGGCTTTTCTGTGGGGCATAACCCAAATCATCCAGGATCTTCCTGACTTTTTCCGATAATTCGCCGGGGAAACTCAAGGGAAATTCATAATTGCGTTCATCGATTCCCAACAGTGAAAGCAGTTTGAGGTTCTTTTCGATCACGTGTTCCTTTTCCGATACTTCCGCCAGTCTTTCCGTATAGAAAAGGGAAGCCTGCCGTTCCCTCAGGTTCGCTTTGTGAAAACCTATCCGCCTCCTGGCCCCTGATAGGAAAGCAAGAAAACCCGATTTCACCAATCCTTGAAAGTCGATGGCGATCTGATCCTTGTCCCGGATCTCCTTCTTGAGCCGGCTGTACTCCTTCCAGAATTTTCCCGAACCCAATTTCCATCTCTTCAGCCTGACAGGCACGATTCTGTCCAGTCCAGGGACCAGGTCCAGGATCTCTTTTCCATTTTCCTCAACGATCCAGGAAATCTTCGCCTTCGGGTAATGTTTTCTCAGTGCCGAATAAGCGGGCAGCGTATGGATGATATCTCCCAGGGAACTCATTCGAACGATCAAGAAGTTATCCATCCTAACGGGACTCTTCTTCGTTCTTGGATTTAGCAGCGATTTCTTGAATGACTTCAGAAGTGGATTTGATCTTCGGTCCTCCAGTGATGGCGATCTCTCCCCCGTATCCCCTCACGGTATCCCTTTCCGGGACTGTGTCCGCTGTGTAGTCCGTTCCTTTGGCATGAACATGCGGTTTCAGCGCCGTCAGCACCGCATCCACTTTTGGCTCGTCAAAAAAGGTCACATAATCCACGAAGGAGAAAGACGCTATGATCTCAGCCCGCTCCTTCTCGGGCAGGATTGGCCGCCCCTTACCTTTGAGCCGTCGAACCGAAGAATCGCTGTTCAAAGCCACGACCAGGATATCCCCTTTGCTTTTGCTGTCCTTCAGGTAGCGGACATGCCCGGCATGAATCAGATCGAAACATCCGTTGGCAAGAACGATCCTATCTCCCGCCTTTTTGTGCCTTGCGATAATTTTTTCCAATTCGGGGAGAAAATGTGTTTTTTTCAATGTTCCGAAAGGATTGCCTCCTTGAGCTCCCGGGGAGACACGGTAGCCGTGCCTTTTTTCATGACCACGATTCCCCCGGCAAAATTGGCTAGCACAGCGGCCTCTTTGAACGAGGCCCCGCAGGCCAATGCCAGGGTCAGGACACTGATCACCGTATCACCTGCGCCCGTGACATCAACGATGTCTTTCGAGCCGTATATGGGAATCGAAAAAGGCGGTTTCCCTCTTTGGAACAGGGCCATCCCTTTCATACCCCGGGTGATCAAAACAGCTTCTGAGCCTGTTTTGCCAAGCAGCTCTCGGCCGGCTTTGTCGACGGTCTTCTGGTTATCGTCCAGCTCGACTTGAAGGGCGTGCTCCACCTCCGGCTCGTTCGGCGTCAGGATGGTCACCCCTTTGAAACTCAGCATCCGAAATCTGGAATCCAGGGAAACGGGTTTGTTCGCTCTCTTGAGCTGGGGAAGGATTTTATCCAGGACATCGCCCTGCACGGCAAAATAATTGTAATCGGAAATAAGCAGTGCTGCCGCCTGGCTTGCCGCTTTCCCGAGAGCGACTCCCAGCTTCTGCTTAAGTTCTCTATTCTCCGGCACCGTCGCTTCCCTGTCTATCCGGAGGATCTGCTGCTTCCGGGTGGAATGTTCCCCCGCAAGTATCCGGGTTTTTATCGGGGTCCGATAGGATTTCTCCCTGATCATAAAATCGGCAGTAATTTTCTTTTGCTTCAGGATTTTCAGGATGTGGCTTCCTGCTTGATCCTGTCCCACAACACCCACAGGCACGGGAATCGCTCCCAGCGCGCAGAGGTTGACCAGAGAATTCCCCCCTCCACCTAAAGAAAATTCCGTGGCCTGGTGGCTGAGGATGAGCACGGGGGCCTCCCTGGAGATCCTGCGTGTCGTTCCGTAGACATACTCATCAAGGATGAAGTCACCCCAGACCGCAATGCGTTTGTTTTCAAAACGGTCGATGATTTCGATCAAGTTCTTCTTGTCTTTTTTCAACGCACTTTTGTCTCAGATTTTTATCAGATTCGGCCCAAAAGGTCAATCCCGGAGATTGCCGCATATAAAAGACGCGAATGTTCCAAAAGGTTCGAATAGGCGGAATAACTCTTTTTCCCGGTTGTATAAAATAAGGGAAGATGCAACTATTGGCAACATAATCCGTTTTTTAGAAGTATATAGTATTAACAAATGAAATTGTTCGCGTACCTCGAGGGATTAAAACGGTGAAGGGAGGCGTGCGAAAAATAACCTTTTCCCTGTGGTTCGCTTTCTATCTTGCCGTTAGCCTGTCTGTTGTCAACGCGTTTTCCCAGGATGGATCCCCGGATATCGAAGAGCTGAAGAAAACCGCCCCAAAGGTCTTCATCGATTGCGGCATGTGCGATATCGACCATATCCGGACCGAGATCACATTCGTCAATTACGTCCGGGACCGCAAAGAAGCCGACATTCATGTCCTGGTCACATCCATGAGAACCGGGGCCGGAGGCAGGGAATACACCATCGCTTTTATCGGGCAGAACAGATTCGACGGGATCGATGACACCCACAAGTATTTCACCGAGAAGACCAATACGGAAGACGAGATCCGGGAAGGCATGGCCAGGGCCCTGAAGGCCGGGCTGATGAGCTATGTGGCCAAAACTCCGATAGCCAGCCGGATACGGATTTCTTTCGATGAGGAAGCCCAGGAAGGCCCTGTCAAAGACAAATGGGACAATTGGGTATTCAGCCTGAGTGCGAGCGGCTATTTGAGCGGGGAAGAATATTACAAGACCCGGTCGATCAGCAGTTCCTTCAGCGCCAGCCGGGTTACCCCAGCGCTTAAAATTTCCCTCTCTTTGTATGGAAATCACTACAGGCAGGATTTTGAATACGAGGACGAATATATCCAAAGCACTCGAGACAGCCTGAGCATCGCAGGCCTGGCCGTTAAAAGCATCAATGACCACTGGTCCTATGGATTCTTTTTCGACTCCGGGTCATCGTCTTATGAAAACATCAAGTTCGGATTCACTCTGCAGCCAGCCGTCGAATACAATCTTTTTCCGTACTCCCAGTCTACACGCAGACAACTTCGATTTTTGTACAAGATCGGTTTCAACACGGCAAGATACCGGGAAGAAACCATCTATGACAAAATGAAGGAAACCCGGTGGGACCAGTCGCTGTCCATCACGTTCGATATCATAGAAAAGTGGGGGAGTATCAGCACGACCCTGGCCGGTTCCCATTTCTTCCATGATATTTCGTTCTACCGGATAACGCTGTTCAGTATCCTCAACATCCGGTTGATCAAAGGGCTCAACTTTTTCACTTTTGGCGGTGGATCCAGGATCCATGACCAGCTTACCCTTGCCAAAGGCGAAGTTACCCTGGACGAGCTCCTGCTGCGGCGCAAGCAGTTGGCAACGGGCTATGATTATTTTTTCTCGGTCGGGCTGAGCTTCACGTTCGGGTCCATCTATACCAATGTGGTGAATCCC
>Ga0180438_10006961_pt1 | contig 15038 bp, 18 predicted proteins | sample SS_ome_12_FD_132455 | JGI IMG/M metagenome (GOLD analysis project Ga0180438, IMG submission 132455) | Hypersaline lake sediment archaeal communities from the Salton Sea, California, USA - SS_3_D_2 metaG | ecosystem: Environmental > Aquatic > Non-marine Saline and Alkaline > Hypersaline >...
AGGGTTTCGTCTACTGCCATGATGTCCTCCGCTATTCCTGACACCTCCGCGCTGCTCTGCGGAAGGCGTTTTCCATTTCCCGACGAAAGTCAGGCTTGATGTCCTCTGCTATCTGCCCTGTAAAGTTCCGGCCCTCTGAACCGGGGTGATCTACGCGCTTGGCGTAGCGTGTTGTCGGATTCTTGACGTAGCCGCCGCCTGCAACCGTGCGGGCCGGCCTGGCCAGCGTCTTGCTCACATAAGAGCCCTTGCCGCCCCAGGGAAAGACCAACAACCCGCCCGGTTTCTTGGGCGTGATGGGGTGCGGCCTGGTGCCCTGGTCGACGTAGTACCAGATTTTCTTGTTCTTGCCGGTCGGGTAGACATAGACGGTGATCGAGTTTGGCCTGACATACTTTTTGGCCGCAAACGTGACCTGGGTCGTCCAGTCCTCCACGACCTTCTCGTGGCTTTTCACCAGCGCCGGCTTGACCCGCTGGTCCAGCACGCGCTCGATCTCTTTGCGAGTGATGCTGTCCAGGTCGGCCAGCCCGGCCTTGCGTTTGCCCGAACGAACGCTCCGAAAGAATGCCTTCGGCATGGTCTAGTCGCTATCTGCCCCTGTCTTGCTACTGCTATCTGCCCCTATCTTTAACCGCTGCCCACTGGCGGCGGCGGAAGATCCTATTTAGCGTCCCACCTTGATCACTTGTGCCCCACCTGGAGCACCAGGATAGTCAACCACAATCCCGTCGTACCACATCTCCTCAAGCCATGCGGTCATTGCTCGTTCTCCCAACCTGGTGTTCCACGGATACTTGATCTCAACGCCGGTATCACGCTGCACGAAAGATCGGAACGCCTCGTCTTTCGCTCGGCTATCCAGGCGCAACGGATTGTCCAAAGTAACCCTGTATTTCTGGGGTTCATCTGTCCAGGTTCGGACCCCCTCCTCCGTCATGGCGTAATAGGTTCCATCACCGTAGACATTCATGGGCTTGGGTTTACTTGGATCATAGTCAGACCTGTACTTATTGGGACCACGATACACATCCTCATCGAATGACTGCCAGCGCGGCCCCAGTTTGTCCAATATCTCCTGATCTGGCACATTGTTCCTTACCTCGATACGGGCATACTCTTCATCTACGGCAGTAGATGATGCACCCCCGCTCCCCGAGGTCCACCGGCCCCCACCTGCCGACCCTGCCGGCACACGGGGCTGACTGGCGTCATACTTCTGCCCCACCTCAGCCTGCTGGTTGGCCATGTACTTCTGGACCCAGTCACTCACCCTCGCACCCTCTACCTGCCCAGCTTCGAGCCCCGGCCCTGGGCGAACATTTTGATGATGCGCCAAGCCTCAAGCGCACCTTGACTATAAACATCCCACGGCAACCCGGCCGCCTCGGGCGTCAACGGGTCCACCGGGGCACGGTCGGCCTGCCACAGCTTCTGCGCCTCGTCACAATACCCGCATGGCGGGGCTGGCAATAACGCATTGGTCAGCTTGACAATCGCCCGCTCAAGGCTTCGATCCATCCGGCACCGGTACGGATCCAGCGGGTACCCGGCCCGGTAATTGACCACCGCCGACTCGGGCGGCGACGAATACAGCGCCGCCTGGTACACGTTGGCCGTGCCGCTCCAGGTGGCCGGCCTGGCACAGAAATAGCCCCTTTGATAATCGGTCACATAGGCGCAGGCCGTCTGCGTCCTGTGGGCGCAAGGCGACGTGCACTCGCAGGTGCCGTCCCAGTAGACGGTGACCGGCGTCTCGGTGTCCACCGTGCGACAATACACGTCCACCTGCCGTACCAGATTTTCGGTCGCATCGCCGGGGTCATAGTCATACACCCAGGCCGTGGGCTCCTCCGACCCGGCACAATCGGCCTCGGTCAGCGTCCACAGGGTAGGCTTGATCAACTGGGCGGCCGGCAGCCAGACCTCCATGGTGCTGGTCGTGCTGTCGATGGCCACTCGCACGGGCCGGATCTCAAAATGGGGATGGGCCGCGCTCAGGGCACCGTCTGCCGTCCTGAAGAACACGGCCACCTCGCAGTTGCTGTCGCAGGCGGTCAGGTCGTCGTATAGGCCCCCGGCCCCCAGCACGGCCACCTCCTCTGTCGGGAAGGGGTCGCTGTCCCAGTCCTGCCAGTCGACCAGCGCGCCGGCCTCGACCAGGGTGAGCTCCTCGGTGCCAAAGTTTTCGACGTGGCCCCAGTTGGTCTCGACCTCGGCGTTCTGCCAGTCGGGCCGTGCGCCGTGCAGGCCCAAATAGATACGCTCGTTGGTGACAAACACCGGCGACGGCCAGTAGCCCAGCTCGGTGGCGATCATGCGTTCGGCTTGCTGCATGGCCCACACCAGCGCCTCCCGGTCGTCGTGGTCCCAGATGTTGTCGCAGCCGCCGGTCAATGGGGCCAATGCCCCGGCCATCTGGTGAAAATGTGGCAGCGGGATGCGCATGATCTGGGCGTACCTGGCCGGCGGCAGGCAGGTCTCTGGTAGTCCGGGTCCGTATACCACGTCAGTCCTCCGTAAACACGAAACCTCGTCCCCTGAAAGGGGAACGCCGCCCATCCCCCGGTGGCGCTTTGCGCTCCGGTGAATCGAGCGGCGTATCTGTTGGATAGCCTTGTCTACAGTTGTCGAGATGTTGCGACGTTTTTGTGCATCGCAGTTACAAATGAAAAACGCCACCTGTGCCGGCGGCGCTGTGCGCTCCGTGCAATTCAGGCGGCGTATCAGTTGATAGCCTGTATTCTATTCAGTCCTGACAGCGTGGGCCAGTTTGCAACCCCTCCCCCCTGGCTCCCGGGGCTTTCCTTTCGCCCCCTCCCAATAGACGCTTCTGGCGACTATCCCGCGCTGTCAAGGTCCTGTCAATATTATATCATGGCCTGGGCGTGGTGTCAATGGTTCACTCCCACCACCGGGCCTTCACCCGCGCCCCCTCGAACCAGCGCACCACCAGCACCCCCAGCCCTACGGCAGCCAGCACCGTGACGCCCGGCGCCCACAGCCAGTCCAGCACGGCCACCGGTCCCACGGCCAGCACCAGGGCGCACATGGGGCAGTTGATCCAGGCCCCCAGGCCGCCATTGTCCCAGCGGTCCACCAGTTCGCCCTGGCCCCGTTCGTCGGTCTGGTACCAGATGCCCAGCCACACCCGCAGGGCCTCGGTCCTCCCCCACAGGCTCACGGCCCAGGCTATCGCCCAGGCGGCCAGGGCGAGACGCAAGACGTCGGTCATCCCCCACCACCCGCCAGATACTCCTGCGCCTGGGTGACGATCTTGCCCGCCGTCACCTGGCCAATGCCTGGATAGGGGATCAGCTCCCCCGGGTCAGCGTTGGCCAGCTTCTCCACCGACCAGCCCTCGCTGGTCAGGATCTCCTCAAAGCGGCCCAACCCCAGCACCTCCACCGGCGTGTGGGACTCTGGCGCGGGCTGCTCGGGCATGGTCTCGGCCTCGTCCTCGTTGGTCGCTGCCTGGGCCACGGCCTGCAACTGCTCGGCCCACGACGGTACGTTCTCTGGCTCAGGTTGGGGCTCCAACACGGCCCTGGGCGGCCCTGGTTTGGTCTCCACCAGCGGCGGTGGGAACTGTACGGGTTCCGGTATCGGGGTCGCCGGTTGTGACGGCTCCGGTTCCCGCACAGTCCCACTGGTCCCACTGGCCACAGCGTCCAGCCGTTCGATCTCGGCCAGCGGCGGCGGTGGCGCCTGGAACGGCTCCGGCTGTGGCTCCGGTTCGGGCTCGGCTTCGGGCGGTGCGGGTGGCGCAATGCCCACCGAAAAGTCCCGCCCGCGGCCCGACCGGCGAAAGATGTTGGCGTCTATGGCATAGATCTCAAACTCGGCCCCGCGCCCGTTCACGGTATAGACCTGGCCCGTGCCCTGGCCCCGTACCCCGAACGCGCCCTCCCGGCGCCCGTTGTAGCGCACCCACACGGTGTCATTGGAAAACTGCATCGTATTGGCCAACGGTGTCGGCGTTTTGTTCCCGGCGATGCCCGGCGTGACGGCCGGGGCGACGGCTCTGCTTCGACTTCCCCCACAACAACCCACAGGATACCTCCCCTCATATAGATCGGCGTGCATCTGGCGTATCAGGTTCTGCGCCGCGCCCTGGAGGCCGGCGCTTCTCATGCGTCGGGTGCGACTGTCAGTGTGGCCGCGGCGGTAGATCAGGATCACCTCGTCCAACTTGACGCCGCAATGGCCGGCCGCCCCGGCTGCGATCCAGTATTCGACGTCCTCCAGGCCGTGCTCAAATTCCGACTTCCAGCCCCCGGCGGCGTTGTGACAGTCGCGGGAGTGCATGGCGGTGACGGGGATCATGCCCCGCACGTCGAGGACCTTTTGGAACGAATACTGGGGAAACTTGATCACTTTGCCGAGCTGGCCCTTTTCCAGGTACTGCATGTCGCCGTATACGACGGCACCGGGCTGCTGGCGCCAGACGCCGAACAGGTGCTCCAGGGTCTGGGGCGTGGCCAGTTTGTCGTCGGCGTCCAACGGCAGCAGGCAGTCGGACCTGGCCACGGCCACGGCGGTGTTGCGACACATGGCCGGCCCCTGGTGTTTGGATGCGCGCATGTAGCGCACCCTGGGGTCGCCGGGCGGCTCGAATTGCAACGGCGAGCAGTCGTCGATGATGATCATCTCCCAGTCGGTCACGTTCTGCTGCTGGACCGACTGGATGGCCTCGCCCAGCCACGTTACCTTGTCGGGTGTGTCCAGGCGGCCGGCGGTGATAATGGAAATCTCTGGCATGTTCTGTTCCCTCCCGTCTCTACGGTTGTTCTGTGTTCCGATAGTGTCCCGAACGCACAAACGCCGCCCATCCCCCGGCGGCGCTTGGCGTGCCAGAGAGTCGAGCGGCGTATCGTTCGGATAGCCTTTTATTGGTTTGTGCCCGTCGAACTTGTGTCGACGGTTCGTCCCTATTATATCACGGTTGGGGGCGGTTGGTCAATGGTTGGGACCCCCTACCGCCAATCCTCCACCCCACTGGCCACCGTCACCCCCTGGCCCAGCATCTCGAACAACTCCCCCACCCGGGCGTCAAAGCTGTGCCGCTCCAATGCCAGCCGCTGCCCGGCCTCGGCCACCCGTTTGCGGTCGTCCTCGTGGGTCAGATAGTGGTCCAGTTTCTCCACCAGGTCGTCGAACGTGCGCCAGATGATGCACGTCTCCCCATCCACCAGGCCCAGTTGCTCCATGCCCCGGAACCACTGGTAGGCCAGCGCACTGCCCCCTGCGGCCAGGGCCTGCATCACCCGGTTGGACACAAAGCCCGAGTCCGGCCATTGGCTGTCGCCAATGGAAATCTTGGCCCCCCTATAGGCCCGGCACGCACTCACAAAGTCATAGGTACTCTGGCCCACGGCCCAGCCATCCGGCCAGCCGTTGCCCCACAGCCGGAACGTCAGCCCGCCCAGGTTGCGCAACCGGGACACGAACCGCTGCCGCTCTTTGCTGTACCCGTTGGCCAGGAAGACCACGTCGCACCGGTCCTCGGGCTCGGGGTCGTGGCCCACGCCATCCGGCTCCCAGCCGATCTGCCAGTAGTTGGCGTCCACGCCCTGGGCCTGGTACTTTTCCAATACCGAACGGTTGACGGTCAGTTGCAGGTCAAAGGCCCTGGCCAGGCCAATGCCCTCGGGACTGGTCAGGTTCTGCGGCCAATAGTCGCCGTTCCAATTCACGAACCGGGCCTCGGGCGCGCTGCGCCGCAACCGGCCCACCTGCTCGGGGCCGATGGGATCGGGGCCGTGGCACTGGCACAGGACCAACGTCGGCTGGATACGCCGGCAGACCTCCTCGATCTCGTCCATCATGGCCTCGGCGCCCACCGCCGCGTTGCGGCCCACATAGTCATACTCTACCGTCAGTGCCACCCCGCCCAGTGCCTCCCGCAAGCCGCGCTTCTGCTCCTTCTGCACCGCCCAGCCTTGTTCAAAAATGGGCAGGTAGACGACCCGTTCCTTGATCGGCACGTTCAGCGCGAACTGGGGCTCCTGGATGATGCGTGGCCCGGTCATGCCCGTCGTCCGGTCTCGCCATCGTTGCCCCCAGGCCCAGGAGTCGGGGTGGCCGCGTTTCCGGCTGCGGGCCAACTGGCGGGGGTCGTGGGCGCCCTCGTTGTTCAACGAGCGCAGGCCGTCGTCCGGTTCGCTGTCGTGGATGCAACAGCCCTCGCCGTGATGTTTGAGCACCTGGGGCGGCTCGGGGTCGGGGCCGAAATAGAGGGGCCGGACCCGGTAGCCGGCGGCATAGACCTGGCAGGAGAGCTCGTTGTCGCCACCGTAGGTCGGGTTGTCCCGGTGGTGCCACTCGCCCCACCAGCCTACCCGGTCGCCCAACGCTTTTGGGAAAATCCCGACTTGGGCATAAGGCCAGGACGCCTGGACGCCGTTGGCCACCACGGGCATCTGTTCGACGTGCCATTTGACGTGCTCGGCGGCGCTGGTGCGGCCCCGATCCTGGTAAAAGCAGCCGGCCCCATAGTCGGGGTGCAGTTGCATCTCGATCCAGGCCCGCAGGATGCCCCAGTCCAGGAACTCGATGTCGTCGTTGGCCATGATGACATAGTTGCCGGTGGCCGCATAGGCACCGTCGTTAAACGCCTTGATCGCGCCTTTGAGCTGCCCGTGTTCGATGACCCGCACGTCGGGTTGCTCCCGGCACCATTCCAACGTGCCGTCGGTGCTGCCGCCGTCAACGAGGACGAATTCGTGTTCCAACCCATACACCCCTACCCCCTCCAGACCCGGCAGGGTCATGGAACGGCGGGCCGAGGCGATCATTTTTCTGAGATAGTCGAGCCTGTTATAGGTGCCTGAAACGATGGAAACGTCGATGCTCATCTTGTGCCTTTCCGTCCCCTCTGAGACGTGTGACCTTGTCCTTTCGGACAATGAAAAACGCCGCCCATCCCCCGGCGGCGCTGTGCGCTCCGGTGAATCAGGCGGCGTATCGTCGGATAGCCTATTATGTTCCAGACCCTCGGGGGTCCGGTTTATGTGTCCAGGGATTGTAACACCCCTGTCGCTATTATATCACGTTCCAGGTCGCTCTGTCAATGCCCCACACAATCCCGCAACATTCCCGCAATCCCGCAACCCCGTCACGGCCACGGTTCCTTGTCCGGCTCCTCGGGGTCATAGACCGTGTCCATCCAGAACAGGATCACGGCCTCGTCGTCGCCCCGGTTCTCCACACTGTGCCCGGCCCCGGCCGGCACGTCCAGCACGTACCACAACGGCAGCCGAAACGGCGTCCAGACCGTGCCGTCCGGTTGCTGTAGCGTCACCCACACGTCCTCACCCCGGGCCAGGACCCACTTCTCGCTGCGCTTGTGGTGGACGTGGCCCGGCTTATCACTATGGGGGCGCATGGTGCGCAGGTTGACCTGGCCCCAGCCGGGGTCCTTGTAACACTCCTGCATGATGCCGCCGTCGGGGCAGGTGGCTCTATTCAGGGTCAAGGTTCCCCACCTCCCTGGCCGGCACACCCAGTACCGTGGTCCCTGGCGGCACGTCACGCAATACAACCGCACCCATGCCGACCGTGGCCCAATCCCCGATCCACACACCCTCCCGGATATTGGCGCCCATGCCAACGAACGCGCCCTGACCCAGTTCCACACCCCCGGCCAGGTTTGCGCCTGGGCCGACGGTTGCATAGTCGTGCAGGACGCAGTCGTGGCCTATAGTCGCACCCCGGTTCACCAACACGCCCCGGTGGAGCACGGCCCCCCAGCCGATGGCCACCAACCGGTTCACAACCGACAATGCCCCCACCTGCGCCGTCCTGTCCAGCGCCGCCGATGGATGCACCAACGACCAGGTGACAACGCCCAGGTCAAGCGCCTTCTCCAGCAGTTGCCACCGTCCATGTACAGCCATCCCACACACCAGCGGGTATCCGTCGTCCACCAGTACGTCCAGGTCAATGACGGGCCTGCCGCGCAGGGTATTGTCCTCGACCGGCACGTCCACAACGTAGGCCCAGACATCCCTGTCCAATTCGTGGCAAATGCCCGTTACCTCCCGGGCAAACAAGCCCGCACCCAGGACAATGACCCTTTGCATGACTTTTTTCATAATCCCAACATCCCCCGTGCCTGCTCCACCGTGGCCGGCTCACGGCCCACTGACCGCGCAAACCCCACCACCCGTTCCACCAGGCGTGGGTTGGTGGCCCGGTCGCCCTTGGCCATCCACAGGCTGTCCTCCAGGCCCACCCGCACGTGCCCGCCGCGCCGGATGGCCCAACGGTTGGCCATGGCCGCATCCCGGCCGATGGCCGTAACGCCCACCAGGACCTCACCGGGCAGGTAGGACGCCGTGACGCTCCTGGCCAGGGCCGGATCCCAGGGCAAACTCACGCCCAAGATGACGTTCACATAGATGGGCTTCGATAGGTTGCCATCCATGGCCAGTTCCTGCAATCGGAAGCAGTGGCCCAGGTCAAAGATCTCGAACTCGGGTTTGACGTCCCAATAGGCCATCAGTTTCAGCAACCCGGCCACCAGCCCCCGCCCGTTGAGGCTGGTTTTGCCGTCTTGAAAATCCACGCTGCCCAGCGTCAAACTGGCCAGGTCGGGCTTGGCCTGCAGGGCCGCGCTGCGCTGCTCAAAATGGGCAAAGTGCCGGCCTGACAACGAGGCACAGACCACGGTCCCCGGTACGGTCTCCCGCACGGCCTGGATATAGGTCCGGTAGATGCCCTGGCCCCAGGCCGGGTTGCCATAGTTGTCCCGGGCGTGGAGGTGGAATACTTGCGCGCCCTCGTCCGCACAACGCCGGGCGTCGGCCGCCACCTCCTCGGGCGTGATGGGCAACGCCGAGTTGTCGCCTTTTTGGGCCACACAACCGGTCAGGGCGACATTGATAATCAGGGGGTCCACGTCACGCCACCTTTTCCAGCTTGTAGCCCAACGGCCTCAGCACCCGCGCCAGCCGCAGCAGGGCGATAAAGCGGCCCGTGGCCCGGCTGGGCTGGTCCTTGGGGCAACAACGGGCAATGGTTCTGATCTCGGTGGTCCCCAGGTTCGCACTGGCCACCGTCATATACCGCGTCTCTTGCCATCGGGCCTGGTCAATCAATCGAAAAGGTATCGGTGAAGGAGTCCGCGTATACTCACCGATCATCCATTCACTGGTTTGCTCACGCCCCGGCCACCAATGACACAGCCTGACCCTCCGCTCGTCGTCTCCCTTTTTCGCCACCACCTTCATCGGTCCAACTCCTTTCCGGGGTCTCTACCCCTCCACCCTCCATCCATCGGGCAAGTGCCGGCGCACCAGCGCCCAGTCCTCACCCCGCAATCCGTTCAGAAACACCACCTTGGGCTGCAGGTGGCTCAGGCCATGCACCCTGCGCAAGGCCGGCGGCCGCGTGCCCACCGACCGCAACCCCAACTCGGCCACTTTGCGCGTACCCAGTATCTCACAGTCCCACAGGTTCCAACTTGGCTCCAATAGGTCGATCAACAACTCCCGGTTCCACAACGAGGGGCAGAACGTCATGCCGCCGTCGATGCTGGCGTGGGGATCGGTGGGTGAGACGCTGATGATCTCAGTTCCCTCCCACTCGTCCACCACCTGCCCGTGCTGCTCCAGCGCCGTGCCGGCCGTCAGGTTGCCGCGTACCACGTCGCCGTGGGCCAGCATATAGTCGTGCAGGGCCAGCACCAGGCCACCGTCCACCGGGTCCTTGATCCAGTGGTCGGGCAGGAACATGGCCACGATGGGGTCGTCCACCGTCTCCAGGTAGGACCGCAGTCCGTTGCCGAACCAGTGCTGCCACGGCCACTCGCCCATCCGGTAGGCCGGCACCTGGACAAATTCCAGGTTGGGCGGCAGGTCGCCGGCCAGGTGGTCGCCGCAGTAGGCGACGGTGCCGGGTCCCCAGTATTTTTGGAAAAGACCGGCAAACGGCCACAACGCCCACTGGTACTGGTGGGTGCCTACGACGCAGATGTGCATAGCCCCTCCGCCGTGAATGAATGCCCGTTCCATGACCAGGTCTGGCCCTGGTCCTGGGTACACCACTGGTGCCCGTACTGGTCCACGAGGTGCACGGCCTGCCACATCTTGGCCTGGTCCACGGTGGCCAGGATCCCGCGTCTGTCGGGTGACGGCTCGATGGTGATGGCATCTCGCACCAACTGCTCGTCGAACACGGCCTCCAGTTCTATGACCGTGCCCAGCGTCACGGGCAAGGCCGTTGCGCCGGCCAACGCACCGGCCAGTTTCAGGAATTGGCGCCTACTGGTTTCCATCACTCCCCGCCTTCCCTGAACTCGAACAACGCGCACCAGTCGTCCTTGAGGGTCTTGGCGTACCGCTTGCGCTGCTCAAAGTCCCTGTCCCTCACCCCCAGGGGCCGCGCTCGGCAATAGCCGGTGCGTTTGCCCCGCTTGTGCCAGTGGAGGCAGCGGCTGCAACGGCACACTCTCGAAGCGTCAAGGAACTTCTGCCGGATCTCTGCAAAGGGAATGCACTCGCCACATTCCCCCTCTTCTACCTCCTGGCACCGCTTATCGGCAAGGTTGACCGCGCCCTCCTCGGGGATCAGGTCATAGTCCACCAGACAGCCGCAATCACAGCCCTCGTCAGCTTCCACGATGGCGGCCAGGTGCATCAGGAATTCTTTGCGCAGCCCTTCCAGGCTCTCGCCCATAGGTAGCACAGGCTCCTTGGTGCAGTCCCAGGCCCGGTTCTCCTCGTCGTAAAAGACCTCGTGAACGGCATAGAAGGTTTCACCCGTTTGTTCGTGCCGCTTGCGTACCACTCGATAGTCCCAGCTCATCCTACCACCCTCCCCACACTACCCCGAACCCGCCCTCAGTGCGGCCCGGGTGCAGATTATCCAACCGCAGCTTGTGGCCCGGCATGGCGTCCCACGCTTCCTGCATCCCGTCCCGGACCAGATCGTCCAGGCAGACCACGGCCCGACTGCTCAGATAGGGCCGCCAGGCGTTGAACTCGGCCAGGGTCTGCCGCAACGTGTGCAGCGTGTCCAGGAACAGGATGTCCGCCTTGCCATAGTAGCGGGCAATCTCGGGCGCGCTGGTGATACTGTCCCCGCGCCACAGGACAAAGTTCGGGCAGTGCTGCTGGATCCAGGCCCAGTTGGCCTGTTGGTCCGGTTCGCCCTCGTCGATCTCGACCCCCACCACCTTGCCCGCCGGGTAACCGATGGCCAGATGGAACGACCCACCCCCGCCACACAACCCCAGTTCCACGCTCAGGTTGGGGCGTTTGAGGCCGGCCAGGATCTTGAAAAAGCGGTAGTATTCCGACGGCGGGAACCGTTCGTGGTTCTCGGGCGAGGCCGACAGCGCCCGCCTGGCCATTGACCGGTACAGGGTCCGTTGCGCTCTCATGTCTTCCCTCGCTCGTAGGCCACCACGGCATACCCACACTCGTGGAGGCGCTCGTCAAAGATCATCGGGTGCTTGAGCGAAACCACGAACCGGGCCACATCGTCGGCCATGGCGTGGGTATCGTCGAATAGGACCACCGCCCGGTCGGCCAGCAACGGCTCGTAATGCTCCCACTCCTCCCGGGCCTGGCCGTAGCTGTGGCCGGTGTCCACGTGCAGCAGCGGGATGCGCCAGTCGATGTCAAATCTGTCCTTGATGGTATCCGGCACCGGCGTGCTGGGTTGCTCCAGGAAACAGAAACGGGGGAACCTGCGCTGCATCACGGCAATCTCACCCTTGCGGGTATGGTCCACGCCAAACACCGGCCAGCCCGACAACGCCATGGCCGCCGACCCCCGGCCTTTTTCAACCCCCAACTCCACGCACATGCCTATGGGCAGCAGGTGGCCGATGCTGCCGGCCAACAGGTACATCAGGTAGTAATAGGGCCGGTAGCGGTCGCCACACACGGCCCGCAACTCGTCCGGCGGGTCGGCATGGACCGCCTCCTCGACGAAACAGGCCAGCGAGGACAGGAACCCATCGCTCATAGCGCCCGCACCTGCTCCCTGACCCACTCGTAGGTCGGTACCAGCCCCTCCTCCACGGGCGTGGTCGGCTCCCAATCCAGCACCTGCCGGCACAGGGTGTTGTCGCTGTTGCGCCGCCGCACGCCCTCGGGGCCGGGCACGTGCACTTTATCAATCTCGATCCCGGCAATGCCAGCGATGGCATCGGCCAGGGCGTCGACGGTGATCTCGCGGTCGCGGCCGATGTTCAACGGGCCGGGGTAACCGGCCTGCATGACCCGCAACAGGCCGTCGACGCAGTCGCCCACGTACATATAGGACCTGACCTGGCCGCCGTCACCCCAGATCTCGACCTCTGGATAACCGCTCAATTCGGCCATGGCCACCTTGCGGCACAGGGCGGCCGGGGCCTTTTCCCGGCCATCGTTCCAACTGCCTTCGGGACCGTAGCAGTTGTGGAAGCGCACGACGCAGGTGTCCAGCCAGCCGGCCTCGCGGTAGTAGCGGCACAGGTGCTCGGCGTGCAGTTTCTCCCAGCCATAGGCAGCCTGAGGATCGGCCGGGTAGGCGTCACACTCGGCCAGGGGCCGGGCGTCGTCATCCTGTAGATACATTGGATACACGCAGGCAGAGCTGGAGAACAGGTACCGGCTCACGCCCTGCTTCCGGGCGGCCGCGATGCTGTTCATGTTGATCAGCGTGTTGTTGCTGATGATCTCGGCGTCGTGGGTGGTGATGAACCCCATACCGCCCATGTCTGCGGCCAGGGCGAACACCCAGTCCACGTCGCGCATGGCCTCCGTCGCCATCACCTGGCGCCGTAGATCCATGATATAGAACTCGTCGGCCTCGGTCTCGGACCACTGGGGCCATTTCAGGTCCACGCCCCGCACCCAGTAGCCGCGGCTTTTCAGGTAGCGGATCAGGTGTGTGCCAATGAATCCGCCGGCCCCGGTAACGCAAATCCTCGGTTTTTTCATGTTATCCCCCACGGATCGATCACAATCCTTCCACTGTAGTCAAGGTTTTTGTACTCAGGCCACGGCGTAGTCACCACCACCACGTCGGCCCGGTCCACCATAGCCTGTGGGTTGCCACCAGAGTCGTAAACCGCCGGATCATGGGTCAATACCTCTATTCCCTGCTCCTGTAGCAACTCAGCCAGCGCCAGCCCCGGCGACTCTTCGATGACCGACGTCCCGACCTTGTAGGCCAGGCCCAACACAGCCACCACCCCCGGCCCGTCCAGCCCCTCCAGCGCCTCCAGCACCTGGTTTCTCAGTCGCTTGTGCTGCCAGGCGTTCACCTGATCGGTGGCCCGGGCCAGGGCCGGGTCCACACCCACCGCCCCCGCCGCCTTGATAAAGGCCCGTGAATCCCTGGGGAAGCAGGGTCCGCCGTAGGCCGTGGCCGGCTTGAGGTAGTGCGCGCCCACCCGCCGGTCGTGGCCGATGGCCGCCGTCACCGCATTGGCATCGGCGCCCAACGCCTCGCACAGTTCACCCACCGTGTTGGCGTAACTGATTTTCATGGTCACAAAACAGTTCAGGGCCAGCTTGGCCACCTCGGCACTGCGATAGTCCAGGGTAAAGGTCGGGACCTGGACGCCCATCGACCGCCAGAACTGGACCAGCCGCAGCCCGTCCCGGGGCCGGCCCTGGCCGATAAGCAACAGGTCGGGCTCCTGCATGTCGTGCAGGACCGAGCCCAGGGCGATGAAAAACGGGTTGTAACATACCCCGCAGTCCAACCCCCGAGCCACCCGGTCCATGTGGCCGGGCATGACCGTCGAGACCACGACCAGTAGGTGGGCCGGCGTCAGGTGGGGCCGCAGCCCGTCCACGGCGGCCTGCACGTACTCCAGGCTGAACCCGCCATCCTCCAGGGAGGGCGTGGGCACCACCACAAACACGGTCTCAGCGTCGGCAGCGGCGGCATAGTCGGTCGTCGCATCGAAGGTTATCAATGCGTCCACCCCCGGCTCCTGCACCGGCGACAGGCCCATGTTGACGGCCTCCACAATGTCCGGGTTGGCGTCGATGCCCACCACCTCGTGGCGGGTGTTGGTCCATGCGGCCAGCGGCGTGCCCAGTTTGCCCAGTCCGACGACGGCGATTTTCACTCAGGCACCTCCAGAAGGTTGTACATATCCTGCAGGTGTCCATGGGTCACCTGTTGGCATTCGTGCAAAAAGCCAATCACGGCAAATAGGTCGTCCCTGCTCATCGTATCCAGCATAATGCCATAGAGCATCGAGCTCTTCGCCAGTCCCACAAGTCTGTTGTATCTGCCTGGCCCTATCATCTCGATCAATTGCTGTCCGCTCACGTCAGGCCCTCCGTTTCATCTTTGGCCAGATGTCCCCCATAGGCAGGTCCGCATTCGATCCGCAAAATTGCACAATGGATCTCTACATAGTCCCAGGGAGGGTTACGCCCCCGCCATCGAATGTGATAATTGTAGCGGCGTGGTATCCAGAATTCACGTCTGAACCTGAGAGATATGGTCAGTCGCCAGCCAAAAGCATCCACATGAAAGCCATACCCCTGACTGAATGGTGCGAAACGAAAACCATCTATAACCTGGAAGTTGTGACCAAATTCGCCCTTGTGAATAGCAAGTACCTTGTATTTCTTCTCTCTGAATGGGCGTTTGTATGTCGCCTGCTTTCCCGTCACTCCCCCCTCCTCGCCACCACCATCAGGTGCCAGCCCAGAACCCGTTCCAGCCGGCGGAACAACCAGCCCGGCAGCCAGCGCCAGGGCCAGCCCTTGACGTACTCGTGCCGTCCGTAGGCGTGCCCATCCCAGGGAAAGATGTGGTCCACCTCGATGCTCTCCACCCGCAACCCGGCCCCCTCCACCAGCCGCCGGGCAGAGCTCCGGGTGTAGGTGTGGGTGATGGGGCAACCAGGCTGGGCCTCGGACCCTTTAGCCACCGCCCCGTCAAAGTCCCGTGGGCAGCCGGCCCGCAGCCACAACCGCAGCGCCTTGGTGCTGAAGCGGTGGTAGACCATCAGCCGCAGCTCGCCGCCCGGGGCCAGGTAGTTGGCCGGGTTCCACACCGCGTGCGCTGGATGGGGC
>Ga0180438_10006964_pt1 | contig 15027 bp, 10 predicted proteins | sample SS_ome_12_FD_132455 | JGI IMG/M metagenome (GOLD analysis project Ga0180438, IMG submission 132455) | Hypersaline lake sediment archaeal communities from the Salton Sea, California, USA - SS_3_D_2 metaG | ecosystem: Environmental > Aquatic > Non-marine Saline and Alkaline > Hypersaline >...
ACGTTGATGAACGTAAAAGAGCAATTCACTTTTTTAGGTACTTTAAAATAAACATTGAACATTGAACATTGAACATTGAACACCAAATCCACCATTTTCCAAAAATCAGATGGTGGATTTTGGGAGGCCAAAATCCACCGTCTATTTTGCCTCCAAAACAGCGCGGTTCACTTCGCGTGTCTTCGCGGTTCACAAAAATTGGAAGTGGATTTAGATTTTCTGCATTGATTTTTTTTACAATATCTTATATAATCCTTAACACTTACTTAACAATACAAATTAAGAAGAAGGTAAAATGATTAGAAAAGCAAAACTGTTGATTGTCGTGTTTTTGATTTCGACGTTTTGGTGCTACGGTTATATCGATCCTGGTACCGGGAGTTACATGATTCAGATTCTGATAGCGGCTTTTGTGGCCCTATCGTTAGGCATTAAAGTATTTTGGAAAAACATCAAACAATTTTTCGGGAGACTCTTTTCCAAAAATAAAAAAGAAATGCAATAATGGACACGATAAATCCCGGTTCTTTTCGGGATCCGGATGGGTTCCTCTTTTTACGCAGCGGGCAATTGTACCGCCAGGTCAATCTATCCTGTAAAGAAAATTTTGATCTGTTCACGGGTTCAGGTCTCTATCAAGAACTGGTGAATCAGGAACTAATAATTCCACATCGGGAGGTGGATATCCGTTTTGCTGATCAGGAAAAAGGATATAAAGTTATCCAACCGGAGGTTATCCCGTTTATTTCCTATCCTTACGAATGGAGTTTCACCCAGTTGAAAGATGCGGCATTGACGACCCTTAGCATTCAAAAGGCTGCCTTTCAGCATGGGATGTCTTTGAGAGACAGCAGTGTTTATAATATCCAGTTCAGGGAAGGCAGGCCTGTGTTTATCGACACCCTATCTTTTGAGAAATATAAGGAGGGAGAGCCGTGGGTGGCCTACCGCCAGTTTTGCCAGCATTTCCTGGCTCCCCTGGCACTGATGAGTTTCCGGGATATCCGGTTGGGCCAGCTGATGCGCATCTATATCGACGGCATCCCGTTGGACCTGACCCATTCAATGCTTCCTGCTTCTGCCCGCTTTAATCTCTCCCTTTATATGCATATTATACTGCACAGCAAGAGCCAAAAGCGGTACGAAGATAAAGTGCCTCGAAAAACCGGCCGGAAGGTCAGCCGAATGGGATTCCGGGGCATTATCGACAGCCTGGAAAACGCAGTTAAAAAATTGAACTGGAAACCCGAAGGAACGGAATGGGAAAATTATTACAATGACACCAACTATTCGACTGAAGCCCTTGAACATAAGAAAGAGATTGTTGGGGAATATATTGATCAGGTGGCACCTCAAACGGTTTGGGATGTGGGAGCCAATAACGGCTTGTTCAGTCGCATTTCAGCTGATAAAGGGATCCCCACTGTGGCTTTTGATGTCGACCCTTCGGCAGTGGAGAAAAATTATCTCCACCTAAAGGAAAAAAAGGAAAAACACATGCTCCCGCTGCTGCTGGACCTGACCAATCCCAGCCCGGGGATCGGTTGGGAGAACCTGGAACGGACTTCTTTTATGGAGCGGGGGCCGGTGGATTTAATTCTATCACTGGCACTGGTCCATCACCTGGCCATCTCCAATAATGTCCCCCTGGCAAAAATTGCTGCCTTTTTTAGCCAACTCTGTGCTCACCTGGTAATGGAATTCGTTCCCAAAGAGGATTCCCAGGTGCAGCGCCTGCTGGCCACTCGTGAGGATGTGTTCCCTGATTACACGCAAGGGGCTTTTGAAAAGGAATTTTCCCTCTATTTCACCATCCAGGAATCCATGAAAATAAAAGACTCGCAGCGCACTCTCTACTTATTAAAAAGGAAAAAATCAGTATGAGTACGAGACGCACATGCTTCGCCTATCCGCTATTTTATGTCTTCCCCTATTTTATTCTTGTTAATCAGTAACTTTTAATTTTTTTTTTTTTACATAGCCTAATGAGCGAAGATGCTTAAGCTTGTTTTTTGTTAGATTAATTTTTGGCGCCTTCATACCTTTCAGTTTGCCAAATTCATCCAGTTTTGGGCGAAGGAGGAATCGCATTCGCTTTGCTTCAGGTCTCTGAGAATCCCAGAGATTCTTTCGCTCATTCCAGTCAGAAGTCATATGATAAAGTTCATATCGTTTGTTGTGAATGTTATAAATAAGTTTCCATCCGTTGTGTACGACGGCACGTTTTCGTATCCTTCTACCAAAGGGCCAAGACCCCTCAGTGAAAAAAAACATATCACTGCTCTCTTCAAAAGGAGTTGATAACAGATTCTCTCCTTCAAAAGGATGTTCGTTTATCTCGGCTATTTCCATAATGGTTGTAGGTAGACTTCTCAGTTCAACGGTGTGCTCAATGATGCGACCGTGTAAGGTGTGTGGGATATCACCACTAATGACAAGAGGAACGTACACCAGTGGATTATAGACATCTTTTCCATGGAAGAATCTTCCACGTTCCCAAAAATATTCACCATGATCTGATGTGATTATGGTAACAAGGGAATCGTCCAGGTCGTGTTTTCGGATACCATCCATTAACTTGCCTATGGCTTTGTCAGTATAGGCTATTTCCTCATCATATACCGCTTTTATGTATTCGAAGTCTATTTTTGTAAGATGTTTCCTCTTTTCAGTTAATATCGAGGCTGTTAAAACATCAGGTAAATCTCCTGAATAACCTGAAGCGAAATTATATTCCGGATGCCTGACATAGTGGGAATGTGGATCAAAGTAGTGCACCCACAGAAAATAATTTTGATCCTCAATTTTCTTCAGGCGCTTAAGTGCCGTATTGGTAATAGCCTGGGAAGAAACCTCCTGTTTATCAACTTGCGATTCATCAAAAATATCAAATCCCTGTGAAAAGCCATATGTACTGCTCACGAAATGATGCGAAACAACACCTATTGTGCGGTATCCGTTATCACGGAGAACCTCTGCGAGGGTTGTGACTTTTTCAGATAAACGTAATTTCGCACTTACTGCTCCGTGCACAGAAGGATATAATGAAGTTAAAATTGAGGCGATGCTAGGTAGTGTCCAGGGCGCATGAGATAATGCATATTTAAATTTTAATCCACATGATGCGAGGCGAGAAATTTCTGGAGCCGTTTCTCGATGATATCCATAGATATCTAAATGGTCGGGTCGTAGTGTGTCCACAGTAATTAGAAGAATATTCGATCTCCCGGAATTGGATGAGCAATTATTAAACATGAAAAGATATCCAAAAGTAGTGATTATAACGAGTGTTAAAAATAATAATAAAACGTATTTTTTCTTAACCATTTAGGATATATCTTATCAATTATAAAGGATTATGTCAAATTATATCCAATCCAGGATGTGGACGGCTTTATTATCCACATATTCATGTGCATAGGGTTTTCCTAACATGAATTGATGATATTTCACACCCCAGGCCTTTAACTGCTTTTCCGTAAGCTCGGTCCAGTCATAACCACTGTAAGCCCCCCTTGCCGAATACAGGATAATGGTATTTCCTTTATCATATAACTCATTGATTTTTCTTATGGTTTTTTCAATAGGCAGGGCTTTTTCATACTCAACCTTTTCAGTACAGATGGTTCCGTCAACATCGATGCAGTATATCCGGTTATTTTCACTGCTTTCTTCATCCATTATCTTTATCTTTTTTCCATCCGGGTCTTCTTCGACGAATATATCCTGTGTATACCTGAGCATAACGAGATTGTCCCGGAATTGAGATACTTGTGGTTCTATTTTCTCGCCGTTTAATAGTCTGACCAAGAGTTCTGGTGTATTGGCTCCGCTGTGGAAGCCGAGATTCGCTCCTCCCCCGAAACGCGGATTGACTTCGATAAATTTTATATCGCTCCCCATACAAAAGCATTGAAGGGTATTATGCCCGATCAAACCCAATTTTTTTGCCAGAAGGATCGACTGGTTGATCATCCTATCGTTCTTAATGGTTTTACCGATATATGACTCGCCGCCCACGGTTCGTATTCTTTCCCGGGGGATAACAGATATCACCTCACCGTCAAAGTCTGCAAACAGATCAATGGTATATTCGGGCCAGGTCATATATTCCTGGACCAAAAAATCGTCTTCCTTTGGGTAAATCTCTTTCAACAACCGTAACTCCTTTCGATTGCAGACCTTATGGATTTTGCGGCTCCCTGCACCACTTACAGGTTTTATAAACGCAGGGAATGTAATTTTTTTATCATCAGGGTCATAATAGGTCCTGGGAATAGGGATGGCATTTTCTTCACAAAATTTGCAAAACAATAATTTATTTTGACAGATTTTAATGGTGTTTTCATCCGCCACCATCACAACACAGCCCACTGCTTCGAATTGATGTTTCGCCCTGGATAGAATAGGTAGTTCGGCATCCCGAGATGAGATAAGCAGTTTGATTTCCTTTTCCCGGCAGAACTCCAGCAAATACGGGATGAATTGTTCATCGTCACTTCTGGGGATTATTTCGTATTCGTCCGCAAAATAGAGAGCCGCAGACATTGGATTTATGTCAGCAGCAAATACTTTCCCACCCCCGTGATTAAAAAGGGCTGCCCGAAATGCTTTAACAAGGGTTACATCTCGTGAACAACTGGTGATTAATATATTCATTTTTCTATCGCATGTTATTTAATTTTATTTTCAGGCACACTTTTCGATTTCTAAGTGATTGACATCGAGATAATGGTTAAAATCACGAATACTGTCATAATCCCAGGAGAGGTACTTGTAAAAAGTGTTATAGAGCCTTTCATCTTTGAAAAGTGTGAACGCATAGTGATAATACTTTTCACACTCCACCATGTTTCCCTTTTTCTTATATATGTACCCTACAAGTATCCGGGAAATGATATGATCGGGCAGCCGTTTTAACAATTCCGTAAGATATGTTTTGAACTCATCTATTTCTTCAGGTATATCCAACTGGGGATGATTCAGGAAATTAATTTCTATATTGGCGTCGTATACCATTTCCTGCAGCAGTTTATAATCCCATTCGTCGGACTTCAGGTATTCGCTCCTCCGGTTATCGTATTTGTCAAAATCATATGCAGGGATTCGAAGCAGGTCGGCATCTTTGGCTTCATAAAAAAGTTCCGTGCCAGGGTATGGAGTGACCGTGAGGAATTGGTTGGAATGTGCCCTTAGTTCACGGGCAAAAGCAAAGGTTTGTTGAATCTGTTTTATGGTTTCATTGGGGAAACCCACCATCCAGTGAATGTGGACATGGAGTTTCCTGGATTTCATCAGTCTTACCACTTCCTTGATCTTGTCGAAATCGAGATATTTTTTGATTCGTTTTTGCATAGTAGGGCATCCGGTTTCCACGGCGACACCCACAAATTGGCCGGGTCCATACGCCTTCAGCACCAGATCAATAATCTCTTCATCCAGGTGTTTGACTGAAAAATTTGAGGCGGAGAATTTGAAATCGAAGCTCGTATTAATGGTACGTTCCAGGAATTCCACCAGCCATTTTTTTGAAATACCCAGGTTATCGTCGTTAAAATGGAGAATCTCGAGATCGTGTCGCCGCCTGGTTTCAATCATCTCGTTGATCAATTGGTCCACGGTTTTATAACGGACCTTCTTGCCCCATGAAAGATAGGTACAGCAATAGGTACAGCTGTAAGGGCATCCCCTGCTTCCTTCCACAGGCACCAGGCGGTCACCGCTTCTTTCGAAATAGCGGTCAATGTCCAATTTATACCAGGCAGGAACCGGCAAGTCTGCCATATCTAAAAAATGCGTCTTCTCTTTTATAATAATTTCCCCGTTTTCATTTTTCGTGGCATATCCATCAAAGGGGAATTTTTTTTCAAATTCAACATCCTGGTATTGGTTGTATTTGTTCATAATATGCAGGAAAGTGGCTTCTCCTTCGCCGATAACCACATCATCGATATCGTGTCTTTTTAAGCAGTGTTCTGGAAAGAGTGTGGGGTAACCGCCGCCTAGAATTATTTTTGCCTGCGGGTTCACTTTCCTGGAAAGGGCCACCGCTGTTTCCACCCATCGCACATTGAACACGAATATCACAGAAAGAGCCAGTACATCGTATTCATTGTTGGTAATAATATCCTCAAGCAGGTCTATGTAAACGGATGTATCGATGGGAATGCCAGGTTCTGTATAGGCTTCGAGATTGACATCAATCACCTTTAATTTATAATCCAGGCTCTTGTATTTCTCGAAAAAACCAGCCAACGCAGCCAGTGCCAGGGAGGGTACGGGTCTAAAGGGGGCTTTGGTCCTGAAATTTTCATCTGCGTCCATTGCATCTGGATGGGTGCAAAAGGGTAACTTCAATAGGAGAACAGATTTATATGTTTTCATTTCAGTCTCCATTCATATTAACGCTGTATTTTATCATTAGCTATTTTAATGCAAAAGCGAAAATATTTCAATAGAATAGATTCACCCAAATCCGCCATCTAAAGATGGCTATAACTCGTTACGGGTTACGGGTTGCGGGTTTACGGGGAGAGGACTTAAAAAATTCTATACTAAAATTACCTCTAAAGCACTTTTACCTCGCAACTCGCAACTCGCAACACGCAACGAGCCACACCACCAGCTCTAAAAATCAGGTGGTGGATTTCGGTTCAATCAATTGGGATTAACAGCCTGGAGTCCTCTTGATCGATTTCCAGATCTCCATGGATTTTCAGAACAACTTTTCCTGAAGTACCTGATGCTGAAGTCGATGTCATTGTCATCCTGATCCCCAGGTGATCGGCTTTTTTAAAAATAGATCCTGGTATTTTGACACTGCCGGAGATATAATCACCTTGTTCCAATTCCAAACCGGTTTGGCAAAATTGTGGCACCTGGCGCCGGATTTCTTTCCCTTTTGCCAATAAAATGATTTCCAGCTTATGGTGGCTAATTTTTTGCTTTTTTACACTTTTCCAGAGGAAATGGATAAACTTAATAATTTTCCCATCCTCATCGGATACTTCATCAAACAATAATGACTCAAGCTGAAATCTATCCGCAAAATATATATTTTTAGCAACCCCATCCACGCGATCCACACCAGGAGTATTTGAAACCGACAGGAATTTATTGGCGCCAGAAATTCCAATTTTTTTAAATCTAAAACGGTAATCATAAAAGCCGAACCGGAAAAGTGTGGGGTCTAATTCCAATCGTTCCAATCGTTCCGATTCTTTTTGCGTAGGGGGCCCGCCCCAGAGTATTTCCGATTGAGGTATTCCTTGCTTTTCTAATTCTTTTATGGTTGATAAATACGCGTCCATCCCTTCACCCCATCGAAATGAGGAGGTTTTACCGGTTTTTTTATCTGCATGAATAATAACCCAGGGTGCATTTTTCGTTCTTCCCCTCCAGCGAAGCACATACTCAAATTGCTTCAATTTATTTTTTTTTTGGAGAAGGACAAAGAAGAAAACCGGTTTGTTGGAATATATCCCGCCGAACTGACCGATTCTATTGAAAGTGATACTCCAGGGATTAAAATGATCATAAAAATTTTTTTTCTCTCTCGGGTCTACTGTTTGGAATATACCGCTGATGTCATTTCTCTTTAATGCGTGCATTAAATATCCAGTGACTCTTCTCCTGCCATGTGCCATTTTCGGCAACCCACAAATGACAAATTGAGAATTTTTAGGTGAAGATAGTTTTTCCAGATCCTTTATAATAATGGATTGAATATTATTTTTGGCACTAAAAATTTCGTTAAGATTCAGATATCTGTAACCACCTGAGAAAATGATGACGCCTGCAAAAACAAAATAATGAAGTTTGTATTTCTTGAAAAACCTGAGGTTGAATATAACAAAGAGAGAAAATACAAATATTGCATTCAGTCCGAACGCTGAAATATAGGGGTAACGAGGCGGAAAGATGACACCCCTCATGGTGATAAAAGGAAGAATGGTTGAAGCAGCCCACAATATAAAAAACCCATACAAATACAGGGTGAACATGTTTTTTTTCATGTGTGAAAGGTTCTGACTCATCGTTGGGCTGACAGATGGATGCCTTACATACAGGATAAACCCGATTAGAAAAATGCATAAGAAAAAAATAGTCAAATAAAGCGGTTCGATATCCGGGGAAGGCAAACTATACTTAAAATAGAGGCCGGTTCTTCTTAATATTTCTTCTATTGGCGCTAATATACGTGCTTTACGTGTGAAAATTAACATTTGAGCGTATCTAGCCACTGCAATAATAAAAAAGGATAATATTAACCAGATATGTTTTCTTTTCAATTTCGTATATCCCAAAAAGACCAGGACAATCGGCGGAAATAGGAATAATGCTTGTTCCATCATTTGACTCGAAATCAGATAACAAAGGGAGCTTCCCGCCAGCCGTATCCAATTTTTAGGTGTTGATTTTTCCAGGTAATGAAGACCAAGAATCAATGCAATCATGGCAAACAGCAAGGGATAAAGCGTGCGTGACATATTGATCCCTGCCGGGATTTGCCATTGGTGGGGAAGAATATTCGGGATAATCGCAGCAGTAAATGCAAATATCCGGGGAAGCCCGAATTTATGGTGATACAGGTAATAGAAACACCAGGATAATGGAACCATAAATAATAAAACATATAATCCGCGAGCAAGATTGGGGGAATAGGTCATGATTCTCCAGCCAATCCATTCTGAAAAGGGCCACAACACAAAATACTTCATCATCCCCCAGGGAAAATTCCCTTCAATGACACTTTTATAATGTCTTGGATCATCGTGTAAAAGAACATTCAAACCAAAAATTGCAATTAGATTAAAAATAACAACCATTAAAGCAATAAATGCAAAAATTAAAACCGTTGAATGTGAGTGTGTGAGGTGTTTTTTTGTAAATCTGAGAAAATTTTCTAATCTTTCGAACCGATTCATTCTTATCTCCTGGCAGTGTAGAGACTATAAACGTTCAGGTTGGTTTGAACATTGGCTTATGGTAGCAGAAGTATTGGAGAATGTCAATGCATCAGCGCAGCCGAAATCCATCGCCAAGACAGGCGGTGAATTTGTTCAAGGTTCAACGTTCAAGGTTCAACGTTGATGGCGTTGAATGTGCCGCGGTTTACGGGGTTGAGCACTTAAAGAGATTTATACAATAGGGTGTTGGTGTAATGGAGTAATGGAAATGTAAGTTTTTATCTGAAACGTTTTGAAAAATTTTGATTTTTGTGATATAAAAGAATTATGAAAATTAGGAGTGATATCATGAGATTGAATTCAAAAAAAATCTTTATCACAATTATAATCATTGGAATCTTAATTACCTTTAACCTTTACGGTTCTGTGTTTGGACAATTAAGATTAATTGTGGTCAATTCAGAGGGGAAACCCATTCCCGATGTAAAGGTAACCTTGGAAGATACACAAAACACTGATATAACGTTCAAATTGGTTACCAATAAAAAGGGATTGGTGTTTAAAACCGGTCTTCAAAATCACCTGTTCCTGGTGACACTTGAAAAAGAGAATTACCTGACAATACAGAAAAAAATTAAAATACCTACGGGGCGCTTAAGGGAAGAAAAAATAACTCTCCTTACAACAGGAGAGGCTATGATAGAGCAAGTTGCCAGCGATCCTCATTCCCAGGCTGTAAGCGAATTTAACAGAGCAGCATCTCTCATAAAAGAAAAAAAGTACGACGAAGCCCTTGAAGCATTAAAAAAATCCATCTCCCTTGATGATACCATTTTCCAGTCCCACTATTTCAAAGGAGTGGTTTATTATGAAATGGGAAAATATAAAGAGGCCATTGAGCCGCTGATGAAAGTGATTACTCTTCAAGACGACTATGTAGAGGCATACCGCCTTCTGGCGGCTGCTTATGAAAAACTGGGCAACACACAAGAGGCGGATAAATATACAAAATTGGCCCGGGAAAAGGGTGGGAAAACAGCAATCGAAGCTTACAATGAAGGCGTCGCCGCTTTTAACGCTGGCGACGTCGATAAATCCATCAACGCCTTTGAAGAAGCCATCAAACTGGACAAAACATTCGCTGAAGCCTATTACCAATTGGGGTTAAATTATCTAAATAAAGGGGTAAATGATAAAGCCATTGATTGTTTCAAGAAATACCTTGAGTTAAAGCCTGATGGTGAAGACGCTGATACTGCTAAATCAATTATCGAAACACTAAAATAAAATGATGAATGATGAGTGATGAATGATGAAGGTAGCTTACACAAAATCCCTTCAGATCTTTTAAAGAGCTATCTGAACTTAGTGTGCTGATATTTTTTTTCATCATTCTTCACTCATCATTCTTCACTTATCATTCTTTTTTTCGTTCACATTGTCTATGTTAGCGCGGGTTTTTTTAAGAGAAATAGAAAGATATAGAAATGCTAACAGTCCGATGAAATACTCCCACACCTGGGTGGTGATATGGATGACAAATCCTGCTTCCCTGAGATTCTCTGCTGGAATTTCAAGTGCCTTAAAAACAATTGAAAACGCCAGCTCCCAGGTTCCGAAACCGCCAATCCCCTGTATCGGCAGCAGGGAGGACAACTCTGTTCCGGCCAGCCCAAAACTAAAGGTGGCAAACGTGTTCAGCCCACCTCCAATGCGAACCACCCCTTCAAATAATATAAACATAAACAGGTATTTTATCACTCGAATCACCAGGCTGAGAAAAAAAACAAGGAATCGTTCCGAATTTTTTTTATGATGAATGAGATATTCATTGATATTTTTAAGAATTCCCTCCAGCCTGGGAAAACGCTTTAGTTTGATTATTTGTTGTCTCAGAATAAAGCGGATTATTCCATCTGCAAAAAAGATCATAACAATGGAAATGGAAAAAATCAATCCCATACCAATATAGATTGCCCACTGATTCACACCTGTTTTCAGGAAAAATATCAATCCCCCCAGCATAAAAGATAACGCAAGGCCATCATAAAAAACAGAAACCACAAAGCTTGAAGCCCCTTCCTCAAGAGCGATACCTTTCTTTTTAGTGAACCAGGAATAGAAAACCAGGGAGGCAGTCCGGGCAGGCAGCAAATCCACAGAGAAATTTCTTACCAGGGTGATTAAAAAGATATCCTGGAAACTCAATTTTTTTGACAGTAAAATGTGATATTTAAGTGCCCTTAAGACCGTTCCTACAAGGGAAAGCAGGATAAACGCTGCCAGGTAGGTGAGAGGAATTTTCAAAAAGTTTACTTTTATATCGGTAATTGAAATATCCCGGAAAAAAATATACAAAACCGCAATTGTAATGGTTATGGGGATAACAAAATTGGTCACTACTTTTTTCAGGTCGAGCGTTTTTTTCATACTGTTATTATGACAGAAATAACAAAACAGTGCAAGTTTAGTTTCTTTCCAAAATCCACCACCTATTTTTAAGTACTGGTGGTGTGACTCGTTGCGTGTTGCGCGTTGCGAGTTGCGAGGTAAAAGAGCTTTAGAGGTAACTTTTTTATAAGGTTTTTTAAGTGCTCTACCCCGTAAACCCGCACCCCGTAACTCGTAACGAGTTCTCGCCATCTTTAGATGGCGGATTTGGGTATCCGGCAGATGTTGTTTTTTATCGGAATTTATGATAATTAATTAAGATGAATAAAAAAAAACATTTCGGATTAATTTTAGCCGGCGGTCAGGGCACCCGGTTCTGGCCGTGGAGTACAGAAGAAAAACCCAAACAATTCTTGAATATTATCGGCAAAGAACCTTTAATTACCCAAACCTATAACCGCTTAAAAAAATGCATTCGACCCGAGAATATTTTTATCGTGGCGGATAAAAAATACCTGGCATTGGTTAAGGAATCAATACCGGAATTCAAAGATTCCAATTTTATCGATGAACCCTCGCCCAAAAATACTGCCCCCTGTTTAATATTGTCAAATATCGCCCTTTCCCAGATCGATGGGGATGCCAATATAGCAGTCGTTCCTGCAGACCACTATATCCCGGATACTGACATCTTTGCATCCCAACTAAAAGAAGCACTGAACTTTGCTGATAGTAAATTTATCATTACTTCCGGCATCAAACCCAATATGCCCCATACCGGGTATGGATATATTAAATTTAATGAGAATGTATCCTCCACACCGGACAACACCGAATTTTTTGACCTGATGGAATTCAAAGAGAAACCCAAACAGAAGGTAGCTAAGAAATACCTGGCTGAGGGAAACTATTATTGGAATTCAGGGATGTTTTTCTATAATTTAAAACACTTTAAGTCCTTCCTGCAAGAATATTCCCCCTATTACCATGAGTGCTACATCGAACTGGAAAGAGCCATTCACAACAAAATCGACTTCAACACCATTTACAATGCGATTAAACCGGAATCCATTGACTATGCCCTGATGGAAAAAGTCAAAGAGGTCAAGATGTTTAAGGCAGAATTCCGGTGGAGTGACGTGGGCGCCTGGTCCAGTGTCTATGAATTGAACCCAAAAGATGAGCAGGGTAATGTAGCCACCCAAAAAGGTAACATTTTCATCGATTCGAAAAACTCCCTGATATTCTCTACCTTTGAGAAGCCTGTGGCAGCCATTGGGCTAAAAAATATTGTCGTAATCAATACGGAGAATGGTGTTTTGGTGGCTAATATTAATGAACTCCAAAAGGTTAAAGAAGTAATACGGGAGTTAAAGTGCCTAAAGTGAGCTAAAGTGCCTAAAGTGCCTAAAGTTGTGGTGCGCCAATAAATTGGCGCGGTACCTTTTTAGAGCTAAAAAGGTATACGGCGCGAGGCGCCACCTTAACTTTAGGCACTTTAGCTCACTTTAGGCACTTTAGGCACTTAATTTACTTTTTTCCTTTGACCCTGATAAGCATCAACGTCCTGTCATCGGTCTGCCTTCCATGTTTCCTGACAGACTCGAATACCCTTTCACAAATCTCTGGAAGGGGTTTCTTGTTATACTTTAATATGATCTTACTCACACCACTGATATCAAAATCCTCTTCATTCCTTCCTTTTGTTTCAGATATCCCGTCGGAAAACAGTACAAAAAGGTCTTCATCATTAAAATCAATCGACATCTTCTGCCTTGGTTTCCCCTTTTCTATCATCCCGAGCGCCCGGTCACGGTCTTTAAGAGAAATCACATCCACCTGGTCTTTTTCATTTTTATAATGAAGAATCGGGAGGTGGCCGGCACTTACAATCTCAGCACAGTTTCCTTGCTTAAACTGGATCAAAACCGCTGTCAGTACAAAGCCAAGTCTTTTCTCTGATTTTTTTTTAATTCGGCATAGAACAGTATCGACACTATTTATACTATCAACCAGGGAGGCGGCTTCAAAAAGTTTTGTCTTTATCGACGCTTTGAACATCCCGGAAAGGAGACCTGCTTCAAAGCCGTGGCTGATTGCATCTGCAAGGTATACGGTCAATACGCCCTTATGCTCGATAAAATCTATAACATCCCCTCCAACCTGTACAAAGGGATTACTTTTACCGAAAATATGGAAACGGTCCGTCTCATGATCAACATCCGGTGCCAGGATCTTCTGCATATCGTGAACTTGCTCATATTGGTTCATATGCCTTGCCATAAGGCTTACCAGCAGGTTATAGTTGTTCTTCTTAAGTATATCGAATTTGGACACGTAATCATCCGCCCCACCCTCCATGGGTTTTAATAATTCCTCGATGATATCTACATCTCTGCACCGGGAAAAGACAATAATAGGGAAAAAGAAATCTTTCTCTCTTCCTTTTCGGAGTATTTGTAAAAGTTCTTTCCCTTCTATATCGCCCCCCCTGAACTCCAGGTCCAATATGACCATATCCAGGTGGAGGTTTTCCGAAATGATATTCTGTGCTTGTCTCTCATCCTCGGCCCATAAAATTTGCCAGGCTGGATAGCGTTTCTTTACCACTGTTTCCATTTCTTTTTTAAAATATCGATACTCATCGTCAACAATGAGAATCTCTTTCTCTGCATCCTTTGTTAGCATTTCCTCTTTTTCCAGTTCCCTCTGGCTTCTCCACATTTTTCTAAGTCCCAGGTCATTATGGGGTAGAAGAAAATAGGTTTCCTTAAAAGCCAAATCGAGCTCCTGCCATGAAACCGTTTCCCTGGAATTCTGTGCCCTGATAACATTTTTGGTCAAATGTTCTTTATCCCTTTCAAAATAGACCAGGAACGGTTTTTTTATATTTAGTTTTGCATCCTGGTGGAAGATAACAACGCGTTCGGGTTTGAGTATTCCTCCCAGCCGGATACCGGTATTAATGAGATGTGTCTTTTCTTTTATTTTCGCACGACCCTGGGCCAAAAGAAACAACCGCCCTTTTATGTACGCTTCAGGTTCAATCCGTTTAATCCCGGGACAGATATTTTCCTTCAAAAACTTGAAAATCTCCTCTTCTTCCAATGAAGCGTCAATATTTAAAAAATAATCTTTCATTTTCTTAAATCCTGGCTCGGCATTTTTTAATATTACTTTATAGGAATTTAATCAAATAAAGTCAATAGGTTAGCCCCGATTCACCATCAAAAAAAAATGGTGAATCGGTGTTCAAGGTTCTATGTTCAAGGTTCAACGTTGAAAGGAAAAAAAGGTACAGTCAAGAATGGCGATGCTTTTCATAACTCTCCGTATTATAAAATTAGTCTGTCCCATAATTTTGTCTTAAACAAAAATTTTTGGAAGTCCAGAAACCTTTTTATAAAAAGGTTTCTGGCCGCCGGAGGCATAGACAAGTGCTTTAAAAGAAACAGCGAAGTTGGATGGGCAGGTCTAAAAGCTTTTTTTATTAATCTGCCCATCCCGTACGAAAAGATCCAAACGGTGTGCCTCCTTGGGAGGCCGTTCGGTTAATAGTCCTTAAAAGATAACCTCAATGCAAAAACATTGCCGACAGGGGAGGAAAAGGGGCCAGGCGGAAAGCGTCGATTAAAATCGGCAGGAGGTAGAGGATGAGAGTTCCTCACGATGAAGGAGTAGCTGACCACATCGGCCCCGAGTCATGCGGCGGCATTGGTAACGATGC
>Ga0180438_10006965_pt1 | contig 15026 bp, 14 predicted proteins | sample SS_ome_12_FD_132455 | JGI IMG/M metagenome (GOLD analysis project Ga0180438, IMG submission 132455) | Hypersaline lake sediment archaeal communities from the Salton Sea, California, USA - SS_3_D_2 metaG | ecosystem: Environmental > Aquatic > Non-marine Saline and Alkaline > Hypersaline >...
CTTTTAACAGTCAACTACCTTTTTGTTACGTACAGAAGTATGTCATCTCCAGTCTAAATCAAAGAGGCAGAGCCATTGATGACCCTGCCTCTGGATGACTGTCAACTCGTTTGCCTTTCAAATTCTAATGTAACTCAAGCCCCAGGAAAGGTTCACCTTGCTCTTGCTTTTCAAGCATCTCTCTTTTGACCGTAATCGCCAGGAGTTTTAAAGGCGCTGAGCTTTTTCTAGCATAGGCATCAAGGAAAGAGACGATTTCATCCGTGTTGTAAATGACTCCTCTGTTTCCACTGACTACCTCAGCAACGGCATCCTTATTTGCTTCAATTAGCTTTTCAGCTCTGAGCATTAATTTGGGATTGGTAAGAAGCACTTCTAATGCCTCTTCAGAACTGCGGTAGAGCAATTTTGTATATAATCTGCCGCTCTCTTTCCTAATGAGAAAATTGTCCCTGTACTGTCTCAAAAGGTCAAGATCTGATTGATCGTCAAATAATTCGCTGTAGGCGCCCTGCCAAGACTGTTGCACGGGAGTCATAACAATGCGTGCTGCAATATCAACATTTTCACTGAAAGGATCCCAGCCGTCAGCAAAAGCTCTCCAAGCTTGTCCATCCGGAATGGGGTCGTCGGATCTACAACCCAAAAGGACAATACCACCATCAACAGAAGTTAGGAACCCGTAATCGAGGCCAATGAAGTAACGTTCACCAACGGTCAAAGGTAGGTCCGGAAAAAAGGTGATTTCCCCATCAAATGGTGTGGTGACGTCAGGACCCTCCCAAAGTACAGGACCAGTAGTTGGTGCACCGCTGTCTGTCGTCCCAAGAACTATTGGCCTTGCAGTTTCCTCAGTAGACTGGCCAATCTGGATGGTAAATTCTGTCAGAATTTCATCATCCGCCACAAATGTTCCTCCTTGCGCCAAAGAACCGCTTGTGGCCATAGAACAATTCTGCGGCAGTGTGTCTATTACTCCTGCCAAAACCGGACTTGTGGCAAGTGAGAGAGCGATTAATAATACTTTTAAGGTAAAAATAGTAATTAATCTAAAAAAATATCTCCCATGCTTCATTTAAATTCCTCCTTCTGTTCTACTCCTCTCCTCTCAAATATCGTAGCGCAATCAAACCATATGAATCTCTTCAGGAAATCGTTCTCCTTAATAAGCGCGAGATGCGGGGAGAAGTCTCTCTATTTTAAACAACTTTTTAAGCGTGTCAGAGCTCAAAGGCGGAAAGGGAGGATTTGATGTGCCAAATTCTATAACACTCGGTATTTCGGATTCCATTATTATTTCAGGCTCTTCTTCGTCATTGTCAATTACACTATGCCATTCCTTGATACTCATAAACCCCGGTGCCCATATCTCAATGCTGCAATACACGGTATTAAAATCCATATCGGTATATTGCACCTTTATACAGTCGTCGTACGTGCCGGCAGGGGTTGTTTCAGAAAGTCCAGTTTCTGTGATCATTAGAGTTTGAGTTAGAAAGTCAACAGTTTCCCCAGTCTGCCGGTCAACTTCGTCAAAAGTGGCAATAAAAAGTTCATCAACTTCCAAGTAGCGAGGGATGGCCGCAGGTGGCTTGTGTAAGTAAATAATGCCACCATCGCTAGGATCATCTATCGCCCCAACGAGAACGATGCGCTCAGCTGTCACCAATATGATTTCACTTTCGCCCTGAATCCACTGGCCAAATTCGTATTGATAATCAGTTTGTAGGATAAAGGGCCCGATTTCTGAAACGGCTAATCCCGATTCGTTATCGAAAATCTTCCAATATCCAGGTGTCACCATGAAGTAATCGGCCAAGTCAACGCTTTGTGCTATTACTGGCGAACTAATTAGAATCAAAGTTGTTATCGAAACGGCACTAAGTAGATATTTCTTCATGACTTCTTCTCCTTTTCAAAATTCGGCTATCATACCAGGGGCTTACTAAATCAGGATAGTATAAATACTGAAGTTCTCATGTTTGCATAGGCGTTGAAGCTCGATTAAATATTTACATCACATCAACAAGATAATCTTTGCAAACAAGTTATCATAGTCACTGCGAATGTGATCATTACATCCCTTAATTCACACTTGACTAGATCTGAGTCTGGTACAAGATGTTGAGAAGAAAAAAGCGGAGCCAAAAACTCCGCGAAGGGGGAAAGCTGCGTCAGTTGGACAACCGCAAAAAGGCGGCCGCCATCTCGATTTCGTCCGCCACCATTCCGTAAAGAACATCTTCGATGTCCAGATAGATCCGGGGAGGCCGGCCGGCTGATTTGGGCCCCAGAGAAAGATAGACGTCCTTGCCCAACAAAATGAAGACCACCTTGGCCCAAGGGCAGATGCGCTCCACCACCGCCCGATCGTTTTCGGGCGTGACCACCAGCGGCCGTTCCATTAAAGCGAAAATGTCCACTGCGGGACGGGTCGGCGTCCCTTCCGCGGCATAGGCCGCGGACAACTCTGCGGCAACCCGGTTGACCGCCTCTACATAGCGTTTTGTCGCTCGAAAACCGTGGCGCGACAGTTCTCCGGCTTGGGGTCCGAATGAGAAGGCTGCGGTCAATGAAGGCAGGATGGCAACCCGCACAGCGCGGTTGTCCCGCGGTCCAGAGATGTGTTCGAAGGCCAACTCCGGTGTGCCGCCCAGGTGTTGGCTGCGCTGGATCGCGGTATCCTCCTGAACCAGTTGCATGTCAGTCAGGGCACCGACGATGTTGGGGTGGTGTAGGTACTCCAAAAAGTGGGGCTCCGCCTCTATGACCGCCTGCAGCAATGTCAATTCCTCGGCCGAAAGGTTGAACTTCTGCAGTTGCGCCGGATCCGCAGACCGATCCGTTGAGCGCAGCAGGTCCTGGTGGCGCCACAGGGCCGACAGCCCTATCTTGCCGCTGTTCTTCTGCTTTCGAACCAAGAGCAGCCTTAGCGCCAGAAGCTCTGTTGACGGGTAGAGGCTGTTGAAGACCCTGCGCCCTTTGAATTGATTCAGGCGCCGGTCGTAGTGATAGAGCACGCTGGAAAGGCCGAGGATGTGGGGGTCCAAGACCATCAAACGGGTTTTGTCCCCCTCCGGACTTTTCAAGATGGCGTCGATTTCGTCATAATCAAGTGGGACTTCCAACCCCCGCCGTTGCCAGCGCTCCCGGTTGTCCACCGGTCCGGCCGCCCCCAGGACAACCTGTATCATGTAGCTGAGAACTTCACCGGCATAGGCCTGGGCCGGTGTGGTGTGATCGGCGGCTCCGGAAACCGGCCACGGCGCCGTCAGCTGGCTCGCCTTGGGCTGGCATGCCCCCAGCAAGGCCGACAGCAGGGCGATTCCGGCCAGCAGAGCCCCGGTGGCCGGGGTCGATAGGGTCGTTCGAAGGCGTGCTTGTGACATGGTCAGGTATTTTCCAGTAAAAGGTGGAGCCGAAAATCCTCAGTCTTCTTAGCTTAAACCAAGATATTGTAGTTTGATCTCAGAAGGGGAAGTGTGGATTAAAGTATGTTAACTCCCTAGAGCCTTCCTTTGTTCATTAACCACGGGTTCGTAACGATGCCAGCTAGATGCTTCGTCTTTAACTGGTACGAATATACAGCACGAATAAAGATTCAATTGATCTCTTACTGTCAAAGCACCATCTACACTTTTGGATAGATAGTGGTTTGGTTTGGCTACCGTGACGATGCCCATGCCAGCGCTTGACCTTGTACCTCCGAAGATTCTTATTTCTCCATCATCACACTTGAAGTTAACTATTCCAAAAAGACCAGGACCTCTTTTTATCACTCTTTCATCAATTAACTTATCCCCATCCCAACCAACGATTTTCAACTTTTTATCAGAGAGTTTAATAATTTCAATGTGGGTGATCATTTCCCTTTCTAGCACTTTAGGGTCTGGGATATTCCACTGACTATATCTCAGCAGTAGAAAGTCAGATAGTTTCCTCTCATAGGGTTCACCTACATTACTGTAGACACCTGAAATATCATAGCAATCATTTTCTACAGTTTGTAATGCTTTCCAGTGTGGGGGATATTTTTCATATGAGTCATTACTAGCGCATGAACAAATTAAGATTAAGGGAAGAAAAAAAATAGATAAAGCAATTTTGCGTTCGCGCATGAATGCTTGGCCTAGTTGCAGTGAGTAAGGCAAGTTTCACACTAAGAAAGCAATATACCACAAGAAGGATTTAGCCTGTCCATACTAAAAACCATCATTTCATAGATTAATCGGTTGGCTGAAAAGGGAAGGTGCAAACTGGGGATTACATCCCTTAATTTAAACTTTATTCCTCAGTAACCAAGGCAAAAATATTGGGTAGAATCTTCCGGGTGAAGACTAACCATCTCTTGCCGCAGTATTATTCCCTTCAAGCCCCTCCGCCTTCGCGTTCTTTGCCCATTATATTCCTTGCCCTAAGCACCACTTCTCATTATTCTGCTTAATAGGCACATCCACATCAAGTAGGAACTCTTCATGCCAGCGGAGGAAGACAACAAAAGTAATTGGGAAGCCCAGGTGAAGTCCCTCGGCTTTCGCGAGGCCGCTATAGGGTATCTTCGAGATCGGCTCTACCGGGAGTATGAAAAGAACCGGACCGACAGCCTCATCCGCCGTTTAAGCAAGTACGAGCCTCAGCAGGAAATTGTCAAACTTCTTTGCGAGAATCCAGCGTGGAGGCAGCGGGCCGAAGAGCTATTCCAGGAACTTCCTGAGGTGACGGCAGATCCTCAGGTTCAATTTGTCTTCATGGGAGCAGGAAATGTCCCCAAAGTACCAGTGCTGGAGGAAAACAGGCTCTATTTTGGCTGCGGCGACACTTTTTACAGCCTAGATGGTCAAACCGGAGAAATTATCTGGAAGGTCGTTACTGCTGCGAATAACTGGACAGCAGCACACTTCTCTAAAGACTCTGTGTATGTGAGTTCACCTGGCAGGCTCCATGCTCTCTCCCCTGAAGACGGCACTGAGCGCTGGCACCATGGAGTGGATAAAAGGCTTGGCTCACCTTATGCTCACCAAGACAGGGTTTTTGTTGGTTCAGCTGAAGGTTCTCTCTACGCTGTGGATGCTGAAAAGGGCAAGCGACTGTGGACCTTCAATGTGGTCAAAGCAATATCTGTGGCCTCAGGAGTCTGGCAAAACAAGGTTTACGCTGCATCAAAAGATCACTCTCTTTATGCTGTAGATATGGATGACGGCGAATGTTTATGGCATTTCACCACAGGAGCTAAGATCTACGGTACCCCTTATGTCAGCGACGGCGTTGTTTACTTGACCTCTGCAGACCATAAGATCTACGCTCTTTTCGCCGCTAGTGGCCAGGTTCTCTGGTCCTTTACTACCGGGAGCGAGATACACACCTCGCCCTTTGAACAAGGCGGCCTGGTCTTCGTCAGTTCTCGTGACAAGCACCTATATGTGCTTGACGCCGAAAATGGCAAGGAATTGTGGAGATATAAAACACTTGGTTACCCTTCTTCTCCCACAGCTTGCAGGGGAATGCTTTATTTTTCTGTGCAAGGGCGTGTTTATGGGGTCGCGGTGACAGATCACAAAATGCGCTGGTGCTTCCCCCTGGGTTTTTCCCACGGCACCGCACCCGTTGCTGGTCGAAGGCGAATCTATGTCGGCACTCTGGAGGGAAAGCTCGTCTGTTTGAGACTCAAAACAGAACTGGACGAACAAGGAGCCACGCAGGTGCTCAAGGAGTTCCTCGACCCCGAACCCGAACCCGAATAGTCATTCAGACTTTAACTCACATGCTTATATCTCTCACAGAGAACACAGAGATCTCAGAGGTCTAACGGGGATCAAATAACTGAGTGAAAGGAAACATTGAAGGATCGCTTATAGCTAATGGTCGATACCTTGAGGTCCGGCATAAGCGAGCTTATCCCCTCCCACAAGGTATCCACGCATCTACCGATGCATTCGCATCGGTAACTCCTGCTGCACAGGAGACTTTTCGCGATCTAGGTGCACACTTCATTGGTTTTTGAGGAGCTCACGGAGGATTAGGAAGATCACAGGGGGCGCATATGGATTTCAACCAACTAACCTCAAAAATCATCCAAGCTGCTATAGTAGTTCATAAAGAGCTTGGCCCTGGCTTGCTGGAATCTGTCTATCAAGCATGCATTACGATTGAGCTTGAAAGAATGGGGATAGATTTCAAAGCCGAGGCTTCTCTGCCTATCTCTTACCGCGGCAAGAAATTAGATAAGCAGGCATTCCGCTTGGATCTAGTGGCAGAGGACACGGTTATTGTGGAATTGAAATCAGTAGAAAAAGTGGAGCCAGTGCATAAGAAACAGCTTCTGACCTATTTACGTCTGGCGCAGAAGCCACTTGGTCTATTGATAAATTTCAACGAGCCTTTACTTAAGGACGGGATCACCAGAATAATTAACACCCCAGAGAGAAACGAATAAGAGTTGTCGGGGGCGAGGTCATCACTCAGTGGACTCAATAAACTCTGGGAGCTCTTAATCCAACAAGACGAGTGAGAGGCGTGGAGATTACTAAAGAGGGATCGCCTAGAGGCCAAGTGGGCAGCGCTTGGGGGGCAGTGATAAGCTTGCTTATTCTGGGCACCAAGAGCTGTCCACTGTCCCGATGCACAAGCATCGGCGCCGCCCACTATGCGGCAGTCTTTAGGCGATCCCTATACTCTGACCGACTTCAGTTTCTCTGCTTTCTCTGTGGGCTCTAGTGAACCCTGAGCTTGCCGATGGGTGAGCGGGTGAGAGGATCTATCCATTGAAACATTATTTGTGCTGAAATTCCGGTTTGCGCTTCTCCAGAAAGGCCGTGACCCCTTCCGTGGCATCCTCTGTATCTGCTGCCAGACCCAGCAGATTGGCTTCCTTGCTCAACGCCTCTCTTTGATCCATCTCTAACCCTTGCAAGACAGCGTCTAAGCACAACCTCACTGCCTCCGAGGATTTCTCTGCCACCTTTTGCGCCAATTGCTCGGCAGTTTGCATTAGCTCTGACAAAGGTACCACAGCATTAACCAAACCAATTCTGTGTGCTTCGTGGGCATCAACCATCTCTCCTGTTAAGATCATCTCGAGAGCCTTTTTTCTGCCCACCTGGCGGGGCAAGCGCACAGTTCCACCCCAACAGGGATTGAAGGCCAGGTTAATTTCCGGTTGGCCTATATGGGCGTTTTCAGCGGCAATTGCCATGTGGCAGGCCTGAATGATTTCTGAGCCTCCTCCTAAAGCATAACCGTTAACCGCGGCGATCACAGGTTTTCCCAGGCGTTCAATGGTGGTGGCCAACCCTTGCCCTGGCAAGGAGAATTCCTCTCTTGCGGCCATAGGCCCCTTCTCGAAACTAGCCTTAATCTCGTTAATGTCGGCACCGGCAATGAATGCCTTTTCTCCACTTCCCGTGATAATCACCACCCTGACGGAGACGTCGTTCTTTGCCTCCTTAAAAGCATGGCTCAATTCCTTGACAGTTTCTCCATTAAGCGCATTCATTACCTTGGGGCGATTTATTATGATTTTTGCTACACCATCCGCCTTTTCATAAATGATATTAGCGTACTCCATGCTGACCTCCCATTTCAGTTAGCCCTGTCAAATTCATTAAGTCTAAGTTACTCAGTTTGCCCTTTCAATCCATAGCTCTAATTTTCCCCCGCCATAGTTAAAAGTAAGCAGGAAAAACAAGGAGCCAGAATTCAGTAGGCATAGAGCAGAGGACATAGGGTTAAAATTTCGAATTTCGAAATTTTCAATGCACAAATCGTAAACTTCTTTTCGAAATTCGCAATCCGCAATTCGAAATACTAGAAGTCTGCGCTCCATGCCCTATGCTCTTTTGCTGCTCCCTGCAAGCTGCAAGCTGTCAGCTGGCATTTTTCCTCTTGCTCCTGGCACGATGCTATGTTATCCAATACACACTATCATTATTGATTTAAAAAGCTTCTTCTTTGGTGCATGCCATCTTCACCTTCTATATTCTGGGAAAAATTAATTAAAATTGCATTTGAGAATTAAATGGTGTTTCCCCTAGACCTTCTTAAACACCTTGATCAAAGGGATCTCATGGAACATGATAAATCCCTTTAGCGTTAAGTGACCCAAGGAGGTAAAATGGATTCGAAGAACGACGATAAGCTAAAAGAGGCCCTGACGTCCATTGAGGGGCATGCTTCTTCAATTACCGCTTACGTGGATTCATTTAAGCAACGGATAGAAGACCTGGAGAAACTCATGGCTGAAGCGGAGGAGAAGAAATCCAAAGCCGAGGAAAGGGCTCGCAACGCTGAGGACCAGCATGCAGAAACACTAAAGAAGCTTGGTCAAGTGGAGGCAAGGGAAAACACTAATTATGCTCCTCTGATTAAGGAATTGTTCAAGAAACCACAGGAGGAATTTCAAAAGAACTTGAAGAGCCAGAGTTTGTGGTTTATGGGTGTAGCTCTGGCGGTTGCGGTTCTTTCAGTTGTCGTAAGCGTATCGGTAATTTCCTTCTATTCAGTTAAAAATATAAGAAATACACCTACTACTTTAAACCCCATAGCACCGACTCAGATCGAAGCTAGCCTCACCCAAGCTCTCGCCCATCTGGACACAAAGACCCAGAAGTCCATCGAAAGAATTTCCTCAGAGACGTCTAAGATTGCTGAAGATATTGCCTATATCACCCAAGAACGACGGTTGGTTGAGCAAATCGTATTGGAGATTGAGAAGTTTCAAAAAGAATTCGCCCCGGTGAGAAGCCGAAACGACGTCCGCCTCATGTATAAAATGCGATTGTCCCCACACCATCAGGCAAATTACGTCTCATTTTATGAGGCCATGAAAGCGAGCAACCTACCCGCTGACCTTATTCCCACAAATCTCAATGATTTTTACATTTGGGACAAGCAGATGTTACACATTTTTTCAAGACTGCTTCAGAAAATTAATTCAGTCAAATATGAGTATGATCAATTACCCAATGAGATTTTGAGGTTCAGCAATTATAAAGACCAGATTGACGCGACCAAATACGGAGTCTGGAGCATTGAAATAGAGGATTCCTCGCAACTGCTTGCCTACCTTGAAAAGCAAGTCGAACTCTATAAAAAACAAATCATCCTCAACAACAAGGATCTCTGATTTCGACTAGGCCTCAGCTTCCGCAGTTTTTGGGGTCAGCCCTTGACATTGGACAAATGCGTCGTCGTTCTTCAATGTATTACTTAATGACACATTGATTGCCAAAGTAATGGGTTGATTTTTAAATGCTTTGGTCTCTGAAAGAGAAAAATATTCTAAGAAAGATTCGTTAATTTGTCCAATGTCAAGGGCTGACCCCATTCCCAGAGAAAAGTGATCAGAAGACGCAGAAAATACAGGCAGGCCTACGGGGTGCGGCTTCTATTGTCGCAACACCCCGAAATACGGAAACTCAAGCGCTTCAACGCTCCTTCGGTTCACGGCAACAGGCTTTGGAAATCAACCTGGCTGTTGATGGATTACCTCCACCGTCGTGGATTGCCCGAAGATGTGCGAGTTATGGAGGTTGGCTGCGGCTGGGGATTGCTGGGCATATATTGCGCCAAGAAGCATGGTGCCAAAGTAATTTCCGTTGATGTTGATCCCGAGGTTCTTCCATACCTAAAGTTACACGCCAAGGTAAACGAGGTGGACATTGCCACTATGAGAAAAGACTTTGACGGTTTAAGAACCAAGCATCTGCAGGAAGTTGATGTTTTGATCGGTGCCGATGTTTGCTTTTGGGACAATTTGGTAAAACCTCTGAAGAATCTTATCCTTCGGGCGCTGCGGGCAAAGGTTAAACAGGTGCTCATATCTGATCCCGGACGGCCACCTTTTGAGGAGGTAGCTGAATACTTTATCAGTAAAAGAGGAGGCGAGATTCTGGATTGGACGGCACAACGGCCGCGACGCAGTGAGGGGAGAATACTAAAAATCGGCAACATGACAGATTTAAAATCTTAAGTCCGCAATCTACAATCCGCAATGGACTTATATACCATAACAGATTCCTTTTTGGCAGAACTACGACCTTTGCGCTTCGGCCCTCCAGTCAGCCACGTGTACAATCCCCTCGAATACGCCAGAGCACCTCATGGGCAGTATTTAGACCTTTATGCCAACCGCCCCAAAGAAATAATCCTCCTTGGGATGAATCCCGGTCCTTGGGGAATGGCCCAGACTGGAGTACCCTTCGGCGAGGTGAAAGTCGTCAGAGAGTGGCTGCGCATAGATGCTCCCGTGGGCTCTCCCGCTGAGTTGCATCCCAAGCGGCCAGTAGAGGGTTTCGGTTGTCCAAAAAGTGAGGTAAGCGGCAAGCGACTCTGGGGGTGGGCTAAGAAGCACTTCAAAACACCGGAGAGATTTTTCGCTCGTTTCTTTGTGGTCAATTACTGTCCCTTGCTTTTTATTGAATCCAGCGGCCGCAACAGGACTCCAAATAACCTTACAGCTGTCGAAAAGAAGCCCTTACTTGAAATATGTGACCGATCTCTTCGTCGCACCGTTCAGTGGCTTGAACCAGGTTATGTCGTGGGAGTGGGACAGTTTGCTGCAGAACGAGCCGAAATTGCCCTAACAGGACTTGACTTAAGAATAGGTCGTATCACCCATCCAAGTCCTGCAAACCCCAAAGCTAACCGAGGCTGGGAGAATTTAGTTACGAAAGAGCTCGAAGTTTTGGGGATAAAAGTATAATTATATGGAGTAATGGAGCGCTGAAAATTTCGGATTTCGGATTTCGGATTGAAAAAAAGAAATTGCGAGTCAGAAATTCAATTTGAATTCCACAATCCGCATTCCCAAATCACCATTGGGGACTAACTATGACTCGTTACATCGACCTAACTCACAGGATCGAGGAAAGCATGCCCGTATTTCCCGGGGACCCGCCACCTGAAATCAGGCAGGTCATGACCCTCGGACCAGACATTTGCACGGTGCAATCTATATGCTTTAACAACCATATCGGCACTCACCTAGACGCGCCGTCACACTTCCTTGAAGGTGGAATGACCGTTGACGAGATTCCACTGGAATCCCTCATTGGCAGGGCAGTCATTCTGGACTTTACCGACAAAAGCAAAAATGATCTCATTACAAAAGAGGAACTCCAAAGCCAAAAATATCGCCTCCTTCCAGGCTCACGCCTGCTCATAAAGACGGGCTGGGATGTCAACTTCACCTCGGAAGCTTACTATGAGGATTTTCCCTGCCTAACGCGGGAGGCGGCTGAGTTTCTTGTGTCTTGCAAGATAAGATTGCTCGGCATGGACACACCCTCACCCAGTCCTCTGGATGACCCCGGGCAAATAATTCACAAAACACTTCTTGGTGCCGGGGTAGTTATTGTTGAATCCGTTAAAAACCTAACCTTAATCGAGCGGGATCAATGTCAAATTATTGTCCTTCCCCCACCAATAAAAGACTTTAGTGGAGCACCTTGTCGTGTGATCGCAGTGCTTGAATAATCGACCGTCCATTCAAACACAGCTCTTGACATCCAGCCGAATCCACCTCTATCCTGAGCACCGTACAAAAGCTGATTCGATGGTAGTTCCGCTTTTCGCAAAGAGGTGATAAATGAAAAAGTATTCCAACATCATCCTGACATTTGCCATCTTGATCTTCATTACAAGCTGCCAACCCACAAGCGAGAAGCGTATTGTTCAACAGCCTACTGTGAAAAGCGTATTTTATCTTCCGGCTGAAGTAATCGAGGTAAAACAGAATATTGTTACCGTAAGAGTAGAGAAACCTTCTCTGTTTGAAGGAGAAGTCAAATTTGCCCTGCAGCTCGCTCAAGACATAATTGAAAGCACTTATCTTCTGGAAGGCCAAAAAACTGCTCTTGATCAGACGAGAGTTGAAGTTATGAGGGTAATGCAGAACGATATATTACTTAAGGTGCTGGATAAGTCTCATAGCTTCTCGCCGGGAGACCGGACTCAAATATTCCTCGAAAAAAAGATTATAGCCATCAGAGACTTTGAAGTGATAATGGGAAGGAACAAAGAGGTTGCCAAGTATGTTCAAGAGGATATAACCACCGCTCTGGTAAATTCAGGTCAATTCAATGTAGTTGAACGACTGAAATTGCAATCCGTTCTGGATGAATTAAAATTAGCCCAACTTGGCCTAACTGATCCTGAGGGTGCTAAACAGATTGGCAAACTCCTCGGCGCGAACGTTATCTTGACCGGCACTCTAGCAGCCACTGGAGAGGAATGGAATGTCAATCTAAGGCTGATTAACGCCGAGACCGGTCTCATAACATCCGCTTTTAACAGGAAAGGGAGCTTGCACGAGATAAAAACTGAATCCTACAGGAACCTAGACAATATCTCGGAAAATTTTGAAGACGAAACTAAGCTGATGGGATGGATGATTGGCGATAGAGTCAACAAGGAGACCGGCAGGAGAGGTTACCAAAAGGTCCATATTGATCAAAGCCAGGGTGCCAACGGCACAAGCAAATCCCTGGCCATGAAGTTCAAACTGGGTACGGATAAAGTAACGAATATAGGAATTCACGCCAAGATGCGTAATCGATTGAAACGTGACTTGAGTAACTACTCAGGAATACAATTCTTCATGAAAGCTGACAGAAATCTAACGGTCACCTTTCAGCTGGGAGATAGTGAGGAAGACTCACCAGAGGAGGAAAATTGGTACCGCAATGTCAGCGTCAGTAAAGGCTGGAAAGAATTTCGTATCCCTTTCCGTACCCTGTCAGTTGCTAAACGCAGAGCCATTAAATTTGATACAAACCAGATACTCCAGCTCAATTACATAGAAAGAATCGACTGGGTGGTGACCGAGCATTTCGTTCCTCGCGGAACCGAAGGCACAGTCTGGCTTGACGAGGTTAATTTCTATTAAACTCTAGCTCTTCCCAGGTCACTTAAAAAGCTAAAGGATCATTCACATGCAAGAAGACGTGAGAGACAGAGCTTACCTGAATGAAGAAGATGTATTAAGACTGAATTTTATCAGGGACCCTGGTGCCTATATTTACCGCAGGCATTACCGGCAAGGACTACGCTCCCACATCCTGGAAGTCTTGGCCCATGAGGATGTGGAAAACGAGAAAAATGGAGTGATCATCGACGGTGCCAAGTGGTACCCGAGGGCAGAGCCTTTGAAGATGCTGAGGATATTCCGGATGAGATTCCAAGACTTGCAGGAAGCTAAAGAGGAAGTCGAACGAGTAAAGATGATTGAATCCTATCTGGGCCCTGACAATTTTGCCAAATCCGACGAATTTCTGGTGGACTATGAACTGAATGGCAAGCGGGAAATCCTCCTGTGCGGCCTGCAAGAGTATGTAAAAGGAGCCATATTGGACCCCTGGGACCAACTGGATGACAGCCACCTGACTTCTATTCTTCGGCGTATCAGTTTTGAAACATTTGAAGATGCAGAGGAAATTGGCGATCAGTGGACAATTGAAGTCCGAGCAAAGGCAAATGACTTTATTACAAAAATAAAAAAAATAATCTTGCAGGCAAATCACGTCCCCGATCTCGCCGGTATAGGCAATTTGCTGCTTACCAGGGAGGGAGACATTAAGCTTGTGGATATCAACAACATATCTCATGTGTCCTTTGATTCAGAGGTGAGAATAGATGACAGGGGTTATCCGGTCTGCGACAAATCCATTGAATCTTTATCACTCCTTGAACAAGGATTGCTCAAGAAGCCTCTGCCGGAAGATGATGTCATCTATAAAACATACCTTGAACCTGGCAGGATGGAAGAAGTCAAAGCAATAGAGAAAGAATTTCTCCTTGCCATGGAACAAGAGGCCACTGATGAGGAAATTTCCCCATCCTAGTACCCGGAAATAAATGCCCCTAGCTATTCGACCGTCGAAACCTCCCCTAAACAGACCACCAGCTCAGCAAGCTGCTTCTGCAGGTGCTCAGAGCAAAAGAAACCGACTCAGTTGTAGCTTTGTGCTTCTGGCTTTAGCAATCATCCTATGCTGCATGGGCTGCGGCAGTACAGCTTATGTTTCACCCGAGTCAAGACCAGTTGCTCAGAAGGAAACTCTTGCCCAGCTGGGCTATTCTGTTCAGGTGGGCGCATTTGCCAATCAGGACAATGCTGTCAGACTCAGTGAAACATTAGAACGCTATGGGCTGGATGCCTACTATTTTGTTCACGAAACAGGGCTTTACAAAGTTCGTTTCGGTGATTTTTCCACTAAAGAGGCAGCCAGCAGGAAGGCGGAGCATGCTCGTGCTGCAGGAATAATAGATGAATATTGGATTGTTAACCCTACTGACTATGCGGTGCGAAAACAGAGGAAATACGGCGGTGATATTGATCTTAGAAGTGAGATCGTGGGAACCGCAAAGAGATTCATCGGGACTCCTTATAGATGGGGGGGCACCTCACCCGACGAAGGGTTCGACTGTAGCGGTTTGACCATGGTAGTTTATCAGTTGAACGGATTAAAGTTGCCTCGCTCGTCGCGACAACAATATAGGGCAGGAATTCCCATCGGGCGCAATGACTTGCTGCGGGGTGACTTGGTCTTTTTTGCCACTTCCGGAGGCAGAAGAATTTCCCACGTAGGCATCTATGTTGGCAAGGGGAGATTCATTCACGCCCCGGGCAGGGGCAAAAAGATCCGAACGAGTCTGCTCAAAAGAAGATATTACAGAACTAGGTACGTGGGAGCCAGGACTTATTTGAGGTAGAAAGGGCTAGCAAGATAAAGCCGTTATTCTATCCGAATATTACGGCCATACCATTATTGACCGGTTTTGGAGTCTAGGAGTGGCGGGAGTGCATCCATACTTTGCCCATGATCAAGGCCTTCCACTGGTGATGGCCCACAGAGGCGGTGGTGGTCTTTGGCCGGAAAATACCCTTTATGCATTTGAGCGTGCGGCAGAGATGGGAGCGGATGTAATAGAGACCGAGATTCATTCCACCGCCGATAACACACTGGTTTTCATTCACGATGAAACCGTTGATAGAACGACTAACGGCACGGGCAAAGTTAACTCACTTA
>Ga0180438_10006966_pt1 | contig 15025 bp, 9 predicted proteins | sample SS_ome_12_FD_132455 | JGI IMG/M metagenome (GOLD analysis project Ga0180438, IMG submission 132455) | Hypersaline lake sediment archaeal communities from the Salton Sea, California, USA - SS_3_D_2 metaG | ecosystem: Environmental > Aquatic > Non-marine Saline and Alkaline > Hypersaline >...
GAAGATGTCCCCCGAAGCTGAAGTAGTGCATGGTTTGGTGGATGGGAATCGCACCGTCCAAGAGATCGTGGATCGAAGTCTGGTGGGGAAATACAACGTCTTTGACTCCCTGGCGAAACTGGAAGAAACTGGGCTCATCCGAAGGGTAGGCATAGAAAGACCAAGGCTGGGAGATCTGGTGAGCAGGAAGACCTTCAGAAACGTATCATTTATGATGCGCTTTGGAGCCCTCTTTGCAATACTCTTCCTTCTGATCATCTTGTTTAAACCCCTTCTTAAGGACGTGGTGGTCAACTCCCGGATCGAGAAGCCTAAGCTTAATTTCCCCAGGGCCTATTCGAACACCATGAACAGGATGAAGATTATGACAGCACTGGAAATCTACCGAATGGAAAAGGGCGAATATCCCCAGGACTTACGGCAGTTGGTCTCCTCCGGAATTTTGGCCGATCGGGATCTCCTTTCCGACGGTGGGCAACGGTATTGGTACAGGGTGGGTAATGACGGTCGCATATCTTTGCGTCCTTGAGCTCGGTCCCCCAGGTGAATCTGGTGGGCCCATGAGGAATTGGAAAGCGTGGGGAACATCCATAGTGAGAAAATCCTCGTACTAGACTTCGGCTCGCAATACACTCAGCTGATTGCCAGGCGAATCAGGATGTGCCAAGTCTATTGTGAGATTCATCCCTTCAATATGCCGGTGGAGGATATCGAGGCATTCCATCCGCAGGGGATTATTTTCTCCGGAGGTCCGTCCAGCGTTTATGACGATGATGCCCCCAAGGTGCAACACGAGGTCTTGGATTTGGACGTCCCAATCCTTGGAATATGTTATGGAATGCAGCTCATGACCCATCTCCTGGGGGGGAAGGTAGTCAAGGCACCCAAGAAGGAGTATGGAAAGGCCCAGATCACCATTGATGATCCTTCTGATATCTTTGACGGATTTGGGAAAAAGGGGACACGGCATTCCGTGTGGATGAGTCATGGAGACCGAATAGAGGTCTTGCCTCCCGGATTTGTAGGGACGGCCCATTCGAAAAACTCTCCTCTCGCGGCTATGAAGGGGAGAGGAAGGCTTTATGGACTTCAATTTCACCCGGAGGTTGTACACACCCCCCGAGGGATCGAAATCCTGAAGAATTTCCTCTATGCGGTATGTAGCTGTTCAGCCACTTGGACGATGCAATCCTTCGTTCAGGAGACCATTGGCAACATCAGAAGGGATGTGGGGGGGGAGGGGGTTGTCTGTGCCCTGAGCGGGGGAGTTGACTCCTCAGTGGTGGCCGTTCTCATGCATAAGGCCATAGGGGAACGCTCCGTTTGCCTCTTCGTAGATAATGGACTCTTAAGGAGAACTGAAGCCGATGAGGTTGAAGCGGTTTTCAGGGATCATTTCAAGATCGATTTGGTTCGCATCGATGCGCAGGAGCGCTTCCTGAGGAAATTAGAAAAGGTCATTGATCCGGAGGAAAAGAGGCGGATTATCGGAAATGAGTTCATCAATGTGTTCGAGGCGTTGGCAAAGAAAATGGGCGGGATTAAATATCTTGCCCAGGGCACCCTGTATCCCGATGTCATAGAGTCCACGTCCTTTAAGGGGCCCTCCGCTACAATTAAGTCCCACCACAATGTGGGAGGGCTTCCGGAGAAGATGGGCCTCAGGCTCATCGAACCCCTTCGAGAGCTGTTCAAGGATGAAGTGAGATTGGTCGGCAAGGAGTTGGGTATTCCCGATCGGATCATCAATCGCCAGCCCTTTCCCGGGCCGGGGTTGGCCGTTCGAATTATCGGCGAGGTAACTCAGGAAAGGCTTTCCTTGGTTAGGGAGGCGGATGATATTGTGCATCAGGAGATGTCCCGGACGGGGCTCTATGGGGAGATCTGGCAATCTTTTGCCGTCCTGCTCCCAGTAAAGACGGTAGGGGTTATGGGGGATGAAAGGACCTACGAGAATGTCCTCGCCATCAGGGCGGTCAAGAGCGTCGATGGAATGACGGCTGACTGGGTTCGATTTCCCTATGGCGTGCTGGAACGAATTTCCAGCCGGATAACCAACGAGGTGAAGGGGATTAACAGGGTAGTGTACGATATCAGTTCGAAACCTCCCAGTACCATTGAGTGGGAATAAGCGGATTTCGAAGATCTCCAAAAAAGTCGCTCTTCGCCGCTCAACCATATTTTTTCGATCATTCCAGCGATTACGCCATCTTCAATCCAGAACTGGTTTTGCAGCCGCCCCGGTTGCCCAGGAGTAATTGCCGAAAAAATATACATTCGCGCTCAGAGCTCCTTTTCCGAATTCCCAGGTATCTGGATTTCCCTGAGCGACAACGGTTTTCTCCAGTAACACGAGGGACTACAGAACGAAAAGATCCTTTGATTCGCGCTCAGAGCCCCTTTTCCCGGTTTTTCAAAGATCTACGGATTATTGCTTGACAAAGACTATATATTGTGTTATCAGAGAAAAATAATACAATATATAGGGAAAAATCGTTCATATTTCTAAACATAAGGCTACCGAAACCGCGTTGATTTGGGTTTTTCGGACCGATGAGGGGGAGGGATGATTAGAGGGCAATTCGTTCATCTCCATCTACATAGTCAGTATAGCCTTTTAGATGGGGCCACTCGATTCGAGGAACTCTTTGCATTGGCCAAAGAGTATGACATGCCGGCGGTGGCCTTGACCGATCATGGTAACATGTTCGGAGCCATCGAATTCTACCAGAAGGCCATAAAAAGCGGAATCAAGCCCATCATTGGATGCGAAATATATGTTGCACCCAAGAGCCGATTTGAAAAGAAGACCGATGGAGTTGAGGGGTCCTATCATATCACCTTGTTGGCTAAGAATAAGGCGGGATACTACAATTTAATAAAATTAGTCAGTTCAGCCCATCTTGAGGGATTCTATTACAAACCCCGAATAGATAAGGACCTCTTAAGGCAATACAATGACGGATTGATTGCGCTGAGCGGCTGCTTAAAGGGAGAGATAGCCACCTTGCTCGATAAGGGGAAAGACCACGACGCGGAGAGAGTAGCCCTCGAATACTCGGAGATATTCGACCGCGATCGATTCTTCTTGGAGATCATGGAAAACGGGGTGGAGAATCAGAGGGCGATAAACGAGAAACTCTGCGAGATGGCGAGAAAGCTTTCCCTGCCCTTGGTGGCGACCAATGACTGCCACTACCTGAGGCAAGAGGATGCGAGGGCCCACGAAATCTTACTGTGCATTCAGACGGGAAAGACCATTAATGACCCGGATCACATGAGGTTCTCAACGGACCAGTTCTATTTTAGATCATCCGACGAGATGAAGGCACTGTTTTCAGATCGGGAAGAAGCAATCAGGAATACTATGTCGATTGCGGATCAATGTAACCTGGAGTTGAAATTCGGCGAATACCATTTTCCTCGGTTCGCCCTTCCTCAGGGTGAATCGTTGGATTCATATCTTGAGAATCTTGCAAGGGAGGGGTTGGAGAAGCGGTTATCCGAAATGGGAACGGGCGAGGGAGGTATTGCCCGAGGCCGCGAGGAATATTTCACAAGGCTGGAGAAAGAGCTGACGACCATTAAATCCATGGGTTTCTCCGGCTACTTCCTCATCGTCTCCGACTTCATCAATTACGCGAAGAAGAGGAGAATCCCCGTTGGCCCCGGAAGGGGGTCTGCTGCGGGAAGCCTTGTTGCCTATTCGCTCGGGATTACCGACCTCGACCCCCTTCGCTACGGGCTATTATTTGAGAGATTCTTAAATCCCGAGCGAATCAGCATGCCGGATGTTGATGTCGATTTTTGTATGAAGGGAAGGGATGAGGTAATTCGATACGTCACCGAAAAATACGGTCATGACAACGTCGCGCAAATCATTACCTTCGGGAAGATGCAGGCTAAGGCGGTGGTTAGGGACGTGGGGAGGGCTTTGGATATGCCCTATAACGAAGTAGACCGCATTGCAAAACTCATCCCAAATACCCTGAATATCACGCTGGATCAGGCGTTGGTCCAAGAGCCAAAGCTACGGGAGTTGATGGAATCCGAAGAGAGGGTGAAATCATTAATTACCGCTGCCAAATCCCTGGAGGGTTTGGTCCGTCATGCATCCACACATGCAGCGGGCGTCGTTATATCAAATAAGCCCTTGATTGAATATCTTCCCCTCCATCGCGGACAAAACGGGGAGGTTATCACCCAGTATGCCATGGGTGATGTGGAGAAGATCGGACTGATTAAGTTCGATTTTCTCGGCCTCAAGACCTTGACCGTGCTGGATAAGGCAGTGGAGATGATCAATCGAAAGGGGAACGGGAAGATTGATATTCACCAATTGGATTTGGGGGACAAAAAGACCTTTAAGCTCTTAGGTTCTGGGGCGACAACGGGAATTTTTCAGTTGGAAAGCTCCGGGATGAAAGAGCTTCTGATCAAACTCAAACCCGAGTCCTTCGATGATATCATTGCGCTGGTGGCGTTGCATCGCCCCGGTCCTCTGGGAAGCGGCATGGTCGATGATTTCATTAAGCGGAAACACGGAAAGGTGCCCGTTCACTTCGAGATTCCCGGGATTGAGGAGATCCTTCGGGAGACCTATGGCGTTATCGTTTACCAGGAACAGGTCATGAAGATAGCCGGATCCCTGGCCAATTTTTCCCTTGGAGATGCCGATGTCCTCAGGAGGGCCATGAGCAAGAAGGATCCCAAGGAAATGGATAAACAGAAGGAGAAATTTCTCGAGGGGGCGAGCAGGAAGGGAATCGATTCCCAAAAGGCGGAGAGGGTCTTTGATCTCATGGCTAAGTTTGCGGAATACGGGTTTAACAAATCCCATAGCGCTGCATATGCCCTCATCGCTTATCAGACGGCGTACCTCAAAGCCCATTATCGTGTAGAGTTCATGGCGGCGCTGCTCACCTGCGACATGGAGAACACGGACAAGGTCGTCAAATATATCGGCGAGTGTCAGGATAGGGGGATCGAGATTCTCCCTCCGGATGTCAATGAGAGTTATAGGGATTTCACGGTCATTGGAAACAAGATTCGCTTCGGCCTGGCAGCGGTTAAGAATGTGGGTGCGGGTGCAGTTGACTCCATCATCTCCGAGAGGGAGGGAAATGGGCCCTTCAGAGACGTCTTCGATTTTTGCCAGAGGGTGGACCTCAGAAAGGTGAACAAGAGGGTTTTGGAGAGCCTGATCAAATGCGGTGCCTTCGATTTTGCCGGAGCCCACCGCTCACAAATGATGGCCTCACTGAATGAGGCCATTGAAATGGCTCAGCTACGGCAGAAGGAGAGGGCAAGCAGACAGGTCAGCTTATTCTCCACCTATGGGAGTGGGGAGGCGAGTGAAAGGGGCCTTGGCCGATTGCCGGATATTGAGGAATGGCACGAAAACCAGTTGCTGAGCTTCGAGAAGGAGACCTTGGGTTTCTATATCACCAGCCACCCCCTGGCCAGATACGAGGACGACATAAAACAGTTCACCAGCGAAAATACGGCTACTGTTGCCCAATGTGAGAGCGGAAAAGAGGTCAAGATATGCGGGGTGGTGAGCGCGTTTAAGGAGATCACCACACGAAAGGGAGAACGCATGGCCTTCGCCACGCTGGAGGATTTGAAGGGGGTTATCGAGGTTATCCTCTTTCCCGATATCTTCCTCTCGTCCCTCCCGTATTTGAAGGGAGATGATCCCATTTTGGTCAAGGGGATCTTGGATATTGGGGAAGATAACCCTAAAATCAAGGCCAACGATGTAATTCCCCTTTCTAAAATAAAGGAAAAGTCGGTCTCGGGGGTCCACATTAGGCTCTCGACGCCCGGGCTGACCGGGGACCTTCTGGAGAGGTTGAAATCCATCCTCTTGAGGAAAAAGGGGCTATGTCCGGTTTTCCTCCACCTCGTCATCCCAAATCGCAGTGAAACGGTCATCTCACTCCCCGACAATTTCAATGTAACCCCTTCCGATGATATGGCGACGGAGGTTGAAGAGGTCTTCGGATACAACGTCGTCCGATTTGAATAGAATAAGGGTAGAATAAGGGGTCAGGTCTTCACTCTTGACAGATTAAGTGATAGATGCTCAGGGTACTGTAAAGATGCTGTAGAAGGAACCCTCCTTGAATAGCAAGCTTTGACATATATGGATTAATATAATGATCGAACAAGAAAAAACAGTCTAAGTTTGTCAAGAGTGAAGACCTGACCCCACCTTTCACGCGGAGGAGGAATGTCCTCAATAATTAGAATCCTTTCGGAAGATTTGATCGCAAAAATTGCGGCTGGGGAGGTGGTGGAGAGGCCTGCCTCGGTGGTGAAGGAGCTCATGGAGAACTCCATCGATGCCGGGGCGACCTCCATCGTTGTCGATATCAGGGCAGGTGGGATGGAATCCATCCGGGTAATGGACGATGGATGCGGTATGTCCAAGGAAGACGCCCTTTTAGCAACGGAGCGGTACGCAACCAGCAAGGTGAAAAATGAAGAGGATTTGTATGCCATTCAGACCCTCGGATTTAGGGGAGAGGCCTTGCCAAGCATTGCCTCCGTTTCCAAGATGAGGCTCATAACCCGAGATAATGCATCTCAGGTGGGTACAGAGATATCTCGGGAAGCCGGTATGGAAGTCCGTGTTTCCGATGCTGGTTCCCCCGTGGGAACAAGCGTAGAGGTAAAAAAGCTCTTTTACAATACCCCTGTTCGGCGAAGATTTCTAAAGTCAGTGGGCACGGAGTTCTTCCATATCCATAGGATCGTGGATCAAATGGCCCTTTCCAAACCGGGCATCCAATTCCGCCTGATTCACGATGGAAGGGAGGTCTTGAATGTCCCGAAGACGGCTGAGCTATCAATCCGGATAGAAGCGATCCTCGGGCGGGAAACCTATGAGGGGTTAATTCCGGTGGAATTCCAAGATGAGAGCATTTCCCTCCGAGGTTACATCGGGAGACCCACATTAACCGTTTCAACTGCCCGGTCCATTTTCACCTATGTAAATGGGCGATTCGTAAGGGATAGGACGGTGAATCGGTCTATTTTCGACGCCTATCGAGCTCTCATCCCCCGGGATCGCTATCCCATCGCAGTTCTCTTCATGGATCTTTCACCCCATCGGATAGACGTTAACGTCCATCCTGCCAAGAGGGAGATTAGGTTCAGGGATCAGGAGAGGGTTTACCGTTCGATCCACCTGGCGCTTCAGTCCCAGCTGAAAACGGTTCCGGGTGATGAGAAGATCTCTCGGGCCCTAGCGACCTATTGGCAGGAAAAAGGGGTTGAGGGAGAAATCGGAGAACAGACGGAGGAATACAGGACTGCGGAGGATAAAGGGGCAGTAAAGAGTTTCGTATTTCCCGAATTCGCCCCCGAGGGCCAACGAGGAGGCTTCTATTCCTCGCTTCTCCCGTTGGGCCAGATAGGGGGCACCTACATCGTATGTCAGGGACCGAAGGGAATGGTCTTGATCGACCAGCATGCGGCCCACGAGAGGATCCTCTTCGAGAAGTTGCGTCGTCAGCTTGAAAATGCCGCCGTTGTTCGACAGGTACTTCTCTTTCCCCTGACGGTGGAGGTATCCCACGCTGAAGAGCATATATTGGGAGCCTATAAGGACCAGCTGGACATATTGGGCATGGAAATCGAGGCATTCGGCGGTAACACCTTTGTGCTTAAATCGGTTCCCCAGGTGGTCGCGGGGGAGGGCGTTGAATCCCTGCTCAAGGATATCATGGGGGAGTTAGCCTCCGAGGGCAGATCCCTTCAGGAGGATGCCATAACCGAGCGGATTTTGTCGGTCATGGCCTGCCATGGGGCAATCAGGGCAAACCGGCTGCTCAGGGATGAGGAGATGCAGGCCCTTCTCCGTGATCTGGATGGGGTCGACTTCGCCTCCACCTGTCCCCATGGGAGACCCATTTTTTCGGAAATCGACTACCCACAGCTGGAAAAGATGTTCAAGAGGAAATAAACGGATATATGCGGTGCTGCGGTCGGGAAGGGGAAAGATGGAAGGCTAAGGTTAAGGCTAAGGTTAAGGTTGAGAGGCTGGAGGTGGGAGACGATATAGTAAGCAGTAGGGAGTAAGCAGTAAGCAGTAAAAGGACGGGGCTGCGATAATATGGTGTTGCGGGTCAAGAGAAATAAGGTCAAGGGTGGAGCCGGGAGGGGAAATGCCAAATGACGATTAACAAATAACCAATAACTGATACCGGACACGCATCACAAACACGAGCACGAACACGCATCACGGGCACGAAACATGCGAGCCCGAACACGATTTTCTAACGCGGTCTGCCGTCCGCCGTCTTTTTTGTCTTATCGGCGGTCATCGGTCTGCGGTCCTAATTATCACGGACACGAAACACGAACACGAACGGTGAGCGAAGGGGAATTTGGCCAATAACCCGCGAATCATTGAAGTGAAGGGACCGGGTGTTTTCCTCTAAGAGGCGGTGCGTTGAGCAGCGAAGGACGATTCTTTTCAGAAGTCTCGTAGAGGGGTTTCGAAATGGAGAAGGCGATTGCGCTTCCCAAGCCGAGCTTTAAGGGGGAAGTTTCCATAGAGGAAGGTATTTCGAAGAGGAGGAGCACCCGGGTATTTTCCAGCAGGAGCATCACGATGAGCCAGCTCTCTCAGCTCCTCTGGGCCAGCCAGGGCATAACGAAGGGATATTATAGAACAGTCCCCTCGGCTGGGGCCACCTATCCCCTTGAGATCTTCATCGTTGTGGGGGAGGGTGGGATTGAATCTTTGGAGGGAGGAATTTATCACTACCTGCCGAGGGAGCATTCCATAATTGGCCATCTCCCGGGGGATCTGAGGAAGGGGTTATGTACCGCTTGCCTGCGACAGGATTTCATCGGAAGAGCCCCACTCTCCTTTGTCGTGTGTGCGCTCTATGCCAGGACTACCGCCGGCTATGGGGATCGAGGGGTGAGATATGTGCATATGGAGGTGGGTCACCTAGGACAAAATCTCGCATTACAGGGGGAGGCATTGGGCCTATGTTCCGTCATGGTGGGGGCGTTTCGCGATGACGATGTTTCCCGCGTGCTCGACCTCCCCGCGGAGCTGAAGCCCCTCTATGTGATTCCGATGGGTATCTCACAGGGGTAGGTGGCCGGATGGCCTCAATCCCTGGTATTGATACCGTATTTCTCGAGACGATATCGGATAGACCGGAAATTGATGTTCAACAATTCGGCAGCCTTCTTCTTTACCCCCTTTGCCCTCTGCAATGCCTTGAGCAATAAGTTCCTTTCCAGATCCTCCACGATCTTTTCCAGGTCGATCCCCTCGGCAGGAATGTCGAACAGTGTATCGTCAATGCTCTTGACCCCTTGCTGCTCATTCATATAGGATTCGAGATTTTCCGGCGTTAGTATATTACCCGTCTCAAGGGCAATTGCCCTTTCGATGATGTTCTGAAGTTCCCTCACATTTCCGGGGTAGTCGTAATTGACGAGCAATTTCACGGCATCGGATGAGATTTCTCGGACCTCCTTGCCCAATTCTTGAACGTATTTCCTGAAAAAGTGTTCGGCCAGCAAGGGGATGTCCTCCTTCCTCTCTCGGAGCAACGGTAATTTGATCTGAATTACATTGAGCCGGTAATAGAGGTCTTCACGAAATTTCTTCTCCCTGACCGCCTCTTCTAAATCCTTATTGGAGGCCGATATGATCCGAACATCGACCTTGATGGGCTCCGTTCCCCCGACACGAGTAAATTCCTTGTCCTGTATAATCCTCAGGAGCTTCACCTGCATTGATAGGGGCAGTTCGCCGATCTCATCGAGGAAGATGGATCCGCCATCAGCCACTTCGAACAGGCCTCGCTTATTGTACATCGCCCCAGTAAAGGCTCCCTTCATGTGTCCGAAAAGCTCGCTTTCAAGCAGGTTTTCCGGAATGGCGCCGCAGTTCAACGTGACAAAGGCCTTGTCCCTTCGAGGGCTATTGAAATGGATAGCCTTGGCCACCAGCTCCTTTCCCGTTCCACTGTCCCCGGTAATGAGGATGTTCGTCTTGGTTGGCGCCACCTTCTCCATGAGCTCGTAAATGGCTATCATCTTGGGGCTTTGTCCAATGATCTGGTCAAAACTGAACTTGGTCTCAACCAGGCGTTTTAAGAGGATATTCTCCTTTTCCAAGGCCTTCTTTTCCAGGGCGTTGTGGATAATGAGCTTAATCTCATCGTTTTTGAAGGGCTTTGTAATATAATCGTACGCCCCTTTCTTCATCGCTCGAACTGCGGTGTCTGTAGAGGCGAAGGCCGTTATCATAATAACAATGGTCTCCGGAGCCATTTCCTTTATCTGTTCCAAAACGGCGATCCCGTCCATCTTGGGCATCCTGATATCCATGATGACCATGTCGAAAATATCTTCCTCCACTTGCTTCAGAGCCGTCTCACCATCAGGACACTGAGTCACGCTATAACCTTCTTTGGCGAGCATGATCCCGAGGAATTCCCTCATGCTTCGCTCATCATCCACCACTAAAATTTTCCCTTTTTCCATGACAATATCCCACGGTTAAGATTTGACATCCCCGCCCATGGGCAAGAAAATAGTAAAAGTCGTTCCCTTATTGCGTTGACTATTGACGGAAATGAATCCCTCGTGGTTTTCCACGATTCGATGGACGATGGCCAATCCCAAGCCCGTTCCGCCCTCCTTGGTAGTGAAAAAGGGCTCGAAAATCTTCTCCTTTTCCTCGGGCTTAATGCCATCGCCGGTGTCTGAAACGGATACCTTCACAAGGGGGATCTTTTCCCCCTTTTTCCCTCCCTTCAATGGATTGGGGATCCCATTGGTATTTCCAGTTTCGAGCTTGACCCGTAATTCCCCACCGTTTGGCATGATCTGGGCAGCATTGATAAACAGATTCCAGAACAGTTGCCGTAATTGATGAGGATCACCGAGGAGGGAGATCTTCCTTTCGAACTCCTTGTTGATTTTGATGGTGTTATTGTGGCCTGGCGAATTCTCAAATAACTGAAGCGTTTCATCGATGAGCTCACCGATATCCAACTTTTCCTTGTTCATCCTGAGAGGTTGGGCAAAAAGCAGGAAATCCGTGATCAGATTATTAAGCCTCTCCGATTCCCTCAGGATAATATCCATGAGGTGTCGATTTGCCCCCCTCAGTTTCACCTCCTCTTTTAGGACTTGGATAGATCCGCTCAGTGAGGTGAGGGGGTTTCGAATTTCGTGGGCGATGCCTGCCGCGAACTCTCCGATGGTTGCCATTCGATCGGACCGCTTAATCTGTTCTTCCATTTCCTTAAATCTGGTAATGTCCTGAAAGATAAAGGTCTTGCCCGTCACCTGGTCGTTATTATCCCTCAGGGGAGAGATGGAAAATCCCAGGAAGCGGGTTTTCCCGGTCTTTTCGGCAAAGGTAGTCTCATACCGCTGATATGAGTTTGTCGTTGGGGAGCTTTCCGTCATGTTGAACAACGCTTCATCGATATCCGGAAACAGCTGTTGGATAGGGGCTTGTTCTGCCCCCCCGGGTTTCAATCCCAGGATTTTCTGGGCCGTCTTGTTGAAGGAGGTAATCTTTCCACGGGAGTCGATCGTCAACAGCCCACTATCCAGGGATTGAACGATATCCCGATTGAAAGCTTCCAGCTTCTCGTAATCGTCCTGCTTCTGGATCAGCTCAGTCCTTTTTCTGCGGAGTTCCTCAGCAAGATGGCTGCTCAAGAAGGCCACAACGAAGAAGGCGACGACGTATACGAAAATTCGGTAGAGCACATAGCTGCTGCTGTAGTCATATCCACTGGAGAGGCTGTTATACATGGGATGGATCAGGCCGTAATACTCCAAATCGAGGAAAGCCCCATAGGCGATGCTGCCTATGGAGGCGACGAAATAGGCTCCCCTCTTGTAGAGGATGATGCTGCCGCTGATGATGGAGAAGATGTAAGCGATGACGAAGAAGCTCTCTATCCCTCCCGTTAAATAAATCAACAGGGTGATCAGGAAGACGTCCACGATATGCTGGACGAAGGCGAACTTCTGGACATCCTTGACCTTATTCAAAAAAGGAACGTAGATGAGGGTAATGACATAGGTGAGGCCGATGAAGTAGTAGATGAGGTTATTGGGGGTAATGAAAAGGCCTACCTCTTTCCTAAATTGGATGAAGAGGATGATGCTCAGGAGAAGGGTGATAATGATGACGCGGGAGGTCATCATTATCCTCAGCTTCCTAATTCTATCCTCCCGCGATTCGGAGAACTGTCGTTGGTTTTCCATGGTGGCTATGGGACGGGGTTAATGGATCCCAACCGATGCTATTTTGAATATTGGCATATACATGGCGATGACGATTCCCCCGACCGTCACTCCCAAAAAGACCATCAAGAAAGGCTCCAAGAGGGATGTAAGGGTGGCGATGGCAACATCGACCTCTTCCTCGTAGAAATCGGCGATTTTTGTTAACATCGAGTCGAGGGATCCCGTGGATTCCCCGACGGCAATCATCTGGGTGACCATGAGGGGGAAGATCTCGCTCCTCGCCAGCGGTTCGGCAATGGTCTCTCCCTCGCTGATACTTGTCCGGGCTTTCATGATGGCATACTCAATGGGCTTGTTTCCCGCAGTCTTCGAGGTGATCGTTAAACCATCCAAGATGGGAACACCACTCGTGATCAGGGTGGACAGGGTTCTCGCGAACCGGGCAACGGCCACCTTTCGGAACAGGATACCGAATACCGGGAGTTTGAGGATGAGGTTATCGATGTTGAATTTGCCCTTCTCCGTGGAGTAATACCTCTTGAGCATGAAAATGAGGATGACAAGGGCAACGATTATCAAGAAGACGTATTTCTTCAACAATTTACTGATGCCGATGACGATAAGGGTTGGGAGAGGGAGCGTATGCCCCACGGAGGAGAACATCTTCTCAAAGACGGGGATCACGAAAATCATCAGAACAGCCACCACGATAACGGCTACTGCAACAATGGTGGACGGATAAACCAACGCCGACTTGACCTTCTTCTTCAAGGCCTCGGCTTTCTCGATGTAGATGGCTAGCCTGGTGAGTACGTTATCGAGAATCCCCCCCTCTTCACCGGCCACAACGAGGTTTACGTACAATTCGTCGAATGCCTTGGGATGTTTTTTCAATGCCCCCGCAAATGTGGAACCCCCTTCAACATCCTCCTTGATATTCTTGATGATTTCCTTGAAGGCCTTATTATCCTGTTGCATTCCGAGGATATCCATTGACTGTACCAGGGGTAAGCCCGCGTCGATCATGGTGGCCAGTTGTCGGGTGAAAACAGCAACGTCTTTCCTCTTAATCTTCTGTCTACCAAAGCTGAAGGAGACTTCCTTTCCCTTTGCAACCACCTTGGTCGGAATCACGTTCTGTTGCCTAAGGTGAGTCCTGACGCTCGCCTCTTCGGGGGCTTCCATTTCCCCCTTTTTCTTCTCGCCCCGGAGCGTCTTCCCCTCCCATTTATATCTCGGCATGGTATGCTCCTCTTATGTCTCTGAGCCTAATGTGGTCTTGTCATAGGTCTCGCGGCCTTGTCAATCACCTGCCCAATCGCCTTCAGCATTGTTATGAGCTCATCCAAATTATGGCTTCGGTCCATGGCATCCTGCAACGTGATGAACCCCCTCTGATAGAGGGAAAAGAGGGATTGGTTCATGGTCTGCATCCCGAACTTGGCCTGCCCAACCTGCATCTGGGAGTAGATTTGATGAATCTTATCCTCGCGGATGAGGTTTCGTATGGCGGGGTTAGGGATCATGATCTCAACCGCTAGGCATCTGCCCGGTTCCCTTGCCCTGGGGAGGAGCACCTGAGTGAGAACCCCTTCAAGGACAAAGGAGAGCTGGGCCCTGACTTGGGGTTGCTGGTGCGGTGGGAAGACGTCGATAATCCGGTTGATGGTCTCCACACAGGAGTTCGTATGCAGGGTGGCGAAGGTGAGGTGGCCGGTTTCAGCGACGACTAACGCGGTTTCAATGGTCTCCAGGTCCCGCATCTCGCCAATGAGGATGATATCCGGATCCTGCCTCAGGATGTGTTTTAAGGCTGCCCTGAAACTCTTGGTATCGGTATTTATCTCCCTCTGGTTGACGATGCAGTTCCTGTGCCGGTGGAGGTACTCGATGGGATCCTCTATGGTGATGATGTGTGCGTTTCGCTCGCTGTTAAGCTTATCGATCATCGAGGCCAAGCTGGTGGATTTCCCCGTTCCCGTTGGTCCCGTCACGAGGATGAGTCCCTTCGGCCTCTTAAGCATCTCATTGACGACGGAGGGAATTCCTAGCTCTTCAAAGCTGAGAATCTCATAGGGAATGGCCCTGAAAGCCCCGGCCACTGCCCCCCGTTGGATGAACACATTTCCCCGAAAGCGGCTCAGTCCCTTAATGCCGAAGGAAAAGTCCAGCTCGCTTTCCTCCTCGAATCGGTGGCGTTGAGCATCGGCCAAGACGCTATAACAGAGCCTCTTTGTATCGGCTGCCCCAAGCGGGGTGGAGCCGTATCCAGTGAGCTTTCCATCGATCCTCACCATGGGAGGCGATCCCGTGGTTATGTGTAGATCCGACGCCTTTTTCTCGATCATCGCTTCGAGTAATTTCTGCAGATCATCCATCTATTCATCTCCCCGTTGAATTTATACCTATGCTAATTTCTATCATCAATGGTTGTTCTCAGGATTTCCTCAATGGTTGTCATGCCCTCGTCGATTTTGGAAATGCCGGACATCCTGAGGCTTTTCATCCCCTTCCGTATCGCCTCCTTCTTGATCTCCACGGTGGATGCCCTGGACAGGACGAGTTCTTTCAGGTCATCCCACAGGGGCATTACTTCATAGAGGCCTATCCTTCCCTTATAGCCGGTGTTGCTGCAGAGGGCACATCCCTTCCCCTTGTAGACGTTAAAGCCATTGATCTCCTCTCGGGGCACACCGAGCCCCAGGAGCAGTTTTGGATTCACCTGGACAGGTTCCTTGCATTCCGTGCAGATTTTCCTCACCAGCCGCTGGGC